>Ga0206874_1056_pt1 | contig 32536 bp, 23 predicted proteins | sample Alteio_BWOrgCont_12_FD_152629 | JGI IMG/M metagenome (GOLD analysis project Ga0206874, IMG submission 152629) | Enriched cells from forest soil in Barre Woods Harvard Forest LTER site, Petersham, Massachusetts, United States -... | ecosystem: Environmental > Terrestrial > Soil > Temperate forest >...
ATCCTATTGGGAAGCGTTTCAGATACCAAAAAACAAACGGCACAATAATAGGTGTGACTTTTATCATACCCTAATTCTTTCGACCGGATGTAACTTAGCTGACGGGTGATCACTATAGTACCAATAATAAGAATAACTGAAAACGTAAACTGGGTAATTACCAATATTTTTCGGAACATAACATCGCCAATACCGGAAGATATTTTTCCCTTTAATGCTTTAAGTGGTTCAAATGATGATAGCAGTAAAGCCGGATATATGCTTGATGCCGCCAATGTACCGGTAATGGTTAAAAAAATAACAGACCATGCACGATAATTGGCCAGGTTAAATATCAGTTGCTTACCCGAAAGCTGGTTAAACACAGGAATGAGCACATAAATAAGCCCGAAAGCAAGTACTGTAGCAATTGAAAACAACAGCGCCGTTTCAATAATAAATTGCATAAACAAATGCGATTTTGCCGCCCCTACAATTTTACGCATGCTTATTTCTTTTGAGCGCAACATAGAACGGGCAGTTGACAAATTTACGTAATTGATGCAGGCTATTACCAGTATCAGCAATGCTATCACTATAAATATTCTTACAGTTTCAATTCCCTTGTCTGTACCATCAGCATTATATAAATGCACTTTAGAAAATGGTAAAAGCAAATATTCAACATCAGTATCTTCTTTTTTATGGCTGATATGGATGTTAAACAACTTTGCCTTCATGCTTTTCAGATCAGCACCAGGCTTTAACAATAAATAAGTTTCATAATTAAAATAGCCAAAATCGCTGTTCAAATCAATTTTGCTATCAGTAAAAGTCTTTTTTATATTATAGCTCATCGGCATTATCATATCTGTTTTAATGCTCGAATTAGTAGGAAAATCATTAATAACCCCGCTTACGGTAAAGTTTTCCTTATCATCAGCCACAATCACCTTACCTAAAGGATTTTCATCGCCAAAATATTTTTTAGCGGTTTTTTTAGTGATTACAACCGAATTATCGTTAGTAAAAGGTTTAGTGGCATTGCCTTCAATTATAGGAAAATCAAATAGATTAAAAAACGAAGGATCAGCAAAAACTACGTTCTCGTTCCCAAAAACTTTATCCTGGTATTTGTATTGCGAATAAAAGTTATTAAAGGTAATACGTACCTGATCCTTAACTTCGGGCAGTTGTTGTTTTGCTAACGGTCCCATAGGGGCAACATCCTGCGTCCATATTTGCCGGCTTGCACCTGTACCGCCAAAAATTTCCATCCTGTAAATGTTGGCCGCTTTTTTATGAAAGCTGTTAAAACTCAGTTCATCCTGCACCCAAAGCAATATCAGGATGCCAATAGCCAATCCCATGGTTAAACCGGCAATATTAATAACGGAGTAAAATTTGTTTTTTAACAAATTTCTCCAGGCTGTTTTGATATAATTTCTTAACATACGTTAGTTCATTAGTTCACTTGTTTATTAGTTCATTGGTGCATGGCTGATACCCGCACACATGGTCTTTTTGTTGAATACTTCAATAAAAATAAAAGGTTACAAACTTTCGGGCTTTCCCGACTTTCGGATCTCTCCTAACCTCTAATCTCCAGCCTCTATCACTCGGTTTTCAAACTCTTCACCGGGTTCATCAATGCCGCTTTAACACTGAGGTATGATACCGTTGCCATAGCTATGAGCGCAACCGCGATAAACGGAATTACAAAAAACATCCAGCTGATATTTATCCGGAAAGCATAGGTTTGCAGCCACTGGTGAGTGGCATACCATCCCAGCGGCGCAGATACGATGAAGGCAATAACTACAAGCTGGGCAAAATCTTTATATAACAATTGAAGAATTGTGTTGACAGAAGCGCCCAGTACTTTACGGATCCCGATCTCTTTAGTGCGCTGCACAATGGTAAAGGAAACAAGGCCGAATAAACCCAAACAGGCTACCAAAATGCCGATACCTGTAAATGTGGCAAACACCTGCCCAAATTGCTTATCGGCATGGTATTGCTCATTAAAGTGCTGATCGAGGAAAAAGTAATCAAACTGATCCTGCGGAAAAAACGCTTTCCAGTTGTTTTTCAAAGTAGCAAGTGTTTGCGGCAAATTAGCTGTATTTATTTTTATTGATACATTTCCGCGCACATCGGGTATGCATCGGAAAATAAGCGCATCATAAGCATCGTGCAGCGATTGCTGGTGATAATTCTCAACTACGCCGATGATGGTATATACTTCTCCCCAAAAATCAATTTCTTTACCTACTGCCTGCTCCGGCTTCTCAAAGCCCATTTCTTCGGTAGCCTTTTCATTAAAAACAACGGTATGCGGGTCTGTAGTAAAGTCTTTAGAGAATATCCTTCCGGCTATCAGCTTTGCGCCGTAGGCTTTCAGGTAATCGTAATCGCCTCCAATAATTCGGTATTGCTTTCCCTGGGACTGATCAGTCCCCTTTAATTTAATGCCACCGGCATTCCAGTTAACCGGTTCGCCGGGTATAGACGTCGACACGGTTATACTTTTAACTGAAGGGTCGCGAAGGCTTTCATTTTTAAATGCATTCATGCTGCGGTAAAACGAATCTATATGCGCCAGCGGCGGTTTGATCACCAGTGTTTGATCGATGTTGATGCCGAGGTTCTGTTTTTCCATATAGCTTACCTGCCGGTATACGGTAAGTGAACCGATGAGCAAAAAGATAGAAGCTGCAAATTGAAAAACCACCATCACCTTACGCAGTATGATTCCGCCAGACGAGGCAGCCAGTTTTCCCTTCATCACTTCTACCGGCCTGAAACTTGACAGCACAATTGCCGGATAAAAGCCCGAGAAAAACGATCCAACCAAAAACAGCCCGGTAACCGCAAGCCAAAACACCGGTGTAAACAACAAGCCCAAGGTGATATTCTGGCCGGATATAGCGGAAAAGAGTGGTAAAAATACGATGATCAATATGATGGCCAACACAACGGCAAGCCCGTTCAGCAACATGGCTTCCAGCATAAATTGCAGGATGAGCTGTGTTTTTGCCGAACCCAGCGTTTTACGAACACCCACCTCCTTAGCGCGCCCAATTCCACGGGCAGTTGCCAGGTTTATATAGTTGATCCAGGCGATAATGATAACAAATATGGCTATCCCGGCTAATAAATAAACCGACTTGCCATCACCGTGCGGTTCAGCCTCGGACATTAAATTGGGCGAAAGATGGATCTTTTCCAATGGTAACAGATGATAAACCGCGCCGGCGCCCGACCAATTTAACTTTTTATACACCTGGTTTACATAAGGCTTGAATTTGACTTCCAGGTCATTTGTGTTAACACCGGGCCTCAGCAAAAGGTAGGTAAGGCAACCATCGTTCAGCCAGGCATTATCCAGGTCATTTTTTGGGCCGACAAACTTCATCAGCGTACTGTATGAGATCAGCAGGTCGCTCCTGAAATGGGTATTGTCCGGGTAATCCTTCATTACCCCGGTAACCCTCATCAGGTTAACATCGTACTTAAATGTTTTGCCTACAGCATCAACCGTTCCAAAAAGTTTTTTAGCAACAGTTTCCGTAATAACAGCCGAATTAAGCTCCTTCAAAGCAGTTTTAGGATCGCCGCTGATCAGCGGGTAACTGAAAATATTAAAGAAAGAAGGACCGGCAAAGTATGTTTTTTCGAGGGTGAGTTTCCGGTCGTTGTTAATAGCCAGTATTGAACCTGTACCCACCACCTTTACAAAATCCTCTACCTGGGGGAAATTAGCTTTGAAAGCATTACCCGCAGCAAAAGCGCCGCCGGCCCATTGGGTGCTTAGCTTACCACGATCATACCGGTCTTGCGTTACCCGGAAAACCCTATCCTTTTTTGTCTGGAAGGTATCAAAACTCAGCTCGAAGCTTACGTATTGAATGATAAGCAGACCCGCAGCCATCCCTACGGCTAAACCAAAGATGTTGATGAACGAGAAAACTTTATTTTTTTTCAGGTTTCTGAATGCGATGAGTAAATAATTTTTGATCATGATGCAAGCGGTTAGGCAAAGGTCTTAGCTAAGATTATGCCATTTTTATAAATAGCTATTTATGAGATATTTAGACACAAATTAAAATACTAATTCGTTCGGATTTGATATTGTGATTGTACGGTGGCGAACAGTGACCGGGTTTAATGGATTTAAGGGATTGGAGGGGATTTTGATAAAAAATTTAATTAGACCCTGTCCTTATCGTCTGTGAAATCAATTAATCCAGTCAAAATTATTCTACTGTAAATCAATTACTTATTCAAATACTACTAACCAATTAGTAAAAATACTAATCAATTAGTTGCAATACTAATAAATTAGTATCAACTTTATAAAAAATTAAAATGTTATGCAAAAACTGGCTAAACGCGAAGAACAAATAATGCAGGCCTGCTGGCAATTGGAAAATGCCTTTATAAAAGAGATCATCCAGGAAATGCCTGATCCTAAGCCTCACTATAATACTATTGCCACTATGGTAAAGATTTTGGAAGACAAGGGTTTCCTGGCGCATCAATCAATTGGTAACGTTTTCCGCTATTACCCTGTCATATCAAAAGAGCAATATCAAAAGCATGCCATGACAGATATAGTAAATCAATATTTTGATAACTCATATCCAAACATGCTGATGTTTTTTGCCAAAGAGCAAAAGATATCTGAAGAAGAATTAAATGAAATAGTAAACCTCATTAAATCGCAGAAAAAATGATACCCTATGTTTTACATGTAGCCTTACTGATATCAGTTTGCCTATTGTTTTATAAGCTGTTATTACAAAAGGAAACTTTTTATCGCTTAAACCGTGTGGTGCTGATTTTTTGCCTGGCATTATCTTTTGTTTTGCCTTTGATACCTGTTCCCCGGCAATGGGCTTTTAGGGAAAGCACCAAACCTGTTGTAGATGTTGCCCAACCCATAACTGCTAACCAACCGGTAATTAGTCCGGCAGTAAATGTACAGACCAATGTAAACCTTGCTACTTCAACAACAGCAAAGGCTGCTCCTGCTGCAAAAATTATAACCCCGGCAGTTACAGAACAAGAGCCATTGATGCAGCGCATTGTTAAATGGGCATTTTATTTATACTGGATAGGTGTAGCTGCTTTTGGCTTAAACCTGTTATTACAAATTGTAGTGCTGCTTTATCAGGCTTATACCAGGCCGGTAATAAAGGATGGTAAATTCCGCATTATTGAGCTTAGCGGCGATAAAGCGCCTTGTTCTTTCGGCAACAATATATTTATCAACCCCGAAAAATACGATTGGGAAACTTACAGCCAGATTTTACTGCACGAAAAAATCCACATTCAGCAGGGACACAGCCTTGATATATTAATAGCCGAGCTTGTTTTAGTGCTGCAATGGTTTAACCCCTTTGCATGGCTTTACCGTACCGAACTGGAAAACAACCTGGAGTTTTTAACGGATGATGCTGTGTTGGGTCATGAAGAAATTGAACGTGCAAGTTACCAGATGAGCCTGTTAAAAGTATCGGCACCTCACTTATCGCTGGGTATTACTACCAATTATAATCAGTCGCTATTAAAAAAGCGGATCATTATGATGAACTCCAAGCGATCTAACATACATATTATGTGGAAATATTTTTTCCTGGTGCCTTTGCTGGGTGTACTGGCTTGCGCACTGAATGATCCGGCTGCATACAGCGCACCGGCTAATACAAAGAGCAATTATTACATGCCCGGACAATGGGCATTTAACACTGGTACCGAAGGCAGTTGGTTTGCGACCATTAAAGGCGACAAAATTAAAATTGAATTCAGGAGTGATAGCGATGATCATAATTCATCCAGCAATTCGGACTTTAACGTAAACGAATTTTCATCGCTGCCGCGGAACAATAAAAGTGATTTCACTTTAACCCGCGAAGCAGGCAGCGTACTTTTTAACGGAAAATTCGACGGCAATCAAGGCTATGGCCATTACAAGTTTACGGCAAGTAAAAACTTTAAAGCATTCCTTAGTCAGCATAACATTACCGATAATGAAGAGGGCGATGACTTTGCCTTTTTTGTCATCAACATTAAAAAAGAATATGTGCTGATGCTCGAAAATCATGGTTACAAAGGTCTTTCAAAAGACCAGCTGATAGCCATGGGTGCATTGAGGGTTGACGAAGCTTATATCCTGTTATGGAAAAATGCAGGCTATAATCATCTTACATCAGATCAGCTGGTATCAGGCAAGGCTTTGGGAATAAACGGCGCATATTTAAGCGAAATTCAAAAGGCAGGGTATAATCATTTATCGTTCGATCAGCTGGTTAGCTTTAAAGCAACGGGAGTTACCGGCAAATATATTACCGGCCTGCATGGCGCAAATGCCAGGCCAGCAAAACCAGGTCAAATAGCAGTGCACACCAAAATGGATGCTGAGGATGTGATATCTGTTAAAGCATTGAATGTTGATGCCAATTATATAGATGGGATCCGAAAAGAAGGCTATACTAACGTGTCGCTAAGTGAGTTAACCAGCATGAAGGCAGTGGGCGTAACACCCGCATTTATTGAAGGTTTCAGAGCAATGGGTTATAAAAACATCCCGGCTGATGAGCTGATCTCGCTAAAATCATTGGGTGTAAATGGCGACTACTTAAAGAGCTTTAGTGCCATAGGTTATAAAAACATTTCGTCCAGCGATTTGAGCAGCATGAAAGCAACCGGCGTTACGCCCGAATTTGCCGAAAGCTTTAAATCCATAGGTTATAAAAACATCCCGGTAGAAGACCTGGTATCGCTAAAGGCATTAGGAATAACGCCCGAATATGCAAAAAGCTTTGAAAGCGCCGGGTATAAAAATATTCCTTATAACGATTTAACATCCATAAAGGCATTAGGCATAACGCCCGAATTTATTAGGGGATTTGAGGACATCGGTTACAAAAATGTTTCTATCGATGCCTACACTTCATTAAAATCATTAGGTATAACTCCTGAGTTTATAGAGGGATTTAAAAAAATAGGATTCGAAAATATTTCCCTTGATGAAGCCACCTCATTAAAAGCGATGGGCGTAACACCTGCCTACGTTACCGAAATGAAGGGAAAAGGATTTAAATCGACAGATGTTAACAAGTATATTGAATTAAAAAATGCATTTAATTAATAAAACCTGTAACCATAAAAAATTAAAGAAGTTAACAACCATTATAAAACATGATAGTTATGAACTCGAAAAAAATCAGCCTCATTTATAAATATACCTTACTGTTGCCCTTGCTCGGTTTGCTGGTATATTCGTTTAACCCGATATACGGCCAATCGCCTGTGGTAAATGTTAGTCCCGTAGTAACCTCCACCGTTAATGCAAGTGTTAACCCGGAAGTAAATGCTAATGTAAACGCAGTGGTTAATACAAACATTAATCCCATAATAAACTCTGCTGTTAATGCTAATGTAAATGCCGTGGTTAATCCAATGGTTAACGCAAACGTTAACCCTATAATAAACGCTGCTGTTAATACTAACGTAAATGCCGTGGTTAATCCAGTGGTTAACGCAAACGTTAATCCTATAGTTAACGCCAATGTTACCCCTATCATAAATGCAAACGTTGTGGTTACCGGAGTTTATAACGACAGGACAGAAGGCAGCTGGTTCGCTACCATTAGGGGCGAAAAAATAGACATTGAATTCAGGAGCGATAGTGACGAAAATAACTGGTCGAGCAATTCAGACTTTAAGCTGAGTGATTTTCCCAACTTACCAAAAGGCCAAAAAGGCGAGTTTACATTAAAACGTGAAGCCGGATCTGTTTTGTTTACCGGGAAATTTGACGGCGACCAGGGCTATGGCCATTATAAATTTACTGCCGATAAAGCCTTTAACGATTACTTAAAGGAACAAGGCGTTACTGATTTACGTGACCGTGATGCATTTGCATTTTTTATAGTTGATTTAAAAAGAGAATATGTGCAAATGGTGATAAGAAATGGGTTTAAGGACATTAGCAGAAACCACCTCATAGCTATGGCATCGCTTAATGTTACTGAGCCTTACATAAAAATGTGGAAAGAAAATGGATTTGCCGATATAACATCCAATCAACTGGTAGCAGGCAAGTCAATGCATGTTAATGAAACTTATATCAAGGAGATCCGCAGTGCCGGTTACCCGGATATTACCTTCAACCAGCTTATCGCATTTAAATCGCAGGATATTACCGGCGAGTATTTAAAAGGATTGCGTAACGATGGTAAAGGCGAATTGCCATCTGCAAACCAGGTTGTAGCTTATAAATCAATGAATATTGATGCAGCTTATATGAATTCATTTAAAGCGGTTGGTTATACTAGTATTCCGTTTGGCCAACTCACTGCAATGAAATCGATGGATATTACGCCGGCGTTTGTAAAAGGGTTTATGGATTTGGGCTATAAAGACATCCCGGCACATGACCTGGTTGCGCTAAAATCAATGAATGTGGATGCGGCTTATATAAAAAGCTTTGAAGCAGCAGGTTACAAAAACATCCCGGTTCATGATCTGATAGCGCTAAAATCGCAGGAGATAACTCCTGAGTTTATGAAGGGATTTGAAGCAGTTGGCTACAAGGATATAGCTATCCATAATTATATCGCACTAAAATCATTAGATATAACCCCCGAATATATTAACGGCTTTAAAAAATTAGGTTTTACCGATATACCTGTAAATGAACTTACCGCTTTAAAATCAACCGGAGTTACACCTGAGTATATAGCATCCATGCAGGAAAAAGGCTTTAAATCTGATAACATCAGGAAATATATACAGTTAAAAAACTCATTTAGCGATAGTAAATAACAGTTGGCAGGTTTCAGTTGGCGGTTAGCATAATATATACATGATTAAGCTACCATGAACTATGAACCATCAACTATGAACTAAACTTAAATCATTATGAAAAAAATTATAGTCACAGCACTATCGGCTATCCTGCTGCTTTCAGGATTCCAAAGTAATGCCCAGGTAAAAGTTAAAACAAACGTTAAAGTAACTGACGAGGACGACCATGGATGGAACAACTTTGGAGGTCATCACGTACCCGGCACATGGGTGGCTTATATTGAAAACGAAAAGGTTTATATCCAGTTTACCGGTGAGGCCTGGGATATAGGAAGATCATTTTTACTGTCGGAGCTTGGCACTTTGCCAACCGGGAATGAAGGCACATTTAACATAACACGTGAAGCCGGTACAGTAGCATTTAAAGGTGCATTTACCGGCGGCAAGGGACATGGTTTTTATACATTTGCCGAGAATCCTTCTTTTAAATCGTACCTGCAACAAAAAGGATATTCGGGATTGGATAAGCAATTAATGCTGGCTATTTTCTTTACCGATATTAATAAAAGCTACTTCGATTTTATGAAGGCGAATGGCTATGGAGCGATATCAAACAATCAGCTAAGAGACCTGGCCGAACAAAATCTGAACCGCAGGGTAATGGAGGATTATTTTAGTCTTTTTAAAACAGAAGGTTATGGACATCCGTCGCTTGATAAAGTTGTTGAGCTAAGGGAGCACGGTGTAAATACACGTTTTGTAAACAGCTTTCACCAGATGGGTTACAAGGGAAACATTCCGCTGGATAAGGCACTGGAGTTGCGCGATCATGGAGTAAGCCCCGAGTTTATAACCAGTATTCAAAAAATGGGTTATAGCGATATAACACTTGACAAAGCAACTGATTTAAGGGATCATGGTGTAAGCCCTGAGTTTATCAACGAGATCCAAAAAATGGGTTATGAAAAGCTGAAACTTGACCAGGCCCAGGAATTAAGGGATCATGGCGTAAACCCCGAATTTATAAAAAGCATACATGCCCTGGGTTTTAAGGACCTATCACTTGATAAAGCACAGGAGCTAAGAGATCATGGCGTAGATGCCGCTTTCATCAGAAAGATGAAGGGTAAAGGTTTGGACGTACATACGCTGGATGATTATATCCGGCTAAGGGATACCGGGTTTAACGAGTAGATTTAGAGTCAAGATACAAGAGGTCAAGAATCAAGATCGATGCATGGAGTTGATCCCATCTATTTTTCTTGACTCTTGACCTCTTGGCTCTTGATTCTTTTAACTAACCGGTATTTCCTGCGAAGGTTTTTGAGCCCCGGCGTTTTTAGGGAGAGTTATAATTAATAGACCGTCTTCCTGTTTGGCGCTGATGGCAGTAACATCGACCTGTCCGTTCAAGTTTAACATCCTTTCGAACGATTTGATCGGATATTCCTGTTTACTGAAGTTAGGCAGGTTTTCTTCATCAACGGTACGGGTACCGCTGATGTAAAGCACATCATCCTGAACTGAAATTTTTATATTTTCCTTAGCGTAACCAAGGGCATAAACGTAAACTTCAAAATTAGTTTCATTGTCTGCAATATTTATAGGCAGACTGTATTTTGGCCGGCGAAAGTGCTCGCCTCTGAAATGACCGTGTTTTCCGTGTGCAGGGCCGCAACCTTGTGCGCCTCGTGTTGAATTATGATCTCTAAACATTTTTTCTTCTTTTAACGATTGGCTTTAATGCCGCTCTATTGTAGAAGACGGATGTGTTTAGAAATTACTTTAAAGAAAAATTTTATTTTTTTAGGATGTTCCTGCTATTTGTCTGAATCATGATTTTTAGGATTACGGGATGACTATGATTAAAATGGCGTACTATCACGAAATTCTTAAGTCAAGCAAATCACGGTTCCGACGTTATCGCCGCTCACACCTTTTCCTCCACTCCTCTTTAAAAGCAGCACGGTCACTTTCATCCATGTTCATTAACTTGTCTTTCATCAAACCGGATGGTCCGCCTTTATGCCTGCGGTTCCATTTATCGCCGAAACCAAAACCGCCGAATAATATCCGGCACAATACCATTAAGCCTAAAGCCTGCCAGTAATTTATGGCGGTTACATGTACAATTTGTGGCAATAACGTATTCCACAAATACATAACAACACCGCTTAAAAGCATGAATACTGCAATAAAAAATAATCCGAATAAAAGCTTCCGCTTCATTTTGCCAGGTTTGGCTTTAAAGTTACACATATCATGGTTTAATAATCTAAAAATTCATGATACAATGTTTTTAAACGGCTGCGCAGGTATTTAACTGCATAACCTTTACGGGATATAATGGTTTTCAGCTTCTCGCCTGTTTCATCTGCAATTTGTTGCAGGGCTTTGTCTTCCAGCTCGCTCCACACAAAAACCTGTTTTTGGTTTTCGGGCAACTCATCCAAAGCGATAAAAAGTTCCTGCCAAAATAGATCTTTTATATATTCAGTCTCCGGGTCATTAGCATCCGGCAGCAAAACATCCGCTAAATTAAACTCTTCTTCGTCATCATCTGCGTCAACCAGGTCATCTATTAGCTGCTCCGTTTTTTTACGGCTCTTGTCAATGATCTTGTTCCGGGCTACTTTAAATAGCCATCCGCGCAATTGTTCAATTTCGTCCGTATCATCAATATTGCTTAACTGGCACCAAACATCCTGCAAAATATCTTCTGCATCGGCTTCTGTGGTTACCTTACCCCGTATAAAATTAAAAAGTCCCTTGCCATAATCACTTACCGCCCTCACTATATTTTTAGTTCTATCTGCCATTCTTTAATCTGTTCCTCATTTATTAATGAAGACGATTGAGAAGCTGATTTACTTTAAATAATAATATCAGCATCCACATTGATTTTGTATAATGTTATCTCCATTAATCTGGTTTAATAAAGTATTTTTATCATCAAATAAACAGGCTATGTTTTTCATACTTTCCAAACTGCTGATATTTTTCACTTATCCTTTCTCCTGGTTCTTTGCTTTTTTCGTTGCCGCCTTAATAGTTAAAAGGCAGCCATTAAAGCACAGGCTCTTCATCACTTCGGCTATATTACTGCTCATTTTCTCTAATCCATTTTTAATAAATGAGTTTGCACATCATTGGGATATAAAGCCAGTTCCGCTAAAAAAGGATGGGGCTTACAGCTGTGCCATTGTTTTGGGTGGCTTTACTTCTGTAGATGAGAAAGGGAACGGCTATTTTAACGGAGCTGCCGACAGGTTTTTGCAAGGCTTAAAATTGCTGCAAACCGGCAAGGTGTCCCATATACTTATCACCGGCGGCAACGGGATGCTTTTACATGATAATTTTACGGAAGGCGATTGGGCAAAAGTGCAGTTAGAGCTGCTTAAAGTGCCTGATAGCTGTATACTAGTAGAGAATAAAAGCCGTAACACCATAGAAAACGCAGCTTTTTCAAAACAGGTTTTAGCGCAAAATCATTTGCAGCCCCCTTATTTACTGGTTACATCTGCATATCATATGCACCGTGCGCTTGGTATTTTTAAAACTAATAAAATGGATGTGATACCTTTTCCTTGTAACCGTTTTGCAGGAGACACAAAAATATACCCGGATCAATTTATCCCTGATGGAGGAGTTTTTGGCGGTTGGAATGTATATATCAAAGAGTTTTTTGGGGTGTTAGTTAATTGGATATTGGGGAAATAGAAATTTCTTCTTGGGTTAATAGTCTTAAACCTAATCAACTACTCACTTAATCTAATTTGATCAATTAATTGTTGATTAGGTTAGATCAAGCTGATTGACTTATATTAGTCGCTTTAACATTTTACAAACGCAAATCACTCACTCAATCTAACTTAATCAACTAATGACATATTGCTTAGGAATTAAAGTTAAAGAAGGCTTATTAGCCATTGCCGATACAAGAATAACATCGGGCACTGATACTACTATTAAAAAGAAGATCACCATAGAACAAAAAGACAATTTTTCGCTTTTCATCATGACCAGCGGATTACGCTCGGTAAGGGATAAGGCCATTGTTTATTTTAATGAGCTGATGGAAACTACCGAATTTAATAAGCTATATAAAGCTGTAAACGCTTTTGGCGAGCAGGTAAAAAGAGTTGCCCAGGAAGATAAAATAGCATTGGAAAAGGCTGGCTTTAAATTTGATTTAAATACAATAATAGGCGGACAGTTGAAGGATGATGATGAGCACAAGCTGTTTCTTTTGTATCCCGAAGGTAACTGGGTTGAGTTGGGGCAAGGTGCGCCATACGTGATCATCGGTAACTCCGGACACGGAAAGGCAATACTCAATCGCATACTGGACGAAAATTCAAGCTTAAAACTATCGCTTAAAACGGGCTTTCTTTCGTTTGATTCGACACGGGTGAGCTCAAATAATGTTGACTTCCCTATTGATGTAGCTTTATACAAAAAAAACAGTTTTCATATTATTGAAAAGCGGTACGAAAAAAAGGAACTGGAATACATTTCGACCCAATGGGCCGAGGAACTAAAAGCAGCCCTCGGTCATATTTCTGAGGACTGGATGGACTCAGCCTTTGATAAGCTGGATTGAGGGCCATTGGTCACTGGTTATTAGTCATTGGGAAACATTTTTTATAATAACTTTCCAACATTACAACTACATATGAAATTCAATGTCTTCACCGAAATGGAATACACGGCTTATTCGCCGGGCACTGTGATATTGAATATTCATGCTTTGCGCACACCGCGTCAAACTGTAATTAGTGAAACATTTAGCATCGAACCGTATATTAAGGTTGAAGAACTGGTGTCGGCACAGGGTGAGAACCGGCTGATACGGTTTGAAATTGAAAATGCCAGTTCTATCAAAGTCACTTATAAGGCTATGATTGATAATTTTTGTGAGATAAAAGATTTTGACCGCATAGAAGAAATTCCTGTGGCACATATGGATATTTCGGTATTACCATATCTTTACCCTAGCAGGTATTGCCAGTCGGATAAACTTTATCGTTTGGCAAATAACCTTTTTGGTCACATCATCAATCCGTTTGAAAAAGTAATAACACTTACCAACTGGATCAATAAAAATGTACAATATCTTAGCGGTTCAACCAATTCACAAACATCTGCTTTTGATACCGTAACCGAACAATCAGGCGTTTGCCGTGATTTTGCCCATTTAGGTATCGCCCTATGCCGGGCATTAACTATACCCGCACGCTATTTTACAGGCTATGCATACCAATTAAAACCGGCAGATTTTCATGCCTGTTTTGAGGCTTACATCGGTAATGAATGGGTTTTGTTTGATGCAACGAAACTTGTTCCGCTTAATGGATTGATCAAAATAGCATCAGGAAGGGATGCGGCAGATACAGCCATCGCCAATATTTTTGGCAATGTAATTTTTACATCCATGCTGGTTAGCTGCGAACTGGCCGAAGAGAATTTTGAACCTTTTTATTATCAACAAAATCAGTTAAGGGGATTGTCATATTTATAAGAGGTCATAAATCCGAAGTCAAATAACAGTTAAGTCTATAGATCAACTACTGATGACTAATGAGACGTCGCGGGCAGATTCGAACTGCCGTGAGGGGTTTTGCAGACTCCCACCTATCCTCTCGGTCACGCGACTTTAAAAAAACTATTTAATCACTTATCTTGACCGGAGGGTGGGTAATTTATCTTTCTCCGCAAAGCGGAGCAGGAGTTAGCACCTTATTACTTAGGTCTTAAGTCGATAGCCTTAGTCGTACCTCCGTAACTTCACTTACGGTTTTGGACTTTACAGGCAATTGACTTAAAACAGTACAGGTTGCTAAGACTTCAAAGGGCCTTTCCCTCAGTCTTTCTGGATAAGTACATATAAAGAACGTCTTTGTTGATGCAAACATACATATTAAAACTATAATTCCTATGTGTTTAGTAGAATTAATTTGAAGCAATTAATAACATACTGATTATCAATAGGAAAAAATACAAACTTATTTAAAGCTAGCCATTGTTCAGTCGATTTTTCATCTGCACATTTGAAATTTGCACATCTGCACACCATCAGGCAGGCTTCACGGGGCTTCCTGTCCAGTCTGTCCCTGGCGCTAATCGTTCACCTTTCATTACTAGGGATAAAGCCTCAATATTAGTATCGTCACCCAGCTCGCTATCGTACAAAATAATGGTACCTGCGCCAACGCTGCTCCTCGCTCCTATTTTTACGGCCCCAACTTTCATTACTCTATCCTCGAACAAATGCGTTTGCGGACCGCAATCAGCATTAAGCGCGGCATCATCACAAATGGTTACCATATCAAATTCGGTAATATCGGTAGTATTCATAAATATTCTTTTACCGGTTTTTACACCTAACAGGCGCATCATAATAGGCAGCCATGGTGTGCCCTGCAAGTACTCCAGTAAAAATGGGATAGACAAGGCTTCATAGGTGGAGGTTATCGCTTCGCTGCGCCAAACATTCCAGCTCCACATGGGTCTTTGTTTAGGCTTGTATTTACCGATGAAGCACCATTTTAATAAAACCGTTAGTAAAAAAGCAGGGATACCCATATAAAAAAGGTAGTAGAAAGGAAAATACAGGATGATCTTCCACAAAGGTTCATCAACCACCAAATCGTGCCCATAGGCTATGAATAGAATAGAAAAACAGATGATGGCGCTTTCTGGCAAAATTATCCTGACAAATTCAACTAAACTACGGGCAACTTTCCTGGCGATATTGGGATGTATCGTTAATTCGGGCGGAAAAGGGTTACTCTCCTGCCTGCGCGGCAACGGAATAGCCGGCGAACCAAACCAATCCCTGGCATCATTAGTAGCCATTTGTACTTTATCGGGCGGAGTGGATAACACACCGATTAGCATATTGCTATTGAGGTGATAACCTTGCGGGATGAGCGCGCTGTTACCCACAAAGCTGTTATTTTCGATAATGGTTTTATCCAGGATCAATTGCTGACCACGAACATCAGCCTCGCCCAGCGTCACAGCATCGGCAACAAAAGCGCCATCGCCAATTTCCAATAGCGGGTGCGTTACACTGCTGGCGGTTGATATTTCAGTATCCTTACCAATTTTTGCCCCTAACGACCTGAAAAAACCGGCCACATAAACAGTAGCGTAAATAGGGTGCAAAACAATAAGGCTTAAGGCCATCAATTGATCGGCAAACCATTTACGCACATAAAACATACTATAAATAGGATATTTACCCGGTTTAACTTTAAGCTGTAATAAACGGGTTAGCACAATAGTTTCTACAGCAAACAGCGCGATATAGAGCAGGGCAAGCAAAGGCGCATGGATCATGTAGCTAAAATCATAATCATCGGCCGCGTTATCCAGTTTATTGATAGCGATGATAGTTGGCAGCAGCGGCAACAGGATAATGAACGGAAAAACCATTATCGATAAAATAAACACCGCCTTATATTTCCGCCGGGTAAAGGTTGACACCGTTAAAGGCTGCGGCAGATCTTCAATGTTTTTCTTTTCCTTAAATTGTGCCGGGCTACCCTGCCATATTTCGCCTGATGCAATAGTTTTTCCGGGTTGTAAAAAGCTCAGATCCTGTAACTCACTCCAGGGTTCCATAACACTATCACCCGAAATAATGGCGCTGCTGCCGATGTAAGCATGATCACCCAAAACTATCGGGCGCAGCTTTAACATACCATCCTCAACAAAAGCATTATTTAAATTAGTTTGCGAGCTGATGCTTACATCACTGCCGATGGTGATCAAATCCTCGGCGCCAAAGGCAAAATCACTTATCTGCGCATCGGGCGCTATTTTCATCCCCAGCAAACGCAGGTAAGCAGGGTAAAGCGGTGTGCCGTTTAAAAACTGCGCGGGCAACAGCCGTTGCATGCTTTTTACAAACCACCACCTGAAATAATAAGTGCCCCAAAGCGGGTAATCGCCTGCCTTTATTTTACCGATGACAAGCCATTTGGTTGATATACATAAAATAGTAAAAATGGGTGGGATAATAGAAAATAAAACCAATGAGGTAATAATAGAATAAGCCACATTGCTGGTTTCCTGGTCCATGTAGTAATAACCCAGGTAAGGTATAAATACCTGGAAAGCAAATAAGCCGTAAATAACCAGCAAGGCAACCGTTTGTGCCGCCCAGCAGGTAATATGCCGCATTACCGGTATTTTATTAAACACGCGTTTGGGTTTTGCCTTAGCCTCGGCACGGGTGCTCCAAACTTCGATTAAATTGCTCAGCGGACGGTTAATGTATACATCTTTAAGTGAAGCATTGGGCAAGCCGGCATCCCGCCTCAATTGCGATACAAAGCCGGCAGCCAGTAAGGAGTGCCCACCCAGATCTGTAAAAAAATCCATCGATGGATCAATGTCCCTGTTAGGAAAAATCCGGTGTAATACGGCTAATATCCGTTCATTAGCCGGGGCATTCATGTCCAATGTCTCAGCAGGGCTATCAGGATCAACCATTAAAGATGTTGGCACAGGCAACGCTTTACGGTTTATCTTTCCGCTCGGCATACGCGGCATTTCCGGCATTACCACAATTGCCGATGGCACCATGTATGATGGCAGCCCCTTTGAAAGCTCGGCCCTGAAAACGTTTTCTTCAATACAAGCCAGGCCCTCTGTAACTACATAGCCAACCAAATGCTCCTGGCCTGAACTATCTTTTTTTACCGCAACCGCGGCTGATCGTACCCCTGCAATATCATTCAGCTTCGATTCGATCTCACCCAGCTCAATACGGTAGCCACGCAGTTTTATCTGGTCGTCCAAACGGCCTTGCATATCAATGCTTCCATCTTTATTAATGATGGCAACGTCACCTGTGCGGTACACCATTTTACCTGGCAATGCGGATAGCGATGCAGGTTTTACTACAAATTTCTCTTTAGTTAGCCCTGGCAGTTTCACATATCCGGTTGCCACTCCGGGCCCGGTTATCACCAATTCGCCGGCCTCGCCAACAGGCACCAGGTTAAGGGCTTCGTCAACCACAGCCAGGTTATAATTAGGCAGCGGTTGACCTATCACAATATGATCCTGCGGACCCAAAGCCGCCATAGTAGCCGTAACCGTAGTTTCGGTGGGCCCGTAGCTGTTAAAAAACTGCATCCCGGGTTCGCTCCACTTGGCCAGTACCTGAGGCGTACAAGCCTCGCCACCGGCATTAACCAGCCTGATGGACGGTATGCTATCTTCCATTACCGCCAGCAAGCTGGGTACGGCATGGAGTATGGTAATGTTTTCTCTATTTAAAGTATCGGCCAGCTCATCAATAGCTTTTGAGGTGGTATTATCGGCTACCCACAGCGTAGCACCGGCGAAGTAGCTAATCCAGGTTTCTTCGCACCACATATCAAACGATACCGAAAAGCCCTGGTAAACTTTATCCGTCGGTTTTATCTGCAACACCGTTTGCTCCGACCGTACCAAATGACAAATCTGCCGGTGGCTGATCGGTATGCCTTTGGGCTTGCCTGTACTGCCCGAGGTGTATAACACATAGGCGCAATCGTTACCAGCCCCACCCAAACCCTCCCCGGTAGGAAGGGCTTTAAAAAAAGTCTCCCCTACCGGGGGAGATTTAGAGGGGGCTGCTGGCACCACCAACATCTCGCACTCCACATTCAACTGCTGCATACTGAAGCAAGCTGCTGCGCCAACCTCCTGCAATATCACTTCCACACGCTCGGCCGGGATTTCCCGGTCAACCGGCACATAAGTTGCTCCGGCTTTTACAATACCTAATATAATTGCATGCAGCTCCAGTCCGCGCTGCCACCATACGCCTACGTATTTGTTTCGTCCAATGCCTTTTTTGTTTAAATATGCGGCCACCTCATCGCTCCAGGCATCCAATTCGGCGTAGGTAAGGGATTCATCATGAAAAATAAGTGCGGTTTTATCTGCATGTTGCTGTACCGATTGGCGGAATAATTCCGGCAGCGTTTCATCTTTTATCAGGTCCGGTCTGTCGGCGCCCAGCACAATACTAAGTTGGTTCATAAAATTGGTATACTTTCTACAGGTTTCAGGCTGTATATATAATTCAGGTAATTACGCTCAATAGTACATATTGTTTGCAGATACTTAGATAAATAAATTGAGATTAGTTTAATTGGGTGGGTGATTATCGTAGTGGGGGCTTTTCCCTTATTCTAATTCATCAATCCAAATAATAACCTTCCCGCTCAATTGCCGCGGAGGCTAGTGTCGTGTCAACCATGAATTGACGTTTAGTCTTAAGTCAGAAGAATTCAAAAGTACTAATAAGATAAAACTTTAATTCCTCGCAGGTTCAAAGTTGAGCAGGCAGCGATGCAGCGTTCCATTTTTTCACACGGAACACCCGGAACATTGTGAAACACGCTCATTATCAGCTGATTTGATTTTTAATAAATCACCAGATTCGTCTAAGTAACTGATAATCAACAGTTATAAAAATTAACTTTTGGAAAACACCCATGCAATTTACTGATTATCAATCATTTCATATTTCAGGAAATGACAATTAAATGGTTGAGTAAGTTGATTGGGTTAGATTAAGTTGATTTAGTTAAAAACTTTCACAACCACTCACTTAATCAATTATTCAACCTAATCAACTGAGCCCCTGATTAGGTTAAAATTTTCCACAACCATTCACCTAATCAATTGAGGGGTTGATTGGGTTGGATTGAGTTGATTAGGTTAAATTTTTCAACAACTACTCACTTAATCAACCTCTCACCTAATCAACTAATTTTCCCTATTTTTATGGCATCACAACCATTCATTCAACCAATGAAAAAAATATTGCTCCTGTTTTGTTTTTTAACTATTTCGGCGGGGATTGCTTTTGGGCAAAAACCGGCCATAGCCATCAATCACTTTGTGGTAAAGGAAAATCCTTTTGCAACCGGTGAAGTTGCCATAGCTGCTACCGACTCACTTAATAACGTGCGCGAAGACGTAAAAGGCGTGTTTGTTTTCACCCTTAACGGCTTCGACGATACGCTGACCTTTGTAAACGGCGTGGCATTTTACAAACGCAAAATAGAACATTCCATGTTTTTATATGCACGCCACGAAAACGAAACCGGCACCCACGGCGCATTATACTATGTATACAAGCAAAACGACAAGCTGATGCCCTTCCACATCAGCTGGATATTGCTGCTGGCTATACCCTGCGCACTGTTTTTGCTGGCCTACATGTTTAAACGGTTCATTATTGTAGCCGTTATTATCTTTGCCATATTTGTGTTTTTCAATTACCATAACGGGCTAAGTCTGCCTACTTTTTTCCAGAGTATAATTGATGGGTTGAGGGGGATTTTTTAGGGTGATGTGCTTGTGATATTGTCGAAGACTTACGAAGTTTAATTCGGATTTGTTCGTTTTCAAAGGCCTCATTGAGGGCTCCGCCGTTTAAAAACTTCGTAAGTCTCTTTTTCCGTTCTCGCAGGGGCCCTCGACAGAGTACCCTGCGAAGTGGATGGTCATCTTCTGATGTGGATTTGTACAACCTGAAACCGTTTTAGTTTGATCTAAGCCGTTCGTTTACTTCATCAATATTAAAAGCATTTACATCCCACTGATCATTTTTACCAAGTCCCAGCCACTTCTTCATTTCTTTATATTCCGGATGTTTTGGATCGCTCAATATGTCAAGGAGATTATAATACCCAGGTATGCCGCCACAATCCTCTGGCGGACATGCTCCTTTTCCGGCAGTACAGATTGGCGCAAGGATTTTTTCATCCAATATTTCTTCGAGCAGGATCTGATGTTCCCAACCATCGCCGAAATCATAGATGTAGGTATACGTTTGCCCGGCAATTGTAAATACTTCCGAAAGTTTAACCGTGCTGCTATCTTCCGATTCATAACCACCATCTTTCGGATCCGGCATTTTAATAACTGGCTTTGAACCCCAGCCTGGAGATTCCGCTCAAACTGACCACCTGATTCTGATTTAAAGTGACCAGGGTATTCCGGACCAAAGTGACCACCTGATTCCGGATCAAAGTGACCACCCCCTTTTTTTGTTTTATACTTTAGATACTGGCTGTCCTGTTTAAATGCCAAATACCGTTTCCGGAGGGACGAGTTGATCGGAAGCCTCATTAGGTATCGAAGTCGCTCTGGAATGCCTCTATTAAAGCGATAAACGGCCATCACCAACAGGACATACCAGGTAACTTACCCAAAGTATTAAGCTTCAAAAAAAATAAAGATGTTATAGCTGGAGGAACACCAGACTAAATGTAAATCGGTAAATAATTATCTTTGTTAATGCTGCTAACGCATGAGCTGCATTTCTTTGCCAGCAAACAGGTGGTCAGTTTTGCCACGGAACAGGGTGTAACATATCTCCGAAACGCCCATGTAAATATCAGTAGTTCAAAGAATGAAAGCAAATCACAACACTTTAATAAAAAAGCGGACAATGGCCTGACAGAAAAGCGGGCCAGGAGTATGGCCTGTGGGCTGAAGCTTTTTTCTGTCTTGATTTTTTTGGTTACTTTTTGTATCAAGACAAAAAGTAACAGCCTCCGCGGCAATTGAGCGGCACAAGCATTAAACTATCCGGTATATATTTTCCAATTACAGGTCCAACTGCATTACAATGAAAGTCCATCTTTTAGAAATCCACAGGAGCAGTAACTCATTTGCCTGATTTGCATTTGCAGAAGTTTGCTTCGTTCCTCGTAAGGACGCGCGGAGTAATACATTATAGTAGTTATAAATAAATAACCGCTGTGATTATAGAAAAACTCTATTATGAATAAATTCTATCTATAATCCACTAAAGAAAACATTAACAAGTCTTCTAACCACTACTCCGCCTCCCCAACCAACTCCATTTTATGATGTCCGTATTCAAAGCTATTCTCAACCGTAGCCGCCAGTTTGTTCCCATTAAAACGACAAGTTATCGTTTCACTATGCGGACTTTCGATATAACGCAGCTTCAATTGCAAAGTTTGCTCGTCCTGCCATCCAAAGCTGCCATCTACCAGGTAAGGTTTTAAAAAAGAGAAATCTTCTTTAGCCAGCTGTACCAGGCTGGGGCCCTGCATATCTGTTTTGCCGGGCAGCCATTTACCACTTTCAAAATTCAGCGTATAGGTTGCGCTGTCCTTTTTTAAAATTAAGGTGCATTTATTGTCGCCGTTTCGGAAAGCTATCGATTTAATATTTAGCGGGTTTGGCCGCAGGGTAAAAGTTTGATCCTTAATTTTTGGCGCTGCGACTGCATTTGCCAACGGGGCCAAACTAAGGTGCGCTAACTTTTGCGCCAGGGCAGCATCGGCAGCCGGATTAGCAGGCAATGCCTGCGGATGCATGGCAGGCAATAAATATTGCCACACCAGGTTAATCTCGCCCTGCATATCAGCCGTTTCGCAGGTAATGACAATTACGGCGTCCTGATCGGGCATTACAATAATATACTGCCCAAATGCACCATCGGCCCTAAAGGCATTATGTCGGCAGCGCCAAAACTGGTAGCAATAGCCCTGCATCCAATCACTGCTATCTTTTTTACTTTGCGCAACGCCGGGCGCCTGGTCAATTTTAAAGGTGGTGGCTTCTTCAATCCAGGCCTTGGGTAACAGCTGTTTTCCGTTCCACATGCCTTTATGCAGGTAAAGCTCGCCTAATTTGGCAAGGTCTTCCGTTTTAAGGCGCAGTCCCCAGCCACCGGTATTTATACCCTCTTTACTCACCTCCCAGTCCATGCCAGTTATGCCCAGGGGGGCAAAGAGCCTGGGTTTTAAGTAGTCAATCTCTTTTTGCCCGGTTACCTTTTGCACAATGGCCGAAAGCATGTAAGTGGCCATGGTATTATACAAAAATTTAGTACCCGGGGTGTTTACTATCGGCAGCGCTAAAAAACCTTTAACCCAATGTTCTGTACTGCCGGCAATGGTAAAGGTAGGGTCGGGTGTTTGGCCCACGCTCATGTTCAGCAAATCTTTAACGGTAAGCTGTGCCAGGTTAGTACTAATGGTATCGGGCAGACTATTAGGAAAAAACGGAATTACTTTGTCGCTTACTGAAAGCAGCTTTTCGCTTACCGCAAAACCAACTGCGGTGCTGGTAAAACTTTTGCTGGTGCTGTACAGGCTATGGCGCAAACTGCTTTGATATGGGTTCCACCAGCCCTGGGCAACCACCTTGCCATGGCGCAAAAACATAATACTGTGAAACTCGTGCTTGCTGGCAGCCGCAGCGTTTAAAAAGCTATCGATCCCTGCAGAAGATACGCCTTCTGCTTCGGGCAAACTCTCCGGAAACGCATTTGATTTCTGTGCGTAAAGCCGGGTGTGTATCAGCAGTAAAACAAGGCAAATAGCCGGTAAATATTTTTTGCAGGTTTTTGAAGCAAACATAAGCCGTAATTAAAGTTTATAATTGGAATGAAGCCTGGTATAAATATAGGACTTTTTAATATTCTTTGCCACTGTGGTGATTACCGTATTGCCTCACCTAAATCCTCTCCAAGGGAGAGGACTTTAAACTTCGCTCTTCGTTAGAACCCTCTCCCTTGGAGAGGGCAGGGTGAGGCAACCATGCCGAAAGAAAAACAATTCTTCATTTCCCTTAACTTAATGACACTGTCCCTTCGCCAGGGAAGGAATCGCACCGGTATGGACTCGCACGGGCCATGGACTTGCGTTTATCTTAAATAACTATATACCCTAAGGGCAAAAGCCTGACAGAAAAGCGGGCAGGGAGTATGGCCTGCGGCGCCGAAGCTTTTTTCTGTCTTGATGGTATTCACTAGTAATTTCTTTATATAGGTGTTCATTATCTCGCTTTGCTCGGTCTTGGTTACTTTTGTATCAAGACAAAAGTAACAGCCTCCGCGGCAATTGAGTGGCACAATCAATAAACCATCCGGTACATATGGTTGAAAAGAAAAGCCGTATTGCATGGCGTCGAACCCCTCCCTACCCATCCCGGGGAAGGAATCGCACTGGCCACTTATTTGAGCCTCAAATAAGCATGACCCGGCATTTTACTTCCTGGTTCTTCCGACTTTACTGACTTTCGGACTTCCCGACTTTTTTACAACTTCTTTACACGCAGTTAACAATTGTTTGCGTATCTTTGCACATCATAAAAGCACGAACTATTAAGTACTCCTTTTACATGCTGCATAAATCACATCTTTTGCAGTGTGAACTGCCCCGGTTACATGATATCCTGTTCCCGGCGGTTTTGAGAAGCCCTGATCTATAATTTTACGTATTCCCTTCCGGTGATCTGATCCAATATTTTCAGTTGGCTATTACCGGGTTTAACATTCATTGAAAATGAGACAACTTAAAATAACCCAATCCATTACCAATCGCGAATCACAATCGCTTGAAAAATATTTACACGAAATTGGTAAAGTTGACCTGATTACCGCGCAGGAAGAGGTGATACTTGCCCAAAAAATACGCGAAGGTGATCAGGCTGCTTTGGAACGTTTAACCAAAACTAACCTGCGTTTCGTGGTATCTGTAGCTAAACAGTATCAGAGCCAGGGCCTTACCCTGGGCGATTTGATTAACGAAGGTAACTTAGGTTTGATAAAAGCTGCCAAACGTTTTGATGAAACAAAGGGCTTTAAATTTATATCGTATGCCGTATGGTGGATCCGCCAGTCTATTTTATCGGCTGTAGCCGAACAAAGCAGGATTGTACGTTTACCGTTGAACCAGATAGGATCATTAAGTAAGATCCATAAATCAGCTTCGAAACTGGAGCAGCACCTGGAACGCCAGCCAACTCCTGAAGAATTGGCTGAAGATTTGGAAACTACAGTTGAAAAAATCTCCGATTCGTTATCAAATTCTGGCCGCCAGGTATCTGTTGATGCGCCGTTTATAGCCGGCGAAGAAAACACCCTGCTGGATGTATTGCAAAGCACTGATGCCGGTACCGACAGCGACCTGATGATGGATTCGCTTTCGCAGGAAATAAAACGTTCATTAAGTGTTTTAGCCGAACGCGACAGGCAGGTTATTGTATTGTTCTTTGGCCTGGGCAGCAATTCAGCACATTCATTAGAAGAAATAGGCGAAAAATTCAGCCTGACCCGCGAACGTGTTCGCCAGATAAAAGACAAAGCCCTGATGCGCTTAAGGCATAATTCCAAAGCGAATTTGCTGCAGTCTTATTTGTAGTGATTAGAGGCTGGAGATTAGAGATCAGTTAAATATTTAAGACTTACAAAGCTTTAAAACTTCGTAAGTCTTTTTTTTGCCTAATCTCTAACCTCCAGCCTCTAATCACTTTCCCTAATCTCTAACCTCCAATCACCAACCTCTCCCCTAAAACGGCATCCCTATACCAAAGTTAAGCTGCATAAAGTTGTAAGTATCACCGCTGTTGGTGGCCTGGTAATTGGCTTTAAAAGGGCCGCTGTGGAATAATTCGTTAAAGTGATCTATCAGCACCCATTGCTGCGACCCGTTGAATTGAGGGTCCTTAAATTTAAATGCCGCATCAAGCCGGAAAACGAAAAATGAAAGGTCGAACCGCAGGCCCGTACCAATATCCATTGCCGATGATTGCAAAATGTTATTAAACTTAAACTGAACATTGGGATCATCAGGCTGTTTATCTAAGCGCCAAACATTCCCGGCATCAACAAATACTGCCCCTCTCAGTATCGATCCAAAAAAGTCATCAGCCAGCTTATACCGGTATTCTATATTCGAAATAAGCTTTACTTCGCCAAACTGATCAAGATATTTTAACTTGGTACGCAATGAGTCCCCCGCCGAAGGCATTCCTGCCGGTCCTGGAGGCCCATAAAAAGTAGCACGATTAAATTGTCCCGGCCCTAAGGTACGTGGCAGCCAGGCGCGCATATCATTAGCGCCGCCGGCATAAAAATTCTTCTCAAATATCAGGTCCTCACTATTGCCATACGGAACACCCAGGCCAGGATTTAGCCGGAAGATCAATTGCCGTTCGCCGCCTAAACTGCGGTAAATACGCAAATCAACCTCACCCTTTGCATATTGGGCAAATGCGAGGCCGGCAAAGGTATGTTCACCAAGCGTGTCTTTTGGCGTATTAAAAATCCTGCTCAATAACGCTAGCGTATTACCGCCAACATCCAGGCTTCCGCGGAAATAGGTAAAGTTAGAATAAGTGTTTAACAGCTTAGCCGCATTGTATTGAAAGGTATACTGGCTTCCTGTTGTAAATATGGTACGGCCTATCAAATAGCTGTAAGCATACAGGTTTTTTGATAATAGTAGTTGGTTTGCCGCAGGATTAATTACACCGCGCGAAAACTCTATATCAATTGGTGTTATAGAATGTGTTTTAAGCGCAGTTTCAGCAAAATCATAGGTAACCGAGTTTATAAAGCTTTCACGCTGAACCAGGCCATACTGGTAAAACCACTGATAATTGGTTGAAAAGGTAGTATGCGGCACACCGTACTTACCCAATATCGGAAAATCGAACGGCGAAATTATGCGCGGGTAAATAAGGTTTCCCCCTATCCGGAAGTCCTGGTTCTCAATACCAAACGGATTTGTTGCACTGCTCCCATTATCAAATAATACGCTCCAGTTCAATTTTATCTGCAGTATGGCTGCATTTCTAAACAAATTACGGTCGGTAAAAGTATTGCCCACATTATAACCATATTGACCCGAGTTAAACAAAACCTCTCCCTCTACCCGGTCCGACATTTGTTTCAGCGGCACAATATCTATCTTGCTATCAAGCCGGTTGGTACTGTCAGAAAGCTTGGTATAAACAGGATTGGGAACGTTCCTGAACACATTTAACTCTGATAAACGCGACGTGGTTAACGTTTGTTTATCAATATCATACAGTTGGCCCTTCCGCTGAAAAACGTAATCGATAACCGTATGTGGTTTAAACTTATGCGAAAAATCAACATACCTGAACTGGGAATCAACTTGTATGGTATCTTCTTTGCCCTTTATACGGCCGCCGCTGTTGGCTACGGTAATTAATGTATTATTGATGGTATAAATAGGATGCGCCTGTTTCCCGATGGGGTTATCGATGATCATTTTAAGATCGACCACACTGCTTCTGAAAGTGGAATCGTAAGTATAATTGATATACTGGCGGTAAAAATCAAAATAACCGTTTCGCTTCATTATCAGGTAAAACTCATCGCGGTCATACGCCAGGCTGTCCATATCAAAACGGGCGCCCGGCTGCACATGCGAAAACCTTGGGCGGTTAACCATATACAGGTCGCGTATTTTTTTATCGGCAATGCTATCCTGGATCTTCCGGATCCTGAACATTGGCCCCTCAACGGCTGTAAATACCAACTCGGCCTTTTTCTTTTTTACCTTTATCGTATCGGCAACCTTAGCTTTTAAATAACCTTTGTTTTGCAGAAAACGCTCTATCTGCACACGCGAAAATTCTACCAGGTTACTATCTAAAATTGCAGGAGGCTCGCCTATGTCTCTTTTACCATTCTTGCTAAACCAATAATAAAACTCCAGGTTAACCACGTTATTGGGCTGCTGCTCTTTATCAACATAAGTAACGGCAGGTACCGAAAACTCCTTTTCAACGCCTTTTATAGTGATTTTACGAACCAAAGCCTGGTTACCCTTAAGCCGCCGTGTTAAACTGCAGCCCGAGTCCAGAAAGAGCAGAAGAATACTTAATATTGTAAGGCAGTAACCAACAGGTTTTATATATGCTTTCAAAGTCTCAAATCAATTTACTAAAATCCTTACAACATAAAAAAGATCGCATAGAGCACGGTTTGTTTTTGGTTGAAGGATCTAAATCAGTTATTGAATTCATTAATTCTCCTTACCAGGTCGAAGCTATTTATCATACTGCTTCATTTGCCTCAAAAATGCTGAATTTATCCCAAAAAATAAACTTATATAATATTTCTGTTACAGAAATTGAAAAGATAAGCAGCTTAAAAACCCCGCAGCAAGTAATTGCACTGGTTAAAATACCCGCCTGGCCGCCCCTCAATAACGCAAAGCTAAAACAAAAGTTCTCGTTAGTTTTGGATGGAATCCAGGATCCCGGCAATATGGGTACTATTATTCGCACCGCTGATTGGTTTGGTATCGATCATATCATTTGCTCCGACGATACAGTTGATGCCTACAACCCAAAAGTAGTACAGGCCAGTATGGGTTCGCTTTCGCGGATAAATGTGCATTACGCTGATTTAGAAAAGGTTTTGCCACAAATTAACCTTCCTTTATTCGGCGCTATGCTGAATGGTGAAAGCATTTATGGCACCAATTTTGGCAACGAAGGGCTAATAGCAATGGGTAACGAAGGTAACGGCCTGCGCCCTGAAATTGAAAAATTAATTAACCGCGCTATTACCATACCACGCAAGGGAAAAGCCGAGTCATTAAATGTAGCTATAGCAACGGCTCTGTTTTGTGCAGAAATAAACAGAAATTAGTGCAAATAATGTTGGCTACCAATAAATAATTGCTATTTTTGCAACCTTGAAAATTGGTCGGGTGGCCGAGTGGCTAGGCAGAGGTCTGCAAAACCTTTTACAGCGGTTCGAATCCGCTCCCGACCTCAGGATTAAAAAAACATTAAAATAACAACACCATGGGCGTTACTCGTTTAAAAAGAAAAGATAGAAAAAACAAAACCACTTCGCGTTTAGAAGTGCAATTTTTAAAGCTGGCTACCAACCTTGAACCAGGAAGCCGTTCTGCTGAGAAAAAAAACAGCCAGATAGCAAAAAACAACGCTGCTTTATTAATAGCTGCCGGTAAATAATTTCGCCCTTTACGGGATATAAATTATAACAGAGATATTTATAAATCCTGCTGGTTAATTGCCGGTAGGATTTTTTTGTGGGTGGGATTTCGCCGCCACGCTCCCCACCACGTCCTTGCGAGTTTTAAAATCCCGATGGATTCTGAAGGTGAAATGACAAAAAAAGGGTGTCATGCTGAGCCTGTCGAAGCACGGCGCGGTGGGCATCGCTAACTATTCATTGGCGGTAATGCTTGTCGTATAGGCCTTTGCCCGCTATGGTTCGACAGGCTCACCATGACACCTCTCCTCTTTTAAAATCTGTCATGGGTAGGTACGAAGCAAGGACGTGTGGAGATTCGTAGAGACGCGATGCATCGCGTCTTTTTTTCTGAACCTTGATTTTTAGGATTTAAAGATGACCATGATTAAAAATGTTATCTTAAATCATGAGAATCCTTCAATCAGGTAAATCATGGTTCAGACAAGATCTTCTTACAAATCCTCTTAATCAACCCCGGCCCCTCATAAATAAACCCGGTATAAAGCTGCACCAATGATGCCCCGGCATTCAATTTTTCAATCGCATCCTCCGGAGAATGTATCCCCCCCACCCCTATTATCGGGAATGCACTTTTTGATTTTTTTGAAAGATAGCTGATTACTTCAGTCGAGCGTTTAGTTAAAGGCTTACCGCTTAAACCGCCGGTTTCATTCTTTAATTCATCTTTCGATACCAGCCCTTCCCTGCTAATGGTAGTATTGGTGGCTATAATGCCTGCAATGCCTGTTTGCTGCACTATTTCTACAATATCATCCAGTTGCTCATACGTTAAATCAGGGGCTATTTTTAATAAGATCGGGCGACTGATGCCATTTTTTAAATTACGTTGCTGCAGGGTATTTAACAGCTGCATTAAAGGTTCTTTCTCCTGCAGGGCACGTAAACCGGGCGTATTGGGCGAGCTTACGTTCACCACAAAGTAGTCAACCACATCAAATAAGCGGTCAAAGCATTTAATGTAATCACTTACCGCATCTACATTTGGTGTATTTTTATTTTTACCGATGTTGCCACCAATGATCAGGCTTTTTTGCGACCCTTTTGCACTCTGCCGGAAAGCGGCAATCCGCTCTGCAGCAACACCAACACCTAAGTTATTAAAGCCCATGCGGTTAATTAATCCGCCATCATCTGGTAAACGGAACATACGTGGCTTTGGGTTACCCGGCTGAGCCAGGGGCGTTACGGTGCCTATCTCTACAAAACCAAAACCCAGGTTGGCCATTTCGCCCATCATTTCGGCATTTTTATCAAAACCGGCGGCAAGGCCAACCGGATTTTTAAACCGGAGCCCGAATACTTCCTTTTCCAGCCGTGCATCGTTAACATCCCACAAGGTACGACTCAACGCCGCACCACCCGGAAAACGATTAAAGCGCTTAAGGTTAGCCGTTACAAAATAATGCACCTTCTCCGGGTCGAACTTAAAAAGCAGGGGCTTTATTAAAAAATACATAGCCGCGAAGTTAACGGTTTTACCGCAGAGATTAGAGGTTGGAGATCAGAGATTAGACAAAAAATAGCCTAATCAAAAAACCTATCACCCTAACAGCCCATGAATATAAGTCGCGCTATCCTTATAAGTCTCCAGTCTCATTTCCACAAAGAAATTTTTGACGCCTCCTGTTTTGGCTGCCACAAAAAAATCTTTCCAGTCAATAATTCCCTGGCCTATTGGCACCTGCTTTTTATCGGCTGTCCAATCAGACAGGTGGGCAGAAATAAACCTGCCGGGATATTTATTAAAATAGGTAGCTGCTTTATAGCCTAAATTAATCACCTCGGTTTGGAATTGCATTTTAACCAGATCGCCATCCAGTTCACTCATTAAAATATCGTAAATAACCTGTCCATCAAGCATGGCAAATTCCTGATGCTCGTTATGAAGACCGGTTACCATACCAGCGCTTTTTATTTTTGCAGCTATCTTATTGTAATTATCCGCAGCCTCTTTAAATGCTGAAACACTATTCCCCCTCACATCCAAACCAGGGCATACCATTTGCGATAGCCCCAGCTGTTGGCTATATTCAATACATTTATCAAGGTTGTTGGTAAGGTCCCTGATGCCAAAATGGCAACTGATGCAGTGGAGGCCCGAATCATCTATCATGTGGCGGATATCAGCCGGTTTTGTATCTACCAAAGGGCCGAAACCCGAGGTTGCGTATCCAGCCGGATAGCACATTTCAACTAACTGGTAACCCAAACCTGCCATCATTTTCATTGTACCGGGTAAATCTTTTACCAGCATATCCCTTATCTGGTACACCTGGAACCCAATAGGGTGTTTGTATTTAGCTATGTCGCGGGCAATTAAATCAAGCGGAAGCTGTGAAAATGCCACCATGGCTCCAAGGCCTATTGCACTTTGGCCAATAAATTCTCTCCTGTTTAATTTTTTCATAGTATGTTTAGTTTATCATATAAAAACATTGATTTAAATAGACGCCGGGTCCCAGCCAGTCCTGTATTCACGTGAAAGATATTTATTTGCCTCAGGCACATTGGTGATCCGCCTGGCTGCTGCATCATATTTTAACAAACGGCCGGCTCTTAATGAAGTAGCGTATAAATTAACGGCTTCAGTAATAAATTCGGCATCCCTGAAGTTGCCGGGATATTGTTTCCCGCTTTTGCAGGCATCAACAAATTGCTGTAAAGATGCTGCCATTCTTCCGGCGCCCCGTTGCTGCCCTTGCGGGGATGCAGCTGCATCCGTTTTTTTCTGAGAAAGCAGGCGCGGGTTTTGCACATAAAAATTGGTGAGTATCTTGTCTTTATCACCTACAAACATCATCCCTTCTGCAGGTAATTCTTCATTATTTTCCAGTAATTCAACCGGTAGCTGAGGCCTCATGCCGCCATCATACCAGCAAAGGTCGACAGGCGGCCTGTTACCTTTAGCCGGGTACTTAAACCGCACCGAACTGGCTGTAGGAAATGAAAAATCATTATGTATCGAATTCGGAACGTAGCCGTTAAAATTTACAAAATGACTCAAATTAGGCTCAATAACTGTGGGGCCCTCCAGTTGAAGGGCATCAAAAACAGTCCACAAGCTATAATGCCCCATATCAGCCATTGACCCTCCGCCGAAATCATACCATCCACGGAATACCATGTTGGTATAATCAGGAGAATATGGCCTATACGCTTCAGGGCCAAGCCATAGGTTCCAGTCCAGTCCATCGGGAATGGCCGGCGCTTCAGTTGGCATAGTAGTATATTGGGGCCATACCGGGCGGTTTGTCCAGTTATGCACTTCTTTAAGTGTGCCAATCGCTCCTGAATTAATCAGGCTCATTACCGGCTCCATCGATCCGTTTGAATCCCAGGGTATAAGGTGTGTTATGCTTTTACTCTTTCGGGCCATTTCTACAACCGCTTTTCCTTCAAGCAAGCGGTTTGAAATTGGCTTATGTACCATTACATGTTTATTTTTCTTCATAGCGGCCATAACAAAAACCCCATGAAGATGATCAGGGGTCATTATTTTAACAGCATCAAGGTCCTTTTCCTTTTCAAGCAATTCACGAAAATCTGCATAAGCCGTACAAGCCTTAAATTTATCTGTACCCCTTACGTTGGCGTAATAACTATCTACAATATCTTTTCCGTTTTCCCTCCCCCCAGGTATAGTATTGTCACCACCGGGGCTCCAGTCAGGCTTGCCGATGGCTGTCCTTATTTCATTCTTAAGCCCATCTTTTGACCAGTCTCTGTAGCCCACTGCATACCTGTTTGGATCGCAAACGGCAATTACCTGGATTCCTGGTGAAGCCAGTAAGGGTAACATTTCCCGCGTACCCTGGGTTCCGCAGCCAATGTAGGCAAGCGTAATTTTATCACTTGGCGCGATAAAGTATTTTCCGCCAAGCACATGCCGGGGAA
>Ga0206874_1057_pt1 | contig 31970 bp, 29 predicted proteins | sample Alteio_BWOrgCont_12_FD_152629 | JGI IMG/M metagenome (GOLD analysis project Ga0206874, IMG submission 152629) | Enriched cells from forest soil in Barre Woods Harvard Forest LTER site, Petersham, Massachusetts, United States -... | ecosystem: Environmental > Terrestrial > Soil > Temperate forest >...
GATGGCGAGACGTGACACCGAGCGTGGGTGGCTCCAACCCGAGCAGGTTAAGGGACCCCTGTCCGGAGACCGAGACGCGACCGCCGCCCTCCCGGAGTCCGCGACTCCAGACTATTTTATTTGACCCCTCCGGGGTCGATCTCTGCAACCTACATCGTTATGTGAGGTACTATATAACACGAGGTAGAAACGCTGGAATACGGACCGGAGCTATTGAAGGGGAATATTCAGACTTTGATTCTGGCGGTGCTGGAATCGGGGCCGCTGCATGGGTATGGGATGGTCCGCGAGATCCAGGCACGAAGCGAGGATGCGCTTGCCTTCGGCGAGGGAACGATCTACCCGGCGCTGAAGGCGCTGGAGCGGGACGGGTTTATCGAAGGGGCCTGGGATACCTCGGCGACTGGCCCAGCTCGCAAGGTGTACAGCCTCACCCAAAACGGAGCGTACGAACTCGCCCGCCGGCGAGACGTGTGGCGCCGCTTCACCCACAGCATTGACCAAGTTATCGGAGGAGAACAAAGTGTCCAACCCGCCTGACCAAGATCAGCCGACCGCCTTGCGCGAGGAATTCCTTGACCGTTTTGCTCGTGTCATCGAGAAGTGCTCCCCGATGGAGCGATTCGAGACCCTTTCGGAAATACGTGCCCATCTCGTCGCTTCTGCTGCCGCCTATGAAGAACTCGGGCTCTCGCCGGTCGAGGCGATGACGGCCGCCATCGACAGCTTCGGCGACATTCGAAAAATAGGTCGAGAAGTGATGATCGAGTCCGCGAGCCCAGAACGAAGCAGGCTCTCAGGGTTCGTATCCGTCGGGGTTGGCTCGATCTCATCCGCAATGCTGTTCCCGCTGGCCGATGCCGCATTCGTTGTAACCCACACGGTATCAAATCCGAGTCCTGGGATGGCGGCGATCGGTGCGGTCACCGGTTTCTTCTTGGGCTTGTGCCTCTTCCTTCGACCTCGCACCTTGCCTGTTGCGGCGCTCCGCGCGGGATTATTTGTCCCTACCATCTTGCTGATCCTGGTTTGTCTGCTCAATCGAGCGATCCCTGGCCTGAAGTTCCTGGGGTTGACGTTCCTCGGATTCGGCGTCGTGAATGCGATGGCAGCCGCATTTGTTGTAAGGAGCCTGAGATTCGTTCCGACTGTGCGGGGACGGAAGCTATCCGCAAAGTAAATCTGCGTATAGTTAGCCGGACCTCGGCGACATGAGTTGGTCGGCAAATCAATATACGAAATTCGAAGCGGAAAGGAATCGTCCGATCCGGGACCTGCTGGCGCAACTGCCGCCTGGCGGCGTGCGCACGGCAGCCGATATCGGCTGCGGCCCCGGCAACTCGACGGAACTGCTCATCGAACGCTACCCCGAGGCAGTAGTCATGGGGATGGACAGTTCCCCCGACATGATCGAAGCGGCGAGAAAGCGCCTCCCAGCCGTCTCCTTCGAACTTGGAGACATCTCAAGTTGGGACAACCCAGGCCCATTCGACGTCATCCTCGCCAACGCCTCGCTGCAGTGGGTTCCCGACCACGCGCAGCTCCTACCGAGGTTGATCGAAAAACTCTCGCCCGGCGGCGTTCTGGCGATTCAAATGCCGGATAACCATAACGAGCCCGCCCACCGCCTGATGCGAGAGATTGCCGCCGACGGCCCATGGAAAGACAAGCTCACCGGAGTAGGCATGGCGCCCAGGAACGACGCCGCCTGGTATTTCGGCATGCTCAAGGAGATCGCCGCGACGGTCGACGTATGGCGCACCACCTATCACCACCTCCTCCCCGGCGGTCCCTCCGCCGTAGTCGAGTGGTTCAAAGGCAGCGGCCTCCGCCCCTTCGTCGACGCCCTCGAAGGCGAAGAAAGGGCCGAGTACCTCGCACGCTACGAATCTGAAATTGGCGAAGCCTACACCGTCTTCCCCGACGGAACGGTGCTCCTGCCGTTCCCAAGGCTGTTTGTCGTCGCGACGGCTTAGACCGAAAAGCCTCACGTCAAGCCTCAAAGGACGCGATCTGGAACCACTGGGAACAGGGTTCAGTCACGCTAACGGTCTGCCCTGCCGGTTGCGTCCTTGGCGGCCTGGCGTGAGATTCATGCGGCAAAGGAACTGCCGCAAACTCAGGCCTTACGAACCAGACTTCGGACGGTCGTCCGAATCCGTTGTGCTTGGCGTGAAGACGCTGGCCTCACCCGTATTGGCCCGTAACGCGAGCGCGCTTCGCGCCCGCACGTCTCGGCCTTGGTAGCGAAATGAAGACGGACTGAAGTTGACCACGATCTCCGTTTCCCCGCCAAACACCGTACGTTGCACAAGGTGATCCGGGGTCAGCCAGTCGAACGACGAAAGCGGTTGGAAAGCCAGGCGCCGGTGGAGCGGCGAAAAGAAGGCGTATTGCGCCTTCATCCACGGCAGCCGCCGAGCGAACTCGCGGCGATTCAAGTGATAGAGGGGCGGCACGTCATACAGCGCCTCCACGAGCGACCGGTTTACGACCTGGTCGGAGAACTTCAGGGTCGGCATCGTCCAGTGGTTCGTCGCAATGACTGAGTCGTGGAACACGGTTTGGTACAGCGGAAGCCGAAATCGGGGATCGAAAAAGAAGCGATCGTACGCCGGCTTGAGCTTCGCCTGTTTGAAGAAGATCGAGGGCTCGTCGTCGGGATAGTACGCGCCAAGGTAGTAGGGCGAGGTCTTGTCTTTCAGGTCTGGATCGCCCCACCCAAAGAGCGGTGTCAAGGCGCCGTGCGCAAAGTGAATCGTCGAGGCAGCATAGGCAACGCCGCCCTCGGATCCGATGACCAGGTGGTACTTATCCCGAATCCAAGTCATCCGCCTTAATCGAGCCTGCATCTCCTGCTCCTGGTTCGCGGTATGCGAAGGGGAATAATCGTCGAAAAACTCGCCGGCCGCATCGCAGTCGATGAACCAGGAGTTGACGTCCCATGCCTTCATCAAACGGGTCACCCGCGCCTGAACATAGGGCCACGCCGCCGTCTCGTTAACGTACAATCCTTTGCCTTGGAAGCCGGTTTTCTTCTTGCCATTCCAAAGTTGGATCGCCCCTTCGTCATAGAGTTTCCTATCAAACTGAGCGGTCTCCCAGGTGTCGTCGGGCTTTGCTTCCGGCGAGTGTACGCTATCGTACGAGTCGTATGGGCCAATGAGGTACCCGAGCGCTTTCGCTTTGCGGATGGTTTCCGGACTGCCGAATAACTCCTTCCAGTTCGGCGCGCCGAGCCAGAGCCGGTCAAATCCGTTGGACCGTAACGCATCGAGCATCTGCGGCGATGCCCCGTCGCCCCAAAGATAGACATGCGCCGCGCCAAGCAGCTTGGCCGCATCCGGCGTGCGGTGGATCTTCTCTCGCATGCTCACGAACTGGCCGTTCTGGATGAGCCAACGTCGATACTGTCTCGCCGGTTCGATTGGTGAGGGCGGTCCAAGGCTGATGCGCAAGCCATATCGCTTGACGTTCCAATTGGAGGTGAACTGGTGGGTGAGCTTTGCAGCAAGCCCAACGGGTGTGTTTTGGAATGCGAATTGGTTGTTGAAGGGGTTCGTGAGTTGGTACGTAATCGTATGGCCCTGCTGAAGGACTCCCCAGAGCGGCAGGTAGAAATCTTCGGTAGTCGAAAACGGATCGTGTTTTGCTAGGTAATCGCGCCAAGCGGCATCTCGAGTTGGCACGTAAGAGCCTTCGCCGATTGGCAAAAGGTAGGCCAGGTTCGCGGACTGCGCCGGTAAGAGCGGCCAAGTTAAATCGCCGGACGTTCGGGCGGTGAATTGGATGTCTACTGAATCACCCGTCAGGCGCACCGCCACCGACATCGACAGATCCGCAAGCTCCCATCGCGCCGAGTCGGTTGAAGCCTGAAAATTCGTGACTCGAGACGGCGTTGGCACGCTGTCAGATAGCTTGGTCGGCAAGTTGCGGCCCGGTATATTCGCCGTCGTTTCTAGCGTTGAGGGATCGACGGTAATGGTCCAAACACTGTTCGCGAGCCGTACATTCCGGTAGTGCGTCGATTGGAATCCCGAATGGGCGAACGCGGCGAGAAACGAACAAGCGGTGAAGGCAAGCCAAGACGGCACTGTTCGGTATACCCGCCGGCGAACCAACGTGCGGCAGCCGGCTCGGCTATTGAACCACTAGGCGGAATCCATAGACGCAGGCGCCGACCTTGGGGTCGGCCGCTTGTCGAAAGGTGCACCGAAAGTTGCTGTCAACTGCCGCCGTCGCAAAGGACCCGCCGCGAACAACCCTCTGCTGTCCGCTTTCGACCCCCTTCGGATTCTGGCTTGGCAAATCCGTATAATCCATTCCATACCAGTCGAGGCACCACTCCGCCGCGTCGCCCGCCATGTCGAGACATCCGTAGGGACTGGCCCCGGCGGGAAATGCGCCGACAGGGCAAGGCGACTTGAGATTCCCCGCCGCCAACCGAGACTTATCCCATTCGTTACCCCAAGGGTATTCGCGCCCGTCGGTTCCTCTTGCAGCCTTTTCCCATTGAGCTTCGGTGGGCAGGTCGCCGCCCGCCCACTTGCAGTAAGCGCGAGCATCAGCCCACGTGACCATTACCATAGGATGGGAATCGATCCAGCCCCACTGCGGTTGGTTGGCTTTCCAATTGAACTTGTAGTGCGCCGCCTTCGTGAATTGCCGAAACTGTGCGACCGTCACGAGCGTCTTTCCGATCCAGTAGCCGTCCAACGAAACGGTTCGGGTTGGCCCCGCGTCGTTGTGAATTTCGGTCCAGCTTCCGTTTGGCTCCGTGAATCGAAGCCAAGCGCCTCTTTCAGACAAGGTACCAAGCGGCGTCTGCCCAGGGGGAAGGTCGGTGCCACCCATTTTGAAGGATCCTTCTGGCACGTACACCAATTCGACTTGGCCGCGGGCGCTCAACTTGGCGCTTCCGCTTGGATCTTGAGGTTGACGGGTGGCGGATGCGCCGATCATCGCGGAGCACGCGGCAAAAACGCCAATCGTACGAAAGAGCAGGTTCATCGACGCCCTCGGAGTGAACATAGTGCGGTCATTGTATCGCAGTTTTTTGGTCTTGCGATCTTCGATCTTTCTCAGTTATGGCGCCGGCGAAAGACCCTCATAACGCACATTCCACTTGCCATTACCGGGAAATCCGGGGCAGTGCTGAGTTGAGCCCGTCCAACCTGCCGCCATGAGAGCAACCGCATAAAGCAAGCCTCCGTTCGATGGGAAGTACGGATAGGGTCCGCCAGTCGCCAGGCCAACATCGTCGAACTGAAAACCGGGAGAAGAGGTCGTGAGGAAGTCGATCGCGCGATCCGGTTCTCCAAGTCGGGCCGCACACATCGCCATCATGGGGAAGTCCCATCCCCAGGTGCGGTCGAAGTTCCATACGTCGTGAACCTTGTCCAGCGTGCGACGCATGGTTTCTATATCCACTCCATCTCCCGGCAAAACCCCCAGCGCGCCGGTAAGGCCTGGATGTTCGAAGTTGAAGTGCGTCCACATCTCGCGGATTCCTTCGTAAGTGATATAAAGGCCATCCTGGGTTGGCAGCGGAGACAACCGACTCAACACCCTGTCCCAGTCTGCGCGCCGAGGTAGGCCCATCCGAGTCCTCCACTCCTGCGCGGTTCGCAACCCGAACCTCCAGTAGCCTAGCTCGAACGTCGGGTTCTCGGTGTGGCGCGAGTCGGTGTTTTCGGAGACGATCACCAGTGGTGGACCGAGAATATATCGGTCGGTGGCCTTGTCGAAGAACGCGTACGAAGCCAGAAAGTCGGCAGTTGCCTCCACGATCGGCTGCCATTTCTTCAAGGTGGCCTGGGTCGGGTGGGCACGGTAGTCGAGTTCGGCAAAGAAGATCGGATGCGGCTGCTGCCAGATGAGCAGCGAGTGAATTTCGTGCGGCCACTCTCGTCCACCGGGGCCGATGCACTTCGGCCACCGCGCGCCCTGAAATCCCTCCTCGCTCGCTCGCTGTTTGGCCTGCGGGAGGAGGACCTTATAGATCCCAAGACTGCGGTTGAGCTCCGGCCACCGGTTCCATAGGGCCCAGTGGACCGCATGCCACCAGTACATCTCCATGTGCCAGCGTCCGAACCAACCGTTGTCCACCAATCCACTTTCCTGCGGGGGCTGCGAGCCGGCCTCATTGACTCGCATCAGATACTGCGACAGCACGATTCGCCGTTCGAGCTCGTTCCAACGCGGATCGGTGCTCCCGGATAGATCGATAGCTCCTCCGCTGCGCCAAAACGCGGGCCAAGCCCGCCGATTAGCGCTAAATGTCGCATCGGCGTCCGGGTTCGCGGCGCTCTTACCCGGCGAGAACTGACAGACGAAGCTGAAAGAACCGTTCGGTGTCCGAGGCCTTAACGTGTATCCCTTGGCGGAAACGAATGAGTTCAAGCGAAAGACGTCATTCTCGGGGTGCTCGACGGTGACGGTCCGATCGCCGATCGAATAGGTGACCCGAAGCGACTTCCCTTGGCCGATGGCTGGATCGCCGGCAAGTGTGTTGCCGACCTTGACTTCATTCACCCCGTCCTGCGCATCCTTCTCGAGAAGTTCCGTCACGTCGACCCACTTCTGTGGCGACCCGTAGCGCGCCGACAGAATTTTCATTGGCGAGGGGGCCGCGTTCTTCCCGGAGGTCAGCTCCGCATCCCCTTTCCACGAAAGGCTTACCGCATACTCGGACTCGTTCAGGCGCCGCAGGAACTTGGCGGAGCCTTGCCCGGCATGGGCCTCTAATCGGAGAGAGTCAGGGTGCGCCCAATCGCCGACTTGGCTTGCAAACTGGGCGCCATCGTCACCAGGCACATCCAAGAAGACGAACAGCCGGCCGGAGTTCAGCAGCGGCGACTCAATCCGCGCTGCAACTGCATCCTGCTGAGGGTGGCAGGCGGTTAGGACAGTTACCGGCTGACCGTCGAGTTCGAAGTGGCTGGTGACGATGCCGTTCCAAAGGTCAAGTTCTTGTCGAGGGTTCTTGACGTCGGCCTCGGTCGCAGCCGTCCCCTCTTTGGTCAGCAAGACCAAACCGATGCGGCCTAAGTTGATACGGTGGGGGTTGCCGGCCAGCCAGGAGGAAATCGCGGGATGTTGCGGGTCGGGCATTGGATAAGGCACCGGCCGGCCATGGGTATCCCACTCTTGCTCCCGGTAGTCCTCGATCCTCGTGCCGGGCGGCAGCGGCAAGCTGTTCCAGCCCCAATCGGACATCGTGTTGAACGGCACGAAGCTTTGAAGACCGGTGATATCCATCCCGAATGCGAATCGGCCGTTTCCCACCTGCAGGGGCCGGTCCGGGTCAAACGCCGTGCGAATCACGTTGTGCCGCGTCACTAACGCACGGCGGTCGATTGGCGGCGACGAAAAACGTTCATGGGTTGCAGCGAGAAGGGCAGGAAGAATTAGGGCCGCTAGCTGAAGCATGCGATGTCGAGTATACGCGCCACCGGGATCGCGGGGTCCCACTCCGCTCTGCGGCATCGCCGCAAAGCCCAAACCAGGGTACGATCCCCACATGTTGGCGCTTATCGCCGCCGCCATGGTATCGAGGCATCAATCTGCGCTGCCCGCCGGCATCATCGAGCCATACTCCTGGGGATTGAAGGCGATTCCGATTCACGGGAAGGGTGCGCCGGGCACCGAGTCGATCGACGCGGCAGTCGCCGCCGCCATGGTCAAGTACGGGGTCGTCGGTTGCGGGGTCTGCATCTGCAGGGACGACGCCGTGATCTACAGCAAAGGATTCGGGTTCGCCGAACTGCCGGACAAGCCGTTTCTCCCGAGTACCGCAACCCGGTGTGGCAGTCTCGCCAAGCCGATCACCGCGTTGAGTGCCCTCCTGTTGATGGACAAGGGCGGTCTCAACCTGGACGACAAGGTTCTGCCGATCTTGGCCGCGGATGGGTTGACCGTGTCGCCGGTCGATGACCGTGTCAAGCAGATCACCGTGCGCGAGCTGATGGATCACACGAGCGGCCTGCCCAGCGGCGCCACCTACACGTCCTGGCGCCCTGGTCGTAACTTGATTGAATCTCACGGCCTCGCACGAAAGCCCAATTCGAGAGACGTTGTGCTCGATGCTCTGAGCACGTCTCATCTCGACTCCGAACCTGGCACGAAATATCAGTATGCGAACGCCAATTTCGTGATTCTCGCGCGGGTCATCGAAGCGAGAACGGGGAAGAGTTTCGATGAGTTCCTTGGCAACTCTGCCATGCCAAGGTTTGGCGTGACCAGTCAAGAGATTTTCGTTTCGCGGGACCAAGTGGCTCCTGACGATCCGGCACGCGGTAAGACCGAGGCGGCTTACTATCAAACCAGCAAAGAACTTTACTGCTCGTTTCTTCCGGAGGACGCCGGGAACGGCCAAGTCTTTGGGGAAGCCTATCGCGGATACTCCACGGAGTGCTCCGATGGCGCCGGAGGGATTGCGATCAGTGCCGATGGGATCGCCAAGATCCTCACGAGCCTGAGGTCAAGGTCCTGCCCCCTTTCGCAGCTGGCGACGCGCGAAATCACCACGCCACCGAACCATTATCTGCACGAGAAAGGGTTCAATCCCAGTAGCTCGTACTTCTACAGCAAGGGCTTCAACGTCCGCTTCAGCGGCGGCGCCCCGTGGATCTCTCACGGAGGCATGACCAATCATTGCGGCGGCACGATCGGCTACAACGCCGGCTATCAGTTTGCCGCCGTCTCCAATTGGAACAACGCCCAATCCCCGTTCGTCGACGCAATCCTAGACCACGCCCTCGGCGAAGCGGTGGGAAAGCTGAAGCTTCGCTAAGTCTGGCGGGGAGCGCGGACGCGCCGTCTAATGCCATCCAGTTTTTGGATTTTGAGCGTGACCTGTAGGCGCCGGATGGTTTTTGCCGGCGTTCGGGGCTCTAGCCGGCGCCAACCTTTGGTCCAACTGCGATCCGTGCACGCGGCCACAAACCAAACCGCGCCTACAGATCCTTCCAAGAAAGGCTTGGCCCGACCTCGACTCGCAAAACTGGATGGCATTAGACGCGCCGTCCGCGAGTGGTCTGCGGACGCGTCGTCCGCCCGAGCGGCATAGCCGCCGGATTCGCGAGGGCTCCTGAGTCGGTAGAATCAGCGGCCCATGGCGCGAAGTAAAGTTTTGGTCGAGCTGTGTTCCGATTCCGAACTTGCAGAAGCCCTGCGAATCCACGCGGCCGAGCGAGACGGCCTGTTCGCGGCGCTAATGATCGAAATCGAGGGCGACGAGCGCATCCGCGCAGCGTGGCTCTGGGGCTCGTTTATGCGGGGTGAGCAGGACGCGCTGAGCGACCTCGACATCTGGCTCGCAGTCCCCGACGAACACGTGGACCAGATGGCCGCCTCGGTGGCAGCCATGTGCAACACCGCTGGCACGGTGGCGTTCGCCGCCCAGAACAAGCACAACGCGCCAAAACACGGTGGCTACCTAGGCGCTCTGATCGTCGGCACTCGCGGCTTGCACCACCTCGATATCTATTGGCAGGCTATGTCGGTAGTCGAGTATCCAGCAACGAAAATGTTCGTAGATCGTCGATCCGAGTCCCCGTCAACCTTCCGTGGAGCAGTACAGAAAAGCTGTCACGCCACTGACCAGGAGCACGTGAGCCCCACACCCCTTCCCTCCGAGGGAGAGGTCGGTGGGCTTGCGAACCGAAAGATGGAAGCAAAACCGAGGACGGAACGGTCCTTCTTAAAGCCCCTCGAAGACCCCGATCCAAGCGTAAACAAGATCGCCTTCGTCTGGCTCATGCTCTCCGTCGCCGCCAAACACCTCGCCCGAGACCCATCGTCGGACATGTCCCTCGTCTCCTACCCGCGAAACTCGTTCGAGGAAGTCGCCGCCGAAACCGGCCGAACCGACCTCATCGCCACAACCCACTGGACCGCGTCCGACGATCCCGCCGACAAAGTTCAAATGCTCCGGCAGATCGCGGTAAACACCGCCCTGTTGGAAGAAGCCCTTCGCGAGACGGGACTGCCCCTGTCGACTTTGGCCAACCCCTGCCTCATGTGCTATTTTGATATGGTTGGGTCCTTGGGGGATAACGAAGGGGTCTAACCTTGCGATGACTCGATTCTCTTCGTGAGGGCGATCCTGTCCTGCAACTCCGCACGAAGGGCGCTCCAGGGTTTGAGTTCCGTGCCGGCGTCGTTGGCGACACCCGTAAATCCAATTTGACTTAAAGTTCTGGCCTCATTGGAAACTCCCTGGAGGAGAATCGGCGGACGAGAAGCCCCGCCGGGCGTCGGTCTAAGGCTTTTCGAGCCTGAAACGTACAGTAAGAAATACAGCAAAGTGGTTACGGGGCGCGTGACGACGGCTCTATGCTCTTCGCGCAGTTCAGCATGCATTCCAAGCCCCTCCAAGATTCCGTTCATTCTGTATTGTCTAGTCGCATCGGCCGAGCCACTTTGCGGATTGATTTGACCAACGATTGTCGGGTCTGGAATGAGCTCCTTGCCGAACGGGCATAAGTCCAGCAACCGTTGGAGTTTTGCGGCGGAGAGCCCGGGATAGAGGTTTCGTTCCTCAGGCGGGGTCAATTCCCACAATCGCTGACCGTCCTTGCTTTCGCAAGCGATAACGGCGATGGTCGCCGCCTGCACGGGCGTCAAGGGCCGCAAGTATGCGATGAGACCCATGGCGCCCAGACAAGCAACCCCGCCGCAAATTATCAAGTATGCCGTCTTACGGTGCATCGGGTGGGCCTAAAAGCAGCGCAACGATCCATCGGTGTAGGTACCACATGTCGATGTAGGGTATGGGCCGCCACTCTGCCTAAAATTGTCGTAAAGCGTACCGCCGGCCGCACATTGCCACTCGTCGATTTCGTAGTCGTAACATCCACTGGAGTTTATGCTGCAACAACAGGGGTCGATCGTACCTACCTTCTTTTGCTCGACATTACACTTATAATACGTCTGACAGTTGGTGTAGGATGTACCAGCTGGCATAGGCTCTGGGACTTTGGGATTGGCGTAGGCACCGACTCCCAATCCGATCATCAGGGCGAGCCAGTAGATCCGATTCCTTCGAATGTTCATGTTATCCTCCCGGTGGGTTCGACCACCATGTATCATTGAAATCCATCAATCCGGGCTTATAGGGGGTAACCAGTTGGCCTTCGACGAGTACTCCGACACCCCGGTGGTTGACGTATTTGTTGTCAATCGGCGCGTCTGGGTCATCACAATTAACGTCAAAGAACAAAAGGGTGTTTTCTCGATACGTAGTCGCATAGGCGGCAAAAGTGGCGTCCTCGGACGGTCGATATTCGATCGTGATCAGGGGCATGACTGTGCCTGGCCCCATTGGAAACCAACTTGTGTTTAGACCACATGGGCTATGCCAGAAATCCTTGTACGAATCCATAAAGACGTCCTCGGGGTGAGGAAACGGGCCCCTGTCTGCCGGAAAGCCCATTTGAGCGACATCGCCATAAATTCCGTCGCCCCCCTGATCGGTACGGTATAAGGCTGCCGCGACGTACAACTGGTGCAAGTTCGAAGCGGCCGACTGCCTCTTCGCGTAAGTTTTAATCGCGGCGAACGCAGGAAAGGAAATCGCTGCGACCGTCACGATGATGGTTATAACGGTCAATACTTCGATGAGTGTAAACGCCTTCTTCATGGGTTCCACATATCCCATTTGCTTGCGCAATCAATGGCGCCGATCGCCTCGTCGGCAATTGCTCCGCCTTCCACCAGGAACATCTGCGGGGTCACGCCGTACGAGTAATCAGGCAGTATAGTGCCGTTGGTATCAGCGATGATTCGTATCCCCGGCCACTCCTTTTGCAATGACCCAACGAGTGCGGGGTCGTCGACGACGATCACGCGTGTTAGATCGTGCCGGTGCTTGGCCAAGTGCAAGATCTGTGACGAACAGCTTCTGCAGCTGCTGACCAACATCAGGACCCACCGACTGTTAGCCAGTTTCTCCTCTGGGAGGTCGATTTTCGTTCCAATTGGCGCCTGATTGGGGACGATTCTCAATTGTGCGGAAGCTACCGTCGCATGGGGCATGCAGCCAGCAGTTAGGACCATGGTCGCCGCGAGTGCCCAGCGAATCCCCGTACGGTAGGTCTTCCCGATCGCTGAAAAGTACCGAATCCTCGTGCGGGGGGCATTTTTGCTCATCGCCATAACACTGTAACACAACATTCTCCTGGTGCAAAGAAAAAACATGAAAAAGTTCAAGTCCGACTTCGTCCGGCTGCGCCTGGGTTGGTTCCCCTCGCGAGGACTCTGATTCGACATGGGACGGTAGACGCCTATGCCGAACCGCGAACCACAAGGCTGACGGGCAGCGCCACGTCGAGCGGCGCACGCAGCCGGTCGGCGTTGGTTTGCCGTATCCGTTCGATGAGAACTCTCGCCGCCTCGAGGCCCATTTGGTAGAACGGCTGTTGAACCGTGGTGAGCGAGATGGCGTTGGTGTACTCCGGCGTCGTATTCCCATAGCCGGTAACCGCGATGTCCCTGGGCACCCGAAGCCCCTCCGAACTGAGGATGCCCAGGAGTGTAAATGCCACCAAGTCGTTCGAGCACACGACAGCCGTCGGACGTGTTTCAGGGTCGCAGATCAACTGCTTAAGCGTCAGGTCGAGGATGCGGGTGTCGATACACTGGTACATCATCCCCAGCCGGTAGTCGCAGGGCACTCCCGCCTCTTCGTGCGCCATCACATAGCCGCACCAGCGGGCCTGCACACTATCCGCGAAAACTTCGTCCGTGAGGAAGGCGATCCTGCGATGCCCCAAGTCGAGCAGATGTTTGGTCACCTGCTTCCCGCCGGTGATATCGTCGAAGCGCACGCAGTCGATCTCCACTCCGGTGACGCGGTGGTCGACCAGCACCACCGGCAGCGCTTCGTTAAGCCGGCGCAGTTTATCCATGTCGGCCGGCTGGTGCGGCCACAAAATCACGCCCGCAGTGTCGGGCGGCAGGTTGGCTGGGTCTGGAACCCGGTTCAGCAGCGAGTTTGGGAGAGGGTCGGTATTCGTTCGCTCGATGCGAAACCCAACCGATTCGGCGCCGCGGCTGATTCCTTCAAAGAGAGCGGTTCCATTGGGCCCCGAGCCGGGATTGATGTTGACCACCAGCGTCCCTCCAACCCTCCCTGGTATAGGTGGAATCACGAACGAGCCGCGACGGCCGCGAGTCGAGATATGCCCATCGTTCTCGAGGAGTGCGATCGCCTGACGGACCGTGTTCCGTTGGACCTTGAACTGCTCCCCCAGCAGCCTCTCCGAGGGCAGTCGCTCGCCTGCGCGGAGCTCGCCTTGCAGGATCTGTCGCTCGATCTCTTGGGCAATCTGCTGGTATTGGAAGCGAAGCTTGGTACGACTCATGTTTGGACCATATTCTATACCAAAATGAGAAAATTGGTTTAAGCTTTTTCGACCACACTTGGCCTGTGGTCCATTTAGGTTGTATAGTTTTCATGTCAAAAGTCAAGGCGGACTGATTCTCGTTAGAGGATGGCTGTACCAGGCGCTATACCAGGCGTCGGTAAGTGGTCACATCTTTGGTGCACGAAGAAGCTCCTGATTGACTCTGGTTATGGAGGAAATAACGATGCGATCCTATAAGAAAGGCTTTACTCTGATCGAACTTCTGGTGGTCATCGCGATCATCGCAATCCTGGCGGCGATCCTGTTCCCGGTGTTTGCCCAGGCGAAGGCGGCCGCGAAGAAGACGGCTTCGCTCAGCAACGTGAAGGAACTGGGCCTCGCCCACATCATGTACGGAAACGACTACGACGACTCGTTCGCCAGCTCCTGGTGCAAGGAGTTTGCCGGCGACTTCAACTTCTTCGTGCAGCCGTACATGAAGAGCCTGCAAATTCTGACGAACCCGGATCGCACCATCGCTCCGAGCTCCTTGGTGGGCACCTGCGACAGCGGATCCGATGCCTGGGGCACTTGGCACTTCGCGCCGGGCCAAGTGGACAATCCCACGAATCTCGCTTCAATTTGGGGCTACGGCTTCAACAACGGTCCCGGATACAACGACAACCTTGGCTTGGTGCGAGACGTGGCAAACAATGTGAACCCGAATCAGTCGATTACAGTGAACGTGGGCGGCGTCACGGTTACCACGACGGTTCGCAGCACGGTTGAGGCGGGGATCCCCTTCACGTCCGTCGTCGCTCCGGCAACGTGTCTGATGCTCGGTTCCACCAACGGCTTGCCCCTGATGGCGATCGACATCGACGACCTCCGGCCCGGCGGCTTCCCAGGCGCCAACGACACTCCCTGTGAGTCCGCCGCGCGCGTCCACGGCACCGGTCCCGATGCCGGCGGCTACAACATGACCTACGTCGACGGCCACAGCAAGTGGCTGAAGTTCAACCCGACGCTCTCGATCTACCACACCACCGGCGGAGGCCTCGACCCCCTCTCCCTCCCCAACGTGTGCCAGTACCTATCCAACTGGGACGGCGGCACCGACATGCTCAACTGCATGGAAGGCTTCAACCAGGGCGGCATCTAAGCCGCCCGAGCCCGCGCTCCCCCCACCCGTGGGGAGCGCGGACGCGCCGTCTAATGCTATCCAGTTTTTGGCTTTCGAGCGTGACCTGTAGGCGCCGGATGGGTTTTGCCGGCGTTCGGGGCTCTAGCCGGCGCCAACCTTTGGTTCCAACCGCGATCCGGGCACGCGGCCACAAACCAAACCGCGCCTACAGATCCTTCCAAGAAAGGCTTGGCCCGACCTCCACTCGCAAAAACTGGATGGCATTGGACGCGCCGTCCGCGAGTGGATCACGGACGCGTCGTCCGTTCCGATGAAGACGGAACCCGCGCTTCACCCACGCGCAATCCCCGCCGCAGAACGCCGGTCTTCCCAATACAATGAACCGATGGTCGGTTCGCTCCTCCTCTGGCTCTTGGTTCACCCCGAAGCCGATCTGCTCGCGAAATCCAAGCTCCTCGTCGACTACGACAAGTAAATGATCGTGCATAAGGGCGTTCCCGCCCCCGCCTACGACTGGATCAACTCTGACGAGATTCTCTATTCGCCGCCACAAACCACAATCCCATGGTCGGACGTTCATAAGGCTAACCCACAGGCGGGGACATTTTGAGGATGGGGTGGTCGCGTCCCAAGATGAGTTCGTGAAAAGACGCGGAGGGCGCAACCGGAAGGGAAGGCAGCCGACCCCAATGCGGCGGAGCCGATCCGGTCCGGAAGGGTTGAAATCTCTATTCGTTTACAGCACATGAGCGTTAAGTCGGAAATCCCGCCGAACGAAGTGAAGGAAGTGTCACCGGGACGTGGATCAAGTGCGGAAAGAGAATGACGCGTCCGCCGTAGCTCGAAAAGCGAAGGCGGAAGCCCCCTCGGGAAGCGAGCCCAACGGTGGTTTGGGTGATCCGATGTTGGTGAAGGCCGCCTTCCTTCGCCGGAGATTTCACCGGCAGGCCGAATTCGGTCACCCTTGGCGACCGCTTGGGCGATGCCGCCCGACCCTGGGGCGGCACGGAGCCTACCCAGGGATGACAATTCGGTCGCCTTCGGCGACCCGGAGGAATAGGTGCGGCCGCATACCTGTGGTGGCGTCCGAGCGCGACTGTAGGAGAAACACAACCACTCCGTGGTCGGTGAAGGGAAGCAATTAGCGCATAAGCCCGCAGGCTTATGCGCTAATCTCGCTGGGACTAACCCGATACAGGCTTCGCCTGCTTACCCGCCGTGGGCGGCGGCGTCGTGCTTGTCGCGATAGATCGCCTTGCTGTTTCGGTTGAGCTCTTTGTTGAGTTGCTTCCTCTCGCCGCCGGTCAACTTGCCGTTGTCCTTCGACTTGTCGCGGAGCTCCTGGGATCGGATTCTGGCATCGTTGGAGCGAAGTCGATCGGTTTGATTGCGGGTGAGTTCGCCGTTCTTAACGCCGTTCTTGATGCGGTTGTTCTGGTTTTGAAGCCGCTTGTTCACGTTCTGTGCTTGGGCCATAACTGGTACCATGCTAACGGATACCGCGAGCAGCGAGCTTAAGATCAAAGTTTGGATTTTCATTGTCGTCTCCTTTCTGGTCTCAGGCTTCATCAAGCCCGACAGCGAGGGAAGACGCGGACCTAATCGGTAAGTTCACAACGATTAGGCCTTTAGGTCCTAACTCAATAGCCGGCGGTCGCAACCGCCTCCACCACGATCGGCTCGAGTCCCAACCGGAGCCTGGCCTCGTCCATCATCGCCTTGGTCGCCGTCGCTCCGCTCCGGGAGACGCCAAGCAGCCGGACCTCAAGGAGCTTGTCAAGGTCGCGCACGCCGCCCGCCGCCTTGATCTGGATGTGCGCCGGGGTGTGAGCGCGCATGAGACGTAGGTCTTCGAAAGTGGCGCCACCCGTCCCGTACCCGGTCGAGGTCTTTACCCAGTCGACGTCGATCTCGCCGCAAATCTCGCAGAGCCGAATTTTCTGCTCGTCGGTGAGATAGCAGTTTTCGAAAATCACCTTCACCTTCTGTCCCGCCGCGTGGGTGACGTCGGTGACCGCCTTGATGTCCTCCCGCACATACTCCCAAGCCCCCGAGAGAACCTTGCTGATGTTCACCACCATATCCAGCTCTTGGCCCCCATCGCGCAGCGCCTGCTCGGCTTCCAAGACCTTGATTTTGGTGGTGTTCACACCATGGGGAAACCCGATCGTCGTCGACGCATGCACGTCGGTCCCCGCCAGCAACTCCGCGCACTTGGCGAGGCCGAACGGCATGATGCATACGCTCGCCACGTCGTACGCCTTCGAGAGCGCGATTCCCTTCTCCAAGGTGCTCCAGTCCAGCGTGGGATTGAGCAACGAGTGGTCGATCATCTTGGAGACGTCGCGATAAGTGTAGTCGAGTGCCATTTCTATTCCTCTCCGTTGCCCGCCACAAGGGGGGCCAAAAACTCGTAGGCCGTTCTCAGCGCCTCGATCCGATCGTTAAGCGATCCTTCAAACTCGCGGTCTTCCACTTCAACCGCAATCGGCCCATCGTAACCTGCTGCCTTCACCGCATCAAAAAACCGTCTCCAGTCGATGTCTCCCCGCCCCGGCAGAACCGGCGAGTGGAATTCCAGCGGTGTCGCCATGATGCCGACGTCCTCGAGTGCCGCGCGGTTCACGCGGGCATCTTTCGCATGAAGGTGAACCAAGCGGTCGGAGAACTCCGCAAGCGGCTTTACGTAGTCCATCATCTGCCACACGAAATGCGACGGATCGTAGTTGAGGCCAAAGGTATCCGACGGGATCGCCTCAAACAGCTTGCGCCAGATCTTGGGTGTGGTCGCCAGGTTCTTGCCGCCCGGCCATTCGTCGGCGGTGAAAAACATCGGGCAGTTCTCGATCCCGATTCGAACCGCTTTTGCCTCCGCGCGAGCCACCGTCGCCGGCCAAATCGACATCAGCCTCGGCCAGTTCTCCTCCACAGTCAGCCTTGGATTCCGACCGACGAACGTGTTGGCCACGTTCACTCCGAGCGCCGCCGATGCGTCAATTACCGCCCGAAAGTGCTCGACCGCAACCCTTGCCTCCGCCTCGTCAGCGGACAGCATATTCGGATAGTATCCTAGGCCACTAATACTGATCCCATATTTTGCGCAAAGGGCGTGGATCCCGGAAACCGAGTAGTCATGGACGTCGAGATGCGTCACGCCGGCATATCGGCGCTCCGCCTTGCCGTGCGGCCAGCACATCACCTCGACGCTCTCGTATCCAATCGCGTGAGCGGTCTGGAAGACCTCCTCAAGCGAGAATTCGGGCAAAATCGCGCTTACAAATCCTAGTCGCATCAGTTCTCCTCAACCCGTGTCCATCGTCCATGCCGATGGCTCTCCAAAATCGCCTCACAAAGCAGGATTTCCCGGTGTCCGTCCTCGAAGCTCGGATACGCCACCGGTCCCGGCTCTCCTCGCACCGCATCGTAAAAGGCACGAAAGCACTGCTTGAAGGAGTCGGGATATCCTTCCGCATGCCCGCCCGGATAAGACGTGTGGTGCGCTGCCGCCGGCGAGAGCAGCCCTGGATCCTTTGGAAGGACTTCATTCGCCTGCGTGCGTTTTCCGCGCCAAAGCTCGTTCGGATTCTCGCTATCCCAGGCGAGGGAGCCTTCTGCGCCGCCGATCTCGAACTGCAGCCGATTCTTCCGCCCCGCCGTGGCCTGCGAGACCCAGAGCACGCCGGTCGCCCCGCCCGCAAATCGCAGCAGGACCGCGCCTTGATCCTCCGTAGTGATCGGCGTCTCGACCAACTCTGCGTTCGTGCTCTTCGAGAACGTCTCCACTTCTCCTACCGGCCGGTTTCGCACCAGATGGATCGTTTTGAGATCGGCGAAGACGCTCTCCACCCGAAGTCCGGTGACATACCCAACCAAGTCCAGCCAGTGGGTCCCGATGTCGGCGACTGCCCGCAGGTCGCCTCCTTCCGAAGCGAGGACGCGCCAGTTGTAGTCGGTGTCGAACAAGAGCCAATCCTGCACGTAACTTCCTTGAACCGAGTGCACGTTTCCTATGCAACTGTTTGCCGCTTCGATGCACAGCGGATAGAACCGGATGTTGTAGTTGACTCCTGCTTCGACCTGGCTGGCTTTCGCCCGATTGACCAGATCGCGAGATTCCGCGGCATTCATCGCCAACGGCTTTTCGCAGAGCACATGCTTGCCGGCATCGAGCGCCGCAACCACCATCGAGTGGTGATGCTTGTTCGGCGTCGTGATGTGCACCGAGTGAATTCGCTCATCCGCCAGCAATTCATCGTAGGTAGCATATGCACGGGGAATCCCCAGTTGAGCCGCCGCTCGCGTCGACTTCTCCTCCGACGAACCAAGAATTCCGCGCACAGAAATCCCCAACCGACGCAGCGCCTCGGTGTGTGCCGGACCCATAAACCCGCTGCCTACGATCGCGACGCCGATGTCGTGATAATCCATTGCATTCATTTTCCCCGAGTCGCCCGCCTAAACGCTCAAGGAGATTCGCTCCCGCGACTCGATCTTTGCCTCGTCGAGTTCGAATCCCAATCCAGGCTCGGATGGAAGGCTTATGCGGCCATTCACAGGAGAGATCGGCCGCTTGTGGAATGCCTGCTTGTGCGCCTGATGCCGAATGAGAAACTCGACGAACGGCACCGCAGTCGGCGACTGGGCGCCCGCCACATGGAGCGCCCCGAGCAGGGAATGGCCGTGAGCTACAACCGGAACGTCGAACGACGACGCCAACGCGCATATTTTGGTAAGTTCCGAGATGCCTCCCGTCCAGTCGGGATCGTTCTGCAGGTAGTCGACCGCACCTGCCACAAGCAACTCCTTCGCCTGCCACCGGGTGTAGACATGCTCTCCGGTTGCGAGAGGGACCCCGGATGATTGGCGCAATTCGACAAAGCTCCCGACTCTCTCCGGCGGCAGCGGCTCCTCCATCCAAGTGGGGTTGAGCGGCTCCAAGTGGGCAACCATCTCCCGCGCATAGGGCATGTCCCACGCCATAAAGGCGTCGAACATCAGCTTGTAGTGCGGTCCCACCGCGTCGCGCACCGCCTCCGCCATCGCCAAGTTCTTTGCGAGCCCCTCTGCACCGTCCCCCGGCCCATACCGGAAGAACCATTTCTGAGCCGAATACCCCATCGTGCGATACTCGGATGCGACCGCCGCTGCCGCCTGAGGTTCGATCGAATATCCGAGCATGCTCGCGTACGCAGGAATCGACGTTCGGACTGGACCTCCCAGCAGCCGATACACGGGTTGCCCCCAGGCCTTGCCCTTCAGATCCCAAAGGGCGTGATCGACGGCGCTGACCGCGGTCATGAAGTAACCGGACCGCCCGTGGCGATCCATCCGAACCATCATGTCGAACAGCAATTCGGTCGCGAGGGGATCTCGCCCCAGCAACATGGGGCGAAGCGACCGTAGGATCGGATCGATTTGATACCCATCGATCGGACCCCAAAGACCTTGAATACCTTCGTCAGTCTCGATCTCGACGTAGAACGCCGAGATTCGGTGCGGCTCACTTCGCCCCGGACCGTACTCAACGTTGAACTCCGGATAAACGTCGAGTTGAAGCGCCTGCCGGTTGCCCGCCGGAAAGCCGGACGGGGTGTACATGCCTGTCACTTTCGACACCGAGACATCCGTGATGACCATGAATTACTTCGTTCGAATTCGATCGATTGTAATCGACGCCGGCGAGACCAATGCCGATGCAGCCGGACCGATGCTTAGAGTCTGCATTTTGTCCGCCAGCACCTTCGCCGGAATGCCGGCGAGCGGGACGGTTACCGTATAGCTCCCGGCGGCGAGAGTGCCCGACTGTACCGGAATCGACCCTGAACCCGAGGTCTGATGCCAGGCCCAGTCGCTCCCCTGGTCGGCGACGATGAACGAGAGCCAGATGTTGCCGTTTTTGTCCTTCTTAAGCTTCACCGGGTGCGCGAAGGTGACGTCGATCACCAGTGCCTTCGCCTTGGCGAACGGTTTGAGCGTACTCGCAGGAAGGCTCGGCAGCTTGATCCACTGAAACTTGCCGTCGAACTTTGCGAGTGATGCCAGCGGCTTGCCTCCCGCGAAGGCAACGGATGCTAACCCAAGGTAGGCGGCAACAAGGTTGAACCGATTCATGGCCCGAGCTTACTATGGAACCATGCGGTTATGATGTTTCGTGGACGGCAGCAAGGAGACGCGGTTCGATGCCCGAAAAGCCCTCGCCGATGCGTTGAAATCGCTGCAAGGTGGGCGTCCCGATTTGGCGGAGGCGATCCTCGGCGGACTGCTGGAGCAAATACCCGACAATGTCGAGGCGCTCTTTGCGATGGGGATGAGTGCTGCCGCCCGCGGCGACTCCGCCTCCGCGATCGACCACATGCGCCAAGCGCTCCGGGTCGACCCCCGATTTCCGCCGGCGCTCGAATGGCTGCCTGTACTCTATATTGAGCGCGGCAAATCGCTGCGGCAGCAGTTCTTGTTCGCTGAGGCCTTAATCGCGTTCGAACAGGCAGCCAGCCTGTCGACGGGCATCGATGCCCAGCTTGAACTCGCCGAGATGCAGACCTTAGTGGGAAGATTCTCCGAATCGGTCGACACCTTCTCGCGGGCATTGGCGGTTGACCCGAACTCATTCGCTGCAAGCCTATTGATGGCGCGCGCCCTAACCAACCTGAATCGACTCGGCGAAGCCGACAGATGCTGGCAGCGGGCGGAGACGATCGAGACCCTGCCCGGGCAAACTCGATTGGCGAAGGCCCTGGCTCTTTCTCTGATTGGCGAGTTCGGCGCGGCAAGAGAGGAGGCAAGAAAGGCGCTCGACCTGAACCCGAAGCGAGGTAAGGCGTATTACCTTCTTTGCGCGGGAACCAAGATTCAGGAAGGAGACAGGCCGCTCGTCGACCGGATGGAGGACTTGACCCGCGACTCGGACTTGGGCGATTCCGATCGGGTGGACCTGCACTATGCTCTCGGAAAAGCCTATGACGATCTTGGCGAATATGGCTCGGCGATCCAAAACTTCGACCAGGCAAACGCCCTCCTGCGAAGGTTGACTTTCGGCGATCGGGCGTTCGATCGCGAGGCTTTCCGGCGAAACATCGACTTTCAGATCGAAACCTTCACACGAAGCAGACTAAGTCCTGATGGCGATCAGGGCCGTGAACTGCCGCTCTTTGTCGTGGGAATGATACGGTCGGGAACGACTCTCGTCGACCAGATTCTAACGTGCCACCCTGAGGTTGGCTCGGCAGGCGAGCAAGCATTTTGGCTGCAGTACGAGAGGATGGCGATGGAGCAGATCCGCACGCCGGCGATCGAGAAGCTGAAAATGGGCTACACCAGTCTCCTGTCCTGCCTGGCGCCCGGCTTTCCCCGCGTTATCGACAAAAATCCCGCAAACGTGCTCGTCGCGGGACTGCTGCACACCGTGTTTCCGTCATCTCGAATTATCTGCACTCGACGCAACGCAGCCGACACCGCGCTTTCGATCTGGATGACTCAAATGCAGACCCATGCGCCGTTCATCGGCGATCGTTCTGACATCGTCTTCGCTTACAAACAGTATCTCCGACTGACTCGGCACTGGCAAATCGCGATGCCCGAGAGCCGCTACCTAGAGGTTCGTTACGAAGACCTGATCGCGAATCCGCGAGACCAAACTAGGGCAATGTTGGACTTCTGCGGACTGGAATGGAACGAGGCCTGTCTCCATCCGGAACGCAACACCCGTGTGATCCGGACGCCGAGCTTTTGGCAAGTCCGCCAACCGGTGTACCGTACATCAATGGATCGCTGGAAGAAGTACCAGCCTTGGCTAGGACCATTCGCCGATCTGGTCGCCCTTTAATCTCAGGAGAAACCCTGGCAAAAAAAACCCCTTGCTTAGATTTTGATATGCCGATATACTACGCCTGATATACCGGCATATCAAAATGGTTTGCCGGTGGTCGGTAATCTGTTTCGGTGAAGAAACATATGTCTGTGACGATTCGCGACGTAGCGGCAGAAGCGGGAGTATCCTCCGTCGTCGTCTCGCGCGTGCTCCATAACAAGGCCCCGGCGGTTCGTGTCAGCGATAAAACCGCGGATCGTGTGCGGCAGGCAGCCACCAAGCTTGGGTACCGGCTCAACGTCTCGGCGCGCAACTTTCGAATGCAGCAGACGATGTCGATTGGGGTGCTTCACGGGCTCGGCTTTCTCCGTCCTTTGTTCGACCGAAAGTCGCGCTATTTCGCCTCGCTGATGGACGGAATCGTGGAAGGCGCTTTCCGGCACGGATACTCGGTCACCATGTGCCCGCGTCTCCTTGGTCAGAGCCCGGAGGATGCGATGACCGACGGACGGTTTGACGGACTCGTTTGGTACAGCGCCCATTTTTCGGACGAGAACAGGGCGATGCTACGAAACTGCTCGGTCCCCTTGGTACTGATCCACAGCCCCGCTTCGTACTTCGACGGACAGTTTCCAACCGTAATTTGCGACAATGCCCAAGGCATCGGGCTCGCAGTACGGCATCTTGTCGATCTCGGACACAAGAACATCGCGTTTGCCCTCGAAGGCGCCGAGCCGAGTGTCGAAGCCTTGCTCCGCCTCGAAGCGTTCAAGCGGCACATGTCCGATCTGGGGGTCCCGGTATCGGAAGATAACATCCTGCGGTTGGGTTGGAATGCCGATGGGCTAGACGAGTATCTCGCCGCTCGTCCGCGCCACTCGGCGGTTATTACGAACTACGAGGGATTGGCCGCCGAGTTCCTCCTGAGAGCCCCCTTGCATGGCGTTCGTGTGCCCGAAGATCTGTCTGTCGTTGGATTTGACTCGACCGCCTACGCCAACGAATTGGAACCCAAGCTTACAGCCGTTTTTCAGCCTCTCGTTGCGCTTGGAAACGCCGCGATCGACCTGTTGGTGAAAGTCATTCAGGGCGAGCCGGTTGCTCCACTCGAGATCGTCATTCCGTGTGGCTTCGACATTCGAAGCTCCACCATGCCCATAAATAGCGAGTAATTTATATGAAACATCGAGGTTTCACCCTCATTGAACTTTTGGTCGTCATCGCCATCATCGCGATCCTTGCCGCAATTCTATTCCCCGTCTTCGCGCAGGCGAAGCGAGCTGCGAAGTCCACCGCGGACCTCTCCAATCTGAAGCAGCTCACCCTCGGAATCATCATGTATTCGAACGATTCCGACGACGTTTTCTCGGACGCCAACAGCAACGACCCCGATGCTGGAACGTTCACCCGGACCTGGGTCGAAAAGACGGCGCCGTACATCAAGAACCTCCAGGTCTTTCAAAGCGGGCTCGACAGCCGGCACGACGCTGCCGTCGCGAGTTGGGCCACCGGCTACTCACCGGACGACTTCAAGAACGCCATCGGACTCTCATACGCCCCTAACGGCTATATGCACTCGACTGGATCCGCCGGAATGACCTACGTCGGCTCGGACAGTCAGCCGTGGGTTTTTGGCGGCGTGATGAATCAGGACGACGATGGAAACTATATGGTGCCGAATACGAAGACGTCCACGCAGGTCACCCAACCCGCCGGCACGGTCTTGCTCGCCGATCTGTTCGATAGTGCGATGATAAAGGAGAGCTGCTGCGGGTTCGGCAACATCAGCGAGTGGTTCTCTGCCGCGTTTATCCAGATTCGCGTACCCGGCGATATCGGATACGGCGATTACGACTGGTTCGGACCTGAAGACATTCCCAACGGCACGATTATCGGGGGCACATACCCGGACATCGCTACTGGCGGAGTGAGCATCACAAACGCGCTCAACGCGAACTTCTCGTTCGTGGATGGCCACGCCAAGTCGCTAAATCCGGTGGCGACCGATCCCGATCCGGTCAACAATCGCCCTGCGAACATGTGGGACGCCGACCGATAGATTGACGCCCGAGGATTAGTCCGGCGTTTCGTTGCATGAGCGCCGGACGTCCTCGGGAATCAGCCATTGAAGGACTCATGAAGTGAAAACCATTCAGCACTCCAAGCCTCCCCTGATTGCCGCCGGGATCTTGACGGCTTTCGTTATCGCCGGCTGTGGCCGCGACGACCCCGTCTTGACCAAGGCGCAACAGGACGCAATTCGCCACCCTGTCGCGATCCCCAACCACGTCGGACCGACCGCCGCAGATCAGGAAAAGATGAACCAGTCGATCGATGCGTTTCGAAAGAAGCACGAAGGCGACAAAATCCAGTTCCGAGGCAGCGGCTAATTTCGGTGGATTCATAAGGCGGACCGTCTTGAGGCTATTGGCTGCCGTCTTTCGAAGTCCAATCTAGCCGACTGCTCAAGGCGCCCAGACTAGAACCCTCAGCGCCACCCATCCCTTTCCTCGGCGAGAGGGATCGGTGAGCCTGCGAACCGTGGGAGAGGGACTCCGTTTCGCAGAGTCCCCTCCACGCTTGCCGCCCAAGTTGGTGAGACAGCGAACTGCCGATTCAGATAGGACTCTGCCCGTTTCAACCGGACGCCCCTCTCCCCCGATTCCGACTCGCGCCGCTCGCCTGAATCGACCCCTCTCGCGGCGGAGAGGGGAAGGGGTTTTCTGCCTGCAAGTGTGGAGTGTTCATGTACCTTGTCGGCAGGGCACGTTATGCCCCTTGGGGCATGTCTCGATTCAAGTGAAATCCGGTGCCCTGCTGCACCAAGCGTGCGCGGGGCAGCTTCGGATCGTACGAAGCTTGGATCCAGCCGTCTCGAATCATGCCCTCCAAGGCCTCGGGGAGCATCGACAGAAACGTCATCGCTGCGGGATCGCCGCTCCTCTGCTTTGCCATCTGGGAGATCATCTCCACGATCTGCGGCAGGCGGGATTCACGTTGAAGGAGTTGAACGAGGACGCCGAAGTGACCGCGCAACGGAAGGACCTTTCCCTCCCGAACGTAGCAAGGCGCCTTGACCACGCGTCCTTCCGCGTATGCGGCGCCGTCCTGCCATGTTGCGCCGGCCAGGTCGAGGACAAGCACGTTCTTTTCCTCAAGCGGCGAATCCGTCGCCAGGTCCGTGAGGAATTCGGCCGAAGAACGGATGCTCAAGAGGTTAAACCCGCCGGCGCCAACCGTCAGATCCTCATCGATAAACCCTCCCTGCGCGAGCCAACGCCATGCCTTGTCCGGTGAGAGTTCAAGGCCGTTGGCTCTTGCCAGTTCGGCCGTAAACTCCTTAAGGTCCTTGAACTGAGCGTTGGTGGTGTACCAGTAGTCTGCGAAACTAATATGAGTCGAGATGCGGCGCGCCTGCCGTTTGCCGAACTGTTCCTTTAGCCAGCCCGGGTCCAGCGTCTGACGGTCGCATTCCAGGATCGTGTACGCCGCTTGCTGGGCGCCAAGCTGCGCCATGCTCACGCCGGCCGATAGAATCGGATCGGCAAACCCGGCACTCTCGCCAACGAGGAACCAATTGGAACCTGCCTGCTTCTCGGCAAGGAAGGACCAATCGCGCGTGGTCTGGAGGCGACCTTCGCTCGTTGCATTCTTCAGAAGTGCAGTCAGCGCCTCTTCTTCGCTGAGAGCTTCCTTGTAAACTTCCTCCGGCCTTTTCCCGAGTTTTTTGAAGTGTTCGGCCGGAATCACGAGGCCCACGCTCGTACGCGTCGGACCGAGAGGGATAAACCACAGCCAGCCGTAGGCGATGCTCCGTACCTGAATGCGAGTGGCGCCGACTCCGATCCGGATCGCCCACTCAGCATTTTGCCAGTAGTCCCAGATCGCGATGTTCTGCAAGGTCGAGGGATACTCGCAGCGAACATCCATCGCCTTCCTCAGGATCCCGCTGTTGCCTGAGGCGTCGACGTAGTGACGGGCCGTGACGACGTCCCCCGATTCCAGTTCCAATCGGGAAACGTGGTCACCCTCTCTGAGGACCCTTGCGACCTTGACTCCTTGTCGAACTTCACAGCCCATCTCGGCGGCGTGGTTCAGCAGGATGTCGTCGTAGATCGCTCGGTCCACCTGAAAAGCCGTCAGCCTGCGCTGTCCCTCGAACTTCGCGGGCCGAGGCTCCTCCTTGAACGACTCCGCCGGAAAGAACTCGAAGTCCCACAGTTCGGGGTTCTTACCCCACCTTAGCGTGGCGCCAATCTTGATTGGAAACTCGGCCGCCTCTACCTTGTCCCAGCACCCCATTTCTATCAGGATCGGCGAGATCGGCGGGAGCAGGCTCTCGCCCACGTGGTCCCTTGGAAACCGCTCGCGTTCAAGAATGGCGACGTTTAAGTCCGGGTTGTACTTCTTGAGAAGACAACCGACCGTCGATCCAGCCGGACCGCCGCCGATGATAGCCACGTCGAAATGTTCAGGTGACGTCATTGTCTTTGTTGGCATGAAAACCGGAGAATCCGGAACTCAATGTGGCGAGAGGTTGCTTCGGATCGTAAGATGCGCGAACCCAGCCGTCCCGCACCATTGCTTCCAGAGCTTGCGTGACCTGCGGCAAAACGTTTTGGACGAAATCTCGGTTCTTGGCATTCTGCTGGGCGCAGTAGTTCAGAACCTCCACGATGTTCCGCAGTTTCGACTCGTGCTCCAAGATGCTGACCAGCAGCTCGAACACGCCGCGAATCGGCAGAACCCGGCCATCCCGCGTGTAGCAAAGCGTCTTGCCTACTCGTCCATCCAAATAACTCGCCCGGTCCTTGGTGGCTGCCCCCTCAAGGTTGAGCCTGAATACGTTGCACTTCTCTAAAGGCGATTCGTAGCTGAGGTCGGCAAGGTACGCCCCCGATTCTTTGAGCGAGGTAAGCCCGAACCCGCCGATGCCGATCGCGAGTTCCTCGTCGATGAATCCTCCGCGCGCGATCCAATCCCACGCTTTCTCGGGCGATAGGTCAAGTCCGCATGAATCGGCAAGCTTCGACGTGAACTCCTTGAGTTCTTTGAGTTGGTCGTTGGCGGTGTACCAATAGTCGCCGAAGCGGATATGGGTGTTGATCCGCTGTCGCTGCCTAAGGCCGAACTGCTCCTTGAGCCAATGACTGTCGCCCCCATGCTCGATCTCATTGATTGTGTAGGCAACTTGTTGACCCGCAATGTGGGCCATTGTCACGCCTGCCGAAAGGATCGGGTCGGCGAAGCCTGCGCACTCACCGATCAGGTACCAGTTTTCTCCGGTGTTGCGAGCGGCAAGAAAAGACCAGTCCTTCGTGCTTTGAAGTTTTCCTTCGCACCTGGCATTTGCGAGCAGAGACGAAACCGCCGTTTCTTGTGCCAGCGCCTGCGCATACAATTCCGCCGGCCTTTTGCCGGACTTGGAGTAATACTCGGCCGGGATCACCAAGCCGACGCTCGTTCGCGTCGGGCCCATCGGAATGAACCAGATCCAGCCATAGGGAAGGCTTCGTACCTGGATTCTCGTCCCTCCAACGCCGATCTTTACTGCCCACTCGGCGTTTTGCCAGTAATCCCAGATTGCGATGTTTTGCAACGCCGGATGGTGGTCGCACTCGACACCCATCGCGCGCCTCAAAATGCCGCTGTTCCCGGAAGCGTCAATGTAGTGGCGGGCGGTTACGTTTGTGTGACCGGCGAGCTCAAGGCCTGTGACGCAATCTCCGCTTCGGTGGACCTTCGCGACCTTGGTCCCCTGTCGGACGTTGCATCCTAATTCGGAGGCATGATCCAGCAGAATCTTGTCGTAGATCGACCGATCCACCTGAAACGCCGTCGCCGTCCTTTGCCCTTCATATCTGGCGGGTCTTGGCGTCTCCTTGAACTGATCGACCGGCACGAAGTCGAAATCCCAAAGCTCCGGGTTCTTCCCCCAGCGGTAAGTCGCGCCCAGCTTGATCGGGAAGTTTGCCGCTTCCACCTTGTCCCAGCAACCCATCTCGTGCAAGATCGACGAGATCGGCGGCAGGAGGCTCTCGCCGATGTGGTCTCTGGGAAAAACCTCCCGCTCGAAGATCGCGACCCGCAAGTCCGGGTTGTGCAGTTTGAGCATCGCGCCCGCCGTCGAACCTGCCGGCCCACCGCCGACAATCGCAACGTCATATTCGTTCGGATTGGCGCCCGTCATGGATACATGCGGTCTAACCACGCGATCAAGAGGTCAGGCCAAGTCTTGAGACCAGGCTCATGGGTCCGCAGCCCGTATCCGTGCCCGCCCTTCGGGAAGAGGTGCAGTTCGACCGGCACCTTGGCCAGATGGCACGCGTGCGTGTACGCCAAGCTGCCTTCGATCGGAATCGGGTCGTCCATCGCTTGCACGATGAACGCCGGCGGCGTGTGGCTGTCGACCACGATCCCGTCCGCCAGTTGCATCGTGCCCTCGACGTTCAGGTAGGCCGGATAGATCATCACCGTGAAGTCGGGCCTTGGATTCAGCCGGTCGGCGCTGTCCTGGAGAGGGTAAATGCTGTCCGGAGCCGTGGAAGTCACCGCCGCCGCATGGCCACCTGCCGAGAAACCGAGGATTCCAATGCGCTCGCTGTCGAATCCAAACTCCTTTGCCCTGGAACGCAAGAGTCGGATCGCACGCTGAGTGTCCTGCAAGACCACCTTGTGCAGCGGCTTGTCGTGGTCGCGGTTGGGCAGGCGGTACTTCAACACCGCCGCATTGATCCCCGCGAGGTTGAGACGTTGGGCGATCTCCCAGCCCTCGTGCTCGATCGCCTCGATGAAGTACCCGCCACCGGGGCAGATCATCACCGTCGGCGCGTCCGCCTTGGCCCCCTTTGCCTTGAATATCTCGAGGGTGGGTGTCGAAACGTTGCTGACGATCGCGAACGTATCCCCCGGCCGCGTCTCCTCCGTCTCCTTATCTGTCCGGGTCCACCCGTCCGGATTGCCATTGGGCCAAAGCTTGATCACCGGCCTCGAGCCCGACTGAGCCGCCACTGCCATCGCGAACAACGAGAGAAGAATCACTACCGAAGGCATGAGCCTATGCTACGCGATTTGCGCCCGAGCATCAATGGCACCCGTAGCCGTCGTCTCCGTGGCGACGAACCCAGCCCTGAATGGTAAGACAACTTCTATCTTAAGACAATCACCCGAGGTGGTACCGTCGTAAAACCGCCGATGCCACATTTCGCGCTGATCGCTTCCACAATCGCCGTGATGCTGGGGCAGGCCACACCCTCGCAATCGGCAGCCGTTCCGGACACGCTTAGCAAGTTCCTTTCTTCCTTGCATTGGGACTCGGCAAGTTCGGGCACGCTGATCGCCGTCGAAGCTGACCACACCCGCCTCGACCTCAATGCATCGCCCGGCCTAACCGGCTTTGAGCGCAAGAAGGTGAAGGTTGGCAAGCTGACGGTGATCGCACCCAGTTGGACGATCGCGCTGGATGATTCGGACATGCCGAATCCGTACGATCAGTTGACGGAATCCGAAAAGCTTGCATTTCTTCTCGCGACGCTCTCGTCGTCGCAGCTATCAGAGTTGACCGGGCCCGGATTATCGGCCCGAGAGGTTAGCGGCGAGCAGCGCGCCGCGCTCCTTTCGCTGATCCCAAAGCAGATGACCTACATGGTGGGAACGGTACAAGGAAGCAGCTTCAGAAGCAGCGACCCTCCCACGACCCTTACCGATGAGCAAGTCGACCAAGTGAAGGTGCAGCTACGCAAGGGCGTCGAGGTTTCCTTCGCAGCCGTCTCAAATGGACCGGCTGGTATGGGGAACCGCGTGATATCAAGCCTCGGATACCGCGGAGCCGACGGATCGACGGCGGTTATGGAGCGCCGAAGCATGTTTCCGGCCGCCTCGCCAGAGTATCCGGGGCGGATCGTTGATAGCGTCGAGAAAAGGTCGGAAATATCTTGGACCGATCCGCGCCTGTCGCAGGAGGTGCCGCTCCAAGACAAGAGCTTGATCGCAGAGGTTCTCGCCGCCGTGCGTCAAAAAACCGGCGTCGAGGTTTACGCGGATGTAAGGATCGAGTCGCTCGAGCTCGACGCGTACGGTCCGCCCGCTTCGGCGGCCGATCTGCTTCGCGGCCTTACCCTCGCCGTCGATGGGGTCATACGGAAAGTGGGCCCGGCGTACGTTCTCACCGCAAATATCGAGGGCGAGGCCAGCCGAGAAACGCGCTTACTCACCCACAAGACGATGGGGCAAGTCGCAATCGCCGGGCGTGTTGCCGTTTGGAAGGCAGAAGTGCTTAAGCGCGGCATCCTCGACTCACTATCGTTTCCGGCCGACGACCCCTTCCAGGCCGGCTCCATCTCGTCGACGCTCTTCTCGTCGGGGAAATCGGGCTCTACTACCGGCTGGGTTCCGGAATCCCAACTTCCTGCATCGATCGCTTCCGCGATCGCGCAGGTCAGTGGTTCTAGCCGCGGGCCGAAGGGTGCATCACCACTCGAGTCGCTGAAAGACCAAGCCAAGATCTCTACCTGCTTGGGCTACCGTCTCGTGCTGCCGGACGGACGGCCGCTAGACTCCCATCGGCTTGACGCGCGTGCACTGGCGGACTATGCCCCAGGCGGGGCTCATGCCCTGCATGAGAACGTCCCGGTCGATCCGGCGTCTCTTCCCGCTGGAAGCGCCATCGGCCTCCGATCGAATGACGCGAATGCCGTCGCCGGAATGTGCGTGACCGTCGCCAAATCCGGCTTCAGCGAAATCTGGCTGGATTCAACTTCGCCAGATGCGATCCGCGCCGCTATCGCCTCTGGGCTAAAGGTCGACCTCGTCCTTCATCCATGGGCGGTGCTTCCCGGCGAGACGTGCCATGACTTCGATCGAAACGTTCTTGGTCAGTCCGGCTCTCAGATTGTCGAGATTGAGGGTGCGCGTTACGATCCTCTCGGCGGCAAAATCTATGAATACACGAACTCCTTCTCGCCTGCCGATCCTGAACTTTCCGAGCATTGGAGCCGGCTAATGAAGCAGATCCCGGCCACCGGAATCTATCGGCTGATCGTGATCGATACCGCTCCCGAGGGTTATAAGGCCCCGACCAACCGTGTGCCGCAAATCGGCGGCGATGTCTTTGTCAACAACACCCCCGTCAAGAAAGGAATCCATGGGATGGATCCCTATCTATTCGCCTTCGGATTTTCCACCGCGCTTCGATTGGAATTCCTCCGACAGAATCACATCGACCCAATTGACATCACTGAGAAGTTCACAAGCCGGCGTGGACCGCCCTCGATCTACTTCGACCAGCCGCCCCTCTCGATGGGACACGAGGGCCCGTACCACTCGGTGTACTTTCCGCCCGCGCAGACTCAGGATGCTAACGACAAGCTGAACGACGCGCTGCACGCCTTTCGGAACGCGACCCTTCACACCAAAATGCGAGAGTTCCACGACCTGCTCGCAAAGGCCCACTCGGACATCTTTATGGAAGTCACCGAGCCCAACAGCTTCGAACCGTTCGCGTATCTCGGGAGAAACGTACAACAGTCGGAAGGCGATTTCTCAACCTTCGTGCCTACCGCTCCCTTCGTCTACTTCGCGAAACTCGGACCGGAAAACCTCGAGGATGAAAACGGTGCCCTTATCTACGGCATGCCGCCCCTCGGAAAATCCCCCATGTGCTTCGATCTCT
>Ga0206874_1055_pt2 | contig 31454 bp, 22 predicted proteins | sample Alteio_BWOrgCont_12_FD_152629 | JGI IMG/M metagenome (GOLD analysis project Ga0206874, IMG submission 152629) | Enriched cells from forest soil in Barre Woods Harvard Forest LTER site, Petersham, Massachusetts, United States -... | ecosystem: Environmental > Terrestrial > Soil > Temperate forest >...
GCCCGATGACAAAACGTGTGAAAGGCAAGGCGGCATTGTGCGACGCGGTTATAGGGCCTTCAGCCATGCCGTTGAGTTCCAGTCCCCTTATGCCTTCGCGCGTAAGCTGGTTGGGGTAAGTCCGTTCCTCGCCCGAAGGCGCCTGGCAGCCGTGGAGGCTGACCAGGAGTTGCCGGGCAGCGCATTCCTTTAGCAAACTAATGTCAAAATCAACGAGGGCTGCAGCTTCACTGTTCATAAAGTCGACCTTAATACCGGCAACACCCGCACTTTTCGCTCTGTCCAGAAACGCAATACGTTCGCTGCTATCGCGAATATATTTCGAATCTTTCCAAACCCATAGCCGCACGTTTTTTTGTTTGCCGTAGTCGCAAAGCTCTTTTAGCTGACGCCATTTATGAGGCCAGGCGATTTCCCAGCCATCGTCTATAAGCGAGTATTCAAAATTTAATTGGGCGGCCATGTCTATAAAATGTTTTTCATTAGAAGGTTTCATGTAATTGGAGTCGCGCGTCATCCAGCTCCATACGCACCTGCCGGGTTTAATGTAGCAAATATTCGGAAAGAGTTGCTTATTCGGCGTAGGGTTCAAACTGGAAATAATATCTGAATTAATCAACTGGTTAAGGTCATCCGCCACTAACACCACCCGCCAGGGTGTTTTATCCGTGGTCCTGATGAACTCATCTTCCGTAAAATTTGCCTGGAAGGAGCCTTCGTTATTCATCATTAAACGCATTCCGCTGTAACCGTAAAGGGCGGCTTCGGTTAAAAGCAGGTAATGCCCATCTTTTAATTTTATAGTTAGCGGCTTGCCTTGAATGGGGCCGTTTGGTGAAATATTTGCCATCTGGCCAATATTCGCGCTTATCCATTCCCCGGCGTATGATTTCAATTTCCAGCTGTTCTTGCGTTCAAAAAACCAAACCGTGGATCCGGCAGGTATTTTAAACGATGATAGCTCACCTTTAATTAATTTTGAAGGTAGCCCTTGCAGGTTGTATCGGAAAGCAAACCCATTATCAAAAACGCGAACCGAAAGTTGATAGCTTGCATTTTTTTCGGTAACAACAACCGTATAGGCTGTGGCAGTTGTATTCGCAACCGCATGTTTACTAATTATCGCATAAGATTGTTTGATGATCTGTTGATCAGTCAGTTTAATGGCAAGGCAATGTTCACCAAGCACATCATTTCCTGCCTTTATACCGAGCCGGGATGGCTCAACCAGCACGGCCCCTGTTGATAAATTTAGTTGATATTGCAGCCTGCCGCTGTCGGTAATAAAGAGTTTAACAGCAAGTTTCTTTTCCGGGCTTAGCAGTTTGAGTTGCGCCTGGCAAAACCCTGTTGCAGTACATAACAACATACAGGCCACGCAGGTATAAATTTTTTTCATGCCGAACAAACTTAGCTATCCATCCTTCAAAATAGTATAATTAAGGCATTGTCGATTTTTGGGAACGTTCCTAAATTTGGGAACGCTCCCAAATCGTTTATTTACATTCATCGCACTTCTAAGGCAATGTTCCTGTTATCTTCGTCAGCCACTATGAACTTGAAGCAAGCCAATTGCTGTAAATTGAATTATGAAACGCATCATACCCTTATTGCTTGTTTTGTTTGCATGCGTTGCTATTGGGGTAAAAGCCACGCCCACCACTAAAGCACAATGGATATGGCACCCGGATATTGGCCGGCCTAATTGCTGGATGCGGTTTCGCAAGCAGGTAATGATCGGTGACGTTCCGAAAAAAGTATTGACAACTATCGCGGCAGATTCAAAATACTGGCTTTGGATAAATGGGCAATTGGTGATAAGGGAAGGTGAACTGAAACGTACGCCTGATCCACATGATACCTATGCCGATACAATCGACCTGAAACCGTACCTGGTTAAAGGCAAAAATACTATCGCGGTGCTGGTTTGGTATTGGGGCAAGGAAGGGCATGGGCATAACAGCAGCGGCCATGGCGGCCTTTATTTTGATGCACAGGCAGGCCAACAATCTATCATTAGCGATAGCAGCTGGCGGGTATCTGTATATCCCGCTTTCGATACGTTACAAAGCGGGTCGCAGCCTTACCGGCCGCTGTCGGAATTTAATGTGGATTTTGATGCGCGGAAGGACGAACCCGGATGGTATACTGAAAACTTTGATGATAATACATGGCCAAAAGCAGTGATGTTTGGTAAGCTGCCCACAACACCGTGGGGTAAGCTCGTCATTCGCCCAATACCACAGTGGCGGGATTTCGGCCTGAAAAATTATACGAACAGCTTCTCAAAAAATCCGATTGGCAATATCATGATGATGCAGTTGCCTTACAACGCGCAGGTGATGCCTTACTTTAAGATCAAAGCGCCGGCGGGATTGATCGTCAATATCAATACGGATAAATATATTGATGGCGGGGCGTATAACGTGCGGTCGTGCTATATCACCCGAGATGGTGTGCAGGAGTTTGAATCGCCGGGATGGATGAGTGGCGAGCAGGTTTGGTATACATTTCCGGCAGGCGTGGAGATCATCTCTCTGCAATACCGCGAGACGGGTTATGATGCGGATTTAGATGGCGCATTTTCTTGTGATGATGAATTTTATAATACCCTGTGGCAAAAAGCCAGGCGAACATTGTACCTAAACATGCGCGATAACTTTATGGACTGCCCGACCCGCGAACGCGCCATGTGGTGGGGCGATGTGGTGTTGGAGTCTCTGCAAAGCTATTACGCGTTATCGCATAAGGCGTATCCTCTTACACAAAAAGCCATTAATGAGCTAGTAAACTGGAGTACCGATGAAGGCGTGCTGTATTCGCCCATACCCGGCCCGCATCCGCCGCTGCCCTTCGGCCCGCAACGCGAGCTGCCATTGCAAAGTTTAGCCGCAATCAGCAATTTCGGGTTTTGGAACTATTATTTATATACCGGCGATGAGCATACGTTGATAACTGCTTACCCGGCTGTAAAAAAATATCTATCCCTATGGAGCCTGGGCGCGGACGGATTGGTAAAGCACCGCGACGGAAAATGGAACTGGCAGGATTGGGGCGATAACATAGATGTGCCGCTGTTGGATAATACATGGTATTACTCGGCGTTATCGGCTGCAAAGAAAATGGCTGCGCTGTCCCGTCATTTCGAGGATACGACTTTGTATGAGGCTCAAATGAATAGTATCAAGGTAAATTTCGATCGTGTTTTTTGGAAAGGAGGCGCGTACCGTTCGCCAAATTATAGAGGTGCGACGGACGACCGTGGAAATGCAATGGCCATTGTAACCGGGCTAGCCGGTAAGGACAAATGGCCGCAGGTAAACGAAATATTGAAAGTGCAATATAATGCCGGCCCTTATATGGAAAAATACGTGCTTGAAGCTATGTTCCTGTCGGGGCATACTGTTGATGCCCTGCAAAGGATGAAAAAAAGATACACAGACATGGTAAACAGCAAAAGCAGTACGTTATGGGAGGGTTGGCACCAAAATTTTTACGAAACCAGCAATCATGGCTGGAGCGGCGGTCCGCTGGCCCTCTTATCGCAATACGTGGCCGGCATTACGCCGCTTGAACCAGGATTTAAAACATTTGTGGTTAAACCATCGCCTGGCAACCTGAAGCGGATTAATGCAATCGTGCCGACACGATATGGCATAATCAGTATGAAAATAATATCTGACTCTTTGACAGTGAGATTTGATCTGCAGTTCCTTGCCGGTACGGAGGCTTTTATTAATCTGTCGGCAGTTGATACTAATGGAAAACAACTGTACATCAATGGTAGCCTTACATCTGCCATACCGATTCAAAATTCAAAAAGGTTTATCGTTTATTATAAAAATGGCAAAATGGTTTGTTTACCCGATATTACTGTCCAAGATATACATTAAAGAAATGTGCCTGCCTTATGAAAAAAGGAATACTATATGCTGTGCTCGTCATCAACTGCCTGCAGGCAATTAATGCCTCTGCCCAACAAAAACCCAATATCATCTTAATCTTAACGGACGATCTTGGTTATGGCGATGTGGGCATATTTTATAAAAACCAGCGAAAGCCTTCGGGAACAGCAGCCTGCCTTATGAATTAACGCCGGCTATTGCGATAAACGAGATGCCCCCCAAGGGAAAAAATGACCAGTAAAACTACTTCAAGGTTAGCGCCATTAACAGCGAAAATGGATTTTTCCAAACCCGATCTTAATGATAAGGATGCGTTGTTATTTAGTGAATATCTTTGGTCAACGGTTCATGGTGACCAGCCATTTCCGAAAGCATACTTTGGGGCGCATCGAAAAGGTTTAAAAGCGCTCGGCCTGAAAACAGACCCACTGTTAAAGGATGATGACGATAGAGGGTTTGAAGTTTTTAAGCGAACTAAAGGGGGCGTACTTGTCTGAATCTATAGGCTTAGATAAACTACAATCAATTTGAATTCTTTTATAAAGGAGTAAATACCGATTCATATAAAAGTTATAAGTTAATAAATACGTGCAATTAGAATGGCTATTTTGAAAATTTTCCCGCAGGGGCTAGTCGTGTCAATCTTAAATAAATCAAACTTGATGTTTGTAGTAAATATATTACTCGTGGAGTTCGATCAGTTCGTTTTTGCTGTTTAGCTTTTTTAATAAGTGCAGCATTCCAGCAAGCCCGAAATATAAACCGCCCGCCATCGCTGCGGGCATCCGCCAGGCAGGCTGTAAGATCGATATGATACCGATCAGACCTATGCAAATATTAGCAAAGCCCAATTCACGGATTACCGGAAAACTATCGCTGCCGCTGATGCTGAAGATTTGCTGTGCGGCAAGTTTAACGGCAAACCATCCTGGTAGCTGTTAATGATCACGGAGACCAATGGCAGCAACAGCATGAATAACAGCACGCTGACGAAATAAAGATTGAATTTTTTGCCGGACATACTTCAAAAATATACAGAAACCATCATGTTGCAAAATGACTATCGGCTGTGCATTATTGCGCCAACTTAACCGACGGTATTTCCCACGAACCGTCTAAATAAGATGCCTTTGGCCAGTAAATACGCATCGTCAGGCTAAACAGCCATTTAGGCGATGGCAGCCAGTTAGCTTGTTTTGCTATTTCCGGCTGTTGGTTTTGAATGTAAATATCAAGAGAGCCGTCAGCATTATACTGCAGATCGCTGCGGTCGCCGACACTGTAACGGTCGATGGGATTGTCCACCAGGAAATCATCCGGGCCATAGATCGTCAGCGACCAAAACGCATTGGCGGGAGGAGTTTGTCCTTTCTCAAAGTGCAACGTATAATTTTTATTTCCATCAAGCCGGTCGCCGTTGCTATCGAGCTGGCAATTCGGATAAGATGCATCGGCATTCAGGTTTGCGCCGAGGCCAACCAGCGCGAAAATGGCCCTGAGCAAATAATCGGTACCGTAACTGCCGACACCAGTTCTGTTAATCCCCCAGTTATTTTCATGTTTTCCGCCTTTGGTAACGATACCTCTCAATTGCGTTAATACTGCTGCAGGCATGGCTTTCAAAGCAGCTTGTGTGCCGCTGTCATAACCTGAAAGATCGAATTGCTTTCCTGGTCCAACGCCGATGACCGCTAGCTTTGCCAACAAAGGAGCGTCAGCTTCCGGCGGAGGGTTTTGGGCTAACTGTTGATTTAAAACAGAAAAAAAGGTATTTATATCCATATTTTCTACAAATTCCGGGGCGTTAAGCGGGATTGCAGTATCCACCTCGTGCATTTCAGGCTGATGAGCCGTGCCCCAGTGGCTCAACGGCGTCAAATGATATCCATCCTGAATCAGGTAAACTACTTCTCTTCCATCCTGTGGGCTGTTGACCTGTGTGCGGCCAAGTATCCAAACCATATTGGTGGGTGCTTCGATCTGCTGCATGCCGTCCGGAACGATGCCGGTAAAAGATGGGCTGGTAATCAAAAAAGTCTGCGCCGCAGTTCCGGTCGTGCGTTTCCCTGGCGAAGCAAAGACATTGGTGTAAGCATCAAACATCGGCAGCAGGTAATACCTGCCTTGCGTATCCGGCACGCTCAGCACTATTGGTTCACTATAGAGATCGAGCCAGGCGTTCGAATAATAGGTATCATTATTCGGTTTTACCATGCTCCTGAATTTCGCATCCGGAAATGTACGAAAGTGAGCGAACTGGTTAACGGGCGCAAAGAAGCTGTTCTCAACCGGCCCTTCATAATTGGTGGTTGAGCGCATACTTTCATACATCATCACCAGCGGCAAGCCGTAAATATACGCTTGCTGCGAGAGGGCTATCACTGAATCGGGTTGATTTTCCATTTTGATGTTATAGATTGGGTAAAAGATAATACAATAACAGCAGACTCGCGATGATCACCCCTACTGTAAATGCGAAGAGCCAGCCGGAGCGCTGAACAAATGCTTGATTTAATAATTGGTTTTCGGTACGCTTATAACGCAGATAACCTACTAATGCAGCACCGGCACCTACTGCAACGAGGCATAGGCCAACAACCGCGGAAAACCCTGTTGAAGGAACGACCTGGTGACCGGCCATCACCAATGAAAACTGTTTGACGAACAAGGAAAACTTGACCACCACAAAGCCAAAGCCCATCAGGGCAATGCTTGTCCTGATCCAGGCTAAAAAGGTGCGTTCATTGGCCAAGTGGTCGCTGGCGCTGCCGTAAAGTTTATTTTCTGTTGCCATATTTGTTTTAATTAACTTTTATAACAGCCGGCGGTGTCCAGTCATCATTTAACACTGCTTCCTCTGGCCAGTAACAGCGCAGATAAAGCGAAAACGGACCCGGCGGAACAGGGAGCCAGTTGTTTTGCTGACCTGCGGTGGTTGCAGCGTTCTTAACGTATATGGTAAGCGATCCGTCTTCGGCGACTCTCAAGTCCTTATTTTTGGTACCGAGCGAGTAACGGTTAATCGGGTTCGGTGCGAAAAAATGTTCTTGGTTGTAGACGGTTAGCGACCAGAAGCCCTTTACAGGCGGAAGTTCTCCTTTTGCAAAAGAGATCACGTAGCTATTGCTTCCATCCAGGCGCTCACCATCTGTATCAAGATCAAGATAAAAATACCGGGTTTCCCGGGGCTGGTTTACAAAGATATTTGATTTGGCGCATGCCGCCCGGGTCAGGTAATCCGTGCCAAAGGCAGCGCCATTACGCTGTGTGGTCCAGTTATGCTTAACCGGGTAACCGACATTAACAAACTCAAAAAGCGGGGCGATTAAGTCGTTTTCTGCAGTTACTGCGCATTGTATGGCCAATGCTTTCCATTTCGGCACTGCCTGCAAGGTTTCCAGCAGCGTATTTATCTGCGCATAAATAGCCTCTTCACCGAGCAGCGGCGGCACTTCTTTTAAAATGCCCGGAAGTTGATCAAAAAAAGCTTCCGGCTTTACCCAGGCCATCTCGTGCTGCTGGCCGGAGTGGCCGGTTGATATGGCAGGTGTCTTTGACCAGTCGGTTGTTTTCGCCTGTCCGTTAAATTCGCTGAGCGGATAAAGCATGATGCCGTTTAGTGCCGGCTGTACTGCCAGGCGGTCTGCAGCGTCATCCAACTGAAATATTCTCGGCATGACCACGCCCAGATCAGTGGGGCAAATAAAAATATCTGCGATGCCCTCGGGCCATTCACCTCCCCAATCACGATGTGCAAGCAGGTAACATCCTGGTTTCGTGTCGTAAAGTTTCCCCAGGGAAGCAAAGCTGTCGGTACGCTCATCACAGATTTGGTAGACCCAGAAGCGGTCACCGAAATCCGGCACCTGTACCACCACTGGTTCCGTGCGCAGATCAATTCCGGCAATACCATATACCACATCCTGGTTTGGGCAGGCTACCGCCCGCTGTTCAGGTTTGATATAATCGGTCAGCATACACAAATGGTTGATCGGCCCTACCGGTGCGATTCCATTGAGGTAACAGGGTGCAGGCACATCCCTGAACTGTGCTACGCGGTTATGCACGTTGACCATCGGCCAGCCCCACAAATAGATCATCGAGCTTAGGTGTTTAATATATGCGGCGGTCATCCGTGTACCTGGTACCGGTTCGCCTGGCATTAGTGTCGGGTCCATTGTCATCGTTAATGATGTTCCAATGTGCTTTTTAAATTAGACAAACTGGCTTCCATATATTTTCTTACCCGTTTTTTAAGCTGTAGCAGCAGATGCGATACCCGCAACAGGTAATATGGCGCCGTATTTCCTTCGTAGCGCCAGGTAACACGTGTACTGGTTTCATTCAACGACTTTAACAGGAGCCAGTAGCGGGCCTTGCTCGGTACGGGCTTCTCAAACACCAGTTCAATTTCAATATTTTCGGGCGCATTTGCGGAAACGATCCTTTGCGAGCCTATCCCGTCTTTTTTGTTCTTGCTTTCCCAGGCCATTGCGGCACCTGCCTGCCCGTCTGTGCCTGTATAGGTTATTTTCATATTTGGGTCGATCATCAGCCAGGCATTGTAGTGCTCCTGGTTCTTTATTATTGTTAGATAATTGAATACCTGCTGCTGCGGCTGGTTGATGTCGATAGCGGCTTCTGTAGTGATCCCTTTGCGGGTAAATAGCGCGATGATCAGGATGATGGGGATCGCGATGAGGATAATAGTTAATGTAATCATGATCGTTGGATTTAGTTATACTAATTTAAAGAGTTTTGATTTCAATTTATTGCAAAAAAATTTGATGATCCAAAGTAACTATTCACTTCTGCGGCCTTTGCGGTGATAAAAGCGATATACCCATCGGGGCGGATCAATACGGCGCCTTCCGACAAACCATAAGCCTGCCTTAGGGCAGCATCACTTTTGATGACATTTAACACTTTGTGAAATCCGGTAGGCTGTTTATTACCGAACAGCAGTAGTTTCCATTCCGGGCCGCGCATTTTATCAGACAACCAACTGCCATCAGTTAATTGCACATCCGGCACACGGTCGCCTGCCTGTAAACCACTTGCCGTTGTCAGCCCTGCAATGTTTAAAGAACTGCCGTGGTAGTTCAGATTCAGTTGAGTGGTATCTTCGGTGGCCAGCGAATCAAAGCCGGTCTTGCCGCTTGTGGCCCCCGCAAGCATTACTTGCTGGCGGTGCGAAGTAGTTTCGAGCAACCAGTCTGCGATGGGGATGCGTTCCTCACCGTAAGTATCCAGTAAACTGTCTTTGGCTTCGCCATTAATTACGGCGGTCAACTTCCAACCTAGGTTATAGGCATCCTGGATACCCGTATTCATGCCCATGCCACCGGCGATAGAATGTACGTGCCCGGCATCACCGGCAATAAACACGTTGCCGACCCGGTACTTTTCCGCCCTGCGGATATTCACACGATAGATTGACTGCCAGCTACTGTCAGTGAAGGTCACGCCTTCCATATGGGTGCGCTCTTTAAACAATTGGTTGAAGCCGTCTAGTGTCGGCGCGGGTACATTCCCATTTTCATCCGGCGGCATGACCGCCTGCAACTGCCAGGCATTGCTGTTTTTAAAAGGAAACAAGGCAAACGCCATCCCGAATACCGGGCTCAGCCAGTTATACCAGGCGTCGGGCTTTAAGCCTTCGACTTCCACATCGCCTACCCAAAGCTGTTGGGTGTGGTGTGTTTCACCCGCGAAGTTAATGCCGAGTTTTTTACGGGTCGTACTTTTACCGCCATCACAAGCCACCATATAGGTACAGGTTAATTCTTCGGTCCAGTTCGGATTTTCCAACCTGCATTGGATACTGCCGTCTTGTTGGGTAAAGTCAGTCAGTTCGGTCGCCCATTCTATTTTGCCGCCCAACCCTTCGAGTTTATTACGGAGGGCTGCTTCCACTTTTGGCTGTGGCAGCAACAAGGTTTTGGGGTAACGGGTATCATTGCGCGGAAAGGTAATACGAGGTGTTTCGCCGATCATCTGGCTGCCATTGAATTTACGGAAAGGCAATTCGGTGTAACCCTGCGGTATCAGTTCCTCAGCGATGTCGAGGTCGTTCAGTATCTCCAAGCTGCGCGGCTGCAGGGCTTTTGCACGGGAGCCATGCGTAGGTACAGCTGAGCTCTCGATGATACGGAAATCAACATGGCGCCTGGCCAGTTCGCAGGCTAAGGTTAGGCCGACCGGGCCAGCGCCTATAATGAGTACAGTGCATTGGTTCATAGCGGTAATCTTTTGTTGAAGCAAAATTACCGGCTATAAATTATCTCTGACGATAACAATTGTTAATTAATCACTTACGGTTGCGGATTCGGCTGAGAGAAACAGAAGTGATGCCTAAAAAAGAGGCAATATAATGTTGCGGTACCCGCAGTACGATCTCGGGCTGCTGTGCCAGCAGTTCGCGGTAACGCTGTTCTGGGCTGTCTTTGATGTGGGCGACAAAAAGCTTTTGATAGAAAAGGAGCCGTTTTTCTACATATTGGTAATAAAATGCTTTGATATGCGGATGCTGTTCCATGCGTTTCCTGAAGTCTTCGATGCTGACGCTGTACATCACTGTGGGCTCCAAGGTTTCGACGCTGTACCAGCTGATGGCATTGCTGATAATAGTTTCAAAAGAGGAAGCAAAGTTGCCTTCAAAAAAGAACTGGTAGGTCACCTCCCTGCCATCATTATTGAACCAGGCCCGGCAGCAGCCTTTTTCGATATAGAACAGCTTCTTGGCCAGTGCACCTTCTTTGATCAGCAGCGTTTTGGCGGGAAACTCTTCCCGCGTAAAATTGCTTTTAATGCGGTCAATGATATCTGTTGTATTGAACATAAACAAATATATCATTATGTGTTTGTTTGAAAAATATTAGAAAAGATTGAGTAGGAGCATATCGAGCATAATAATCTTTCAATTCCTGATTGAGTCTATTTCTATAAAATAAATTGTGAAAATTTGTATGGATTCGTATCTTTGAAGTAAGTCCTTTGCAGTCATTTAGTTGCAAAAAATTGGTGAGCATTTGGTGAGCACCAAGACAAAAACGTTGTTTTTAGCGAAATTAGGGCATAGTTCATGTCCCGTCCATTCCGCTTAAAGCTTCACAATTGTGAAGCTTTTTTGCTTTATAACATGCCACTCATCCAAAATATTAAGGTTGCTGTCGATGCTGTCGTTTTCGGATATACTTCGAAAGAAGGCCTGTTGGTATTGCTTATAAAGCGTAATATTAAGCCCTTTAAGGATAATTGGGCGCTGCCCGGCGGCCTTGTTGGCAACGATGAATCGTTGGAAGGCGCTATTCAGCGCGAACTGAAAGAAGAAACAGGTGTAAACATTAATTACCTGGAACAACTCTACAGTTTTGGCAAACCAGACCGCGACCCGCGTAACCGGGTAATATCCATCACTTATTATGGATTGGTTAAGCCCGATGCGTTTGAACTGCATGCCGACACGGATGCCGCGGATGTTGCCTGGTTCAACATCAATAAATTACCACAACTGGCATTTGACCATAAAGAGATCTTAGCGGCAGCGCATGAGCGCTTAAAAAACAAAATGCTTTATCAGCCGGTAGGTTTTGAATTGCTTGAAGAAAAATTTCCATTTTCAGAATTGGAAAAGCTTTACATGGCCGTATTGGACCGACCTATTGACCGCAGAAACTTTAAAAAGAAGGTTATTAAATACGGCTTTCTTGAAGAAACTATGGAGAAACAGGCACTTGATGGGGCCGGCCGGCCGGGAAATCTCTTCCGCTTTAATGAGCAGAAGTACTTCCAATTGCAACAGGAAGGCATCAACTTCGAGATATAATTTCTATCTTTTTAAAAAATAAATAAAAAATAATTTGTGTATTCAAAACACATATTTATATTTGCGTATAATTAACGCAAATTAATAATGAAAACAGCAGTTATTATCGCCCGTTTCCAAACGCCTTACCTGCACGAGGGCCACAAGCAACTGATAAGCCAGGTAAAAGAAGGCCATGGCAAGCTGATCATCATTTTAGGGGTTAGCCCTATTGTTGGTAGCCGAAAAAATCCTTATGATTATTATACCCGTGAAAAAATGATCAAAAAGGATTATCCTGAGATCATTATCCTGCCTGTAAGTGATCATCCGAGCGATAAAGTTTGGTCGGAAAACCTGGATACTTTATTAAGAGGTGTTTTTCCTAATGAGCAATTTTGCCTTTATGGAAGCAGGGATAGCTTTATACCATACTACGCAGGAAGGTTTGAAACTATTGAGCTGCCTGAGCATGGCGACTACAATGCTACCGAACTGAGGAAACAATATGCCGATAAGGTATTTGATTCGAACGACTTTCGCGCAGGTATTTTATACGCTTATTATAATCAATACACTAAAGTATATCCAACTGTTGATATTGCTGTATTCAGGAATGATAAAACGGAAATATTGCTGGGTAAAAAATCAACCAACAATAAATGGCGGTTTATAGGCGGCTTCGCTGATCCTGAAGATGAGAGCTATGAAGCTGCAGCCAAACGCGAGTTGACGGAAGAATGCGGAGAAATAGAGGTAGGGCAAATGACCTACGAAACATCGCGCAAGATAAACGACTGGCGTTATCGTAACGAAGCTGACAAGATCATCACCACACTATTCAGCTGCGATTATATTAATGGTTCACCTGCCGCACAGGATGACATTATCGACCTTGAGTGGTTTAAACTGGCCGATCTGCCGCAGATGATTGACAACGGCATCATTAGCGACGAACATGTAGAAATGTTCAATTTTATTATTGACAAATACCTAAACAACTAATATCATGAAACGTGAAAATTTAATTCTTTTGGCTGATGCCTATAAATATGCCCACCATAAATTTTACTACCCGGGAACTACTCAAATTTACAGCTACCTGGAAAGCCGGGGCGGTATGTTTGATGAAACCATTTTTTTTGGTTTGCAATATTTTTTGAAAGAATACCTACAAGGGCCTGCCTTTACCCAGCAAGAACTGGATGAAGCTGATGACTTTTTACAACAGGTGTTTGGCCGTGATGATGTGTTCGACAAATCTAAATTTCAATACATTTTGGATAAATACAATGGTAACCTGCCCGTAAAAATAAAAGCTGTAGCCGAAGGCACTGCTGTGCCCACCAGCAATGCGTTAATGACCATTGAAAATACCGACCCGGAATGTTACTGGCTTACTAACTTTTTAGAAACTCTGCTGATGCAGGTATGGTACCCATGTACGGTGGCAACACTGAGTAACCAAATTAGAAAAGTAGTTACCCAATACTATACTGAAACCGCTACTGAAGGTGCAGAGGCCGGTATTGATTTTGTATTGAATGATTTTGGCTTTCGGGGTGTAAGCAGCGTGGAAAGCGCTAAAATAGGTGGGGCCGCACATTTGCTAAGCTTTAGTGGCAGCGATAATTCGGCAGGTAGCGGAATGGCTATTAATTATTATGCTGCACAAAATGTTTACGGGTTGAGTGTTCCGGCAACTGAGCATAGTATTTGCACTTTGTTGGGGCGCGAAGGAGAAGTGGAAATATTCAAGCATGTTTTAAAAACATTCCCAAGCGGTACCATTGCCTGCGTATCTGATAGTTTTAATATTTTTAAGGCTTGTGAAGAATATTGGGGTACCGAACTTCGTGATGAGATATTGAACCGCAAAGGTACCCTGGTTATCCGCCCGGATAGCGGCGACCCGATCATGACCTTGCTGAAAATATTTGAAATATTATTCGATAAGTTTGGTTGCACCGTAAATGCAAAAGGTTATAAAGTTTTGCCACCACAGGTACGGGTGATACAAGGCGATGGGGTAAATTATGTGGAGATACAAAACATTTATAAGGCATTAAAAGAAAATGGTATCAGCGCCGAGAACCTGGTGCTGGGCATGGGTGGCGCGTTACTGCAGAAGGTTGACCGTGATACACAAAAATTCGCCCTGAAATGCAGCAGTGCGGTTATAGATGGCAAGGAAGTAGCCGTAGAAAAAAACCCGACTGAAATGGATGCAAATGGCAATATCACCCCAAGCTTTAAAAAGAGCAAGGGTGGCCGTTTAAAACTGGTGAAGATAGATGGCATTTTTAAAACCGTAAATCAACATGAGCATTTGGAACTTGCCGATGAAATGCACACTGTATTTGAAAACGGTAAGCTTATTGATACTATTACCTTTGAACAGGTAAAGGCCAATGCAAATGCCAACTAAAACAATATGAAAAAGTTATTATTTGCCATAAAAGGCTATGAATACATGGCCGAAAAAGTGCTTGCTTGCAGCGATTTTGAAAAAGGCCGGTTGGAAGTAAATCACTTTACGGATGGTGAGCGTTATCAGCGTATCATCTCCGAAATAGAAAACCGGGATGTAGTATTAATTGGAGGAACAGTAACCGACCAGGCCACGCTTGAGCTGTACGACCTTGCATCTTCGCTGGTAAGTTATGGTGCAAATTCGCTAACACTGGTTATACCTTATTTCGGTTATTCAACAATGGAGCGCGCCGTGTTGCCGGGTGAAATTGTTACTGCAAAAACCAGGGCCCGGTTGTTATCAAGCATCCCAAAATCAAACCGGGGCAATAAGGTTTTATTGTTCGACCTGCACTCTGAAGGCATCCAGTATTACTTTGAGCATGATTTGTACCCGATACACATTTACTGCAAGAATATTGTGATAAAAGCAGCAAAGGAATATGGCGGCGATAATTTTGTGTTGGCCAGCACCGATGCGGGCCGGGCTAAATGGGTGGAATCATTAGCTAACGACCTGGGTGTTAACGCTGCATTTATATTGAAAAGACGTTTGAGGGGCGACCATACTGAAGTAAGCGCGATAAATGCTGATGTAACCGGTAAAACTGTTGTTATTTATGATGATATGATCCGCTCTGGCGGCAGTATCATAAATGCAGCTAAAACTTACAAGGACGCAGGCGCGGGCGATATTTATGTGATCGCCACGCACGGTTTATTTGTGAACGATGGCATAAACAAGCTAAGGAATAGTGGATTGATAAAAAAGCTTATCTGCACAGATTCGCATGTGAATACACAATCTATAAACGATGATTTTGTGGAGGTAAGAAGCCTGGCCGGATTGATTTGTGAGGCTATTTAGTGGCCGGAGGATTAGTCCTGTAGACGGAGTCTACCTTAGTGGTTCGAAGTTGGAAACTTCGAACAGCGGGGAGATTTTCAACTGGATTCTACGGCAATTTTCTCATCAGCATCATCATATCCGGATATTCTACTGAATATTTGATCTCAAATTTTTCTCCGACTAAAAATTCGCTTTTTTGTTGCTCGTACCATGGGAAGCTGATCATCTTTCCGTTTACTGTATATTGAAATACCGCGTAGTAACTTGTGCTGCTTCGGCTGTGGCGCACATCAATATAATCGACCGTTGCAATTGTGGTATTTGTAGGTTGGTGTAATAAAATATCATTTCTTCGTTTTCTTCCCATTTCGGTTAGCCAAAACATTAGCACTAACATGGCGCCAATTGATATGGCATAAGCAAAAAAGGAGGCGATCTTTTGTTTGAAAAACCCCGCTTTGTCTACCTTAAATGAAATTTTTGGCGCATCAACTATAGTCCCTTTTATTGCTTTCATAAAAAGGCATAACCAACCGGCAAACATAAGCAGGTAACTTATAATATCTATAACCTGGTTGTTTTTATAACTTTCTAAATAAGTTAAGGTTCCGCCTGCAAAAAACAGGCAGAGGCCAAGAACCCATACATTTATTTTAGTGATGTTCATTAACTTTTCTTCATGCTAATAGATCGCATTCTATAAATATCAAAAATATTTTCAACTACGCAAACGCATAAGTTAAAGGTGCACCCAAAGAGGATTTTTTTTAAGTGCGCTCCGTTGACTCACCACCATAGGAGTCCTTCGGACCCGACGGCCCCCGATAGCCATCGGGGTGGTCGACCTCTCTTCGCCTGCGGCGAAAAGAGGTAAAAAAACCGTTCAAAAATGTTCATTCGCGGTGAACGCTGCACAAACATTAATATGCTGATAGTTAACCTGCTAAGTGTTTGTGGGTGTTTAGGTCTGTTTAGGTTAATTTCGGTTCGTTTGGGTGCGTTTGGGTTGTGTTCATGAGGTGTTTAGGTGCTGTTTGGGCACTGTTTAGGTTGTGTTTGGGTTATGCCATTTTATTGATATACAGTGAAATGTGAACGCTGGAAAAATCAATATTCTCAGAATTTCGAACCCGGAATTTATACTGAATGGAAATAAATGCATGCGAGATCATAATTATTTTAATAAATAAGGTATAATAAACGCCTGTTTGATTTTTCTTAATTATTTCATTATCAATATATTATGCTGTGATAAATTTTTTTTCAAAAAATTTGTTTGTAACTGGAATGTTACTACCTTTATTTAAAGAATAGACCAGAATAGACCAATTACTTAAAACCACAATTATGAAAAGAAAAGTACCACCTAAAAAATTGTGCTTGTTGATGCTATGCAGTATTTTCCTGATATGCTCCCAACACGCGTTTTCGCAAAGAACCAAAAGCATCTCGGGGCATGTAAGAGATGGAAAAGGTTCGACTATTCCCGGGGTTAGTGTAATGATCCAGGGAAGCAAAGAAGGCACCACGACAGATGCCGATGGTTATTACAAGATCAATGTTCCTGAAAAGGATGCTGTGCTTACTTTCTCCTTTGTTGGGTATGAAAAAAAGGTCATACATGTTGACGGCAATTGGAACGGCGATGTTTTGCTCGAGGACAAGGGATCCAGTGAGCTCGACGAGGTTGTAGTTATCGGTTACGGAACCAGGAAAAAAGCCGACCTTACCGGCGCGGTTGTTAGCATTAAAGGCGAAGAACTGGAGAAATCGCCGGTGGCAAACGTATCCAATGCGCTTGCCGGTGCCTTGCCGGGGCTTATTGTGAATACCTATAGCGGTGAACCTGGTAATGATAACGCTAATATTTTTATACGTGGCCAGGGTACCCTGAACCAGAACAATAATCAGCCGCTCATTGTAATTGATGGTGTGCCTGACCGCGATTTTACACGCCTTAATCCTGCAGACATTGAATCTTTCACGGTGTTGAAAGACGCGACAGCTGCCATTTATGGCGCCCGTGCAGCAAATGGGGTAATTTTAATAACTACAAAAAGGGGCACCGCCGGAAAGCCGGTATTGTCGTTTACTTCGAATTATGCCCTTTCGCAACCAACCAGGGTTCCTAAGATGTTAAGTTCAGCGGAGTATGCCGAGGCTGCGAATGAATATGATGCGCTGGTGGGCCAGCAACCTGAATATACCGCCCAGGATATACAATTGTATCAGAATGGCACAGATCCGTTAGGGCACCCCAACACCGATTGGTGGACGGCGGTTATGAAAACCTGGACGCCGCAAACCAATAATATACTTACGTTGAAAGGCGGATCGGAGAAGATCAAATATTATATATCGGGTCAGCACCTTTATCAAAATAGTATGTATAACAGCGGGGCCGATTACTATAAAAACGATAATGCCCGCGTTAACCTCGACATATCGGCGACAGATAATTTCAAAATTGGCGTAGACGTAATGTACAGGGATGAATATAAGCAGGGATTAGGCGGAGGTTATGATGCTAACGCTATTTTTCACCAGTTATGGAGCGATTATCCTTACCTGGTACCTGTATATCCAAACGGTGATGTAGGAGTGGGCATTGGTGGCGGGCCGCAAAATAGTATGGTTTATGTATTAAATGGCGATCTGGGCTACACCCACAATAATTATGATTACCTGCAAACCAAAACATCATTTAACTGGGCATTGCCTAAAATTACCCAGGGCTTGCATTTAGATGGGTATTTTGCATACGATGTAAACTTTAACCAGCTTAAAACATTTAATGCTACGCCGCCACCGGCTTATAGCTATGATACACAAACGCAAGCCTATACAGAGGTTACTTCCACCATCCCCCCAAATTTAGCGCTGGAAAATCAGCAAAGCATAGATAAACTGATCAATCTTAAGTTGGGATGGGAACGCAAATTCCATAAGAACTCTTTTGAAGCGTTGGTTGCTTATGAACAGCAACAACAAACTTACACAGAGCTCGACGCTTCCCGCAATGGGTTTTTAAGTAATAATGTCCAGGAACTATTTGCCGGCAGTACAGTTGGCGAGTACAATAATTCAACTACTACGCAGTTTGCGCGCCAAAACTATATTGGCAGGTTGTTTTACAGTTATGATGATAAATATTTGTTAGAGTCGAATATGCGCTATGACGGTTCCTCAAATTTTCCTGAAGGTAAACGTTTTGGGTTTCAGCCTTCGGTGTCTGGCGCATGGAGAATTTCACAGGAAAGCTTTTTTCAATCAGCTATTGTTAATGATCTGAAATTAAGGCTGTCATGGGGTAAAACAGGTAATGATGCAGTGAGTAGTCCTTTTCAATATATTCAAACTTATAACCTGCAGGCGGGCCAAATATCACAATATCTTGGCGCGGGGTATTATTATGGGCCGAATGCTACCCAAGTGCCCGGTTTTGTTTTGGGGCCAACGCCAAACCCAAATATAACATGGGAAACTGCTACCACCACCAACTTGGGCCTGGATGCTACCTTGTTTCATAATCTTTCGGCAAGTATTGATATATACCGCTCTGTACGTAGTAACATCCTGATACCCCCAAGCGAGGCTGTACCTGATTATACCGGCCTCACTTTGCCCGACGAGAACTTAGGAAAGGTATCGAGCAAAGGGCTGGACTTTGATATCAATTATAATAAAAAAGTAAGTAAGGATTTTTCTTATAATATCAGCGGTAACTTTACTTATACTACTAATAAGGTACTCTATGACGGCGAATCACCTAATGTGCCGGCTTATCAACGGGGTACAGGTTATCCTATTGGCTCATGGCTGTTATACCAGGCCGATGGAATATATCAAAACCAGGCCGAACTGAATGCTTCGCCGCATCCAACGGGTACAGGTGTAGGCGATATCCGTTATAAGGATATTAATGGCGATGGCGTAATAAATGGGCTCGATATGGTAAGAACTACCGAGTCGAATATACCGCAGATCCTTTTCGGAACCACCTTTGGCGCGCGCTATAAAAACTTCGATGTCACTATTTTCTTCCAGGGGCAGGCAAAAGCTCAGGCTATATTGCAACCTGCGGGCTTAAATATGGCCGAGGAATTCTTTACCGGGCGTTGGCAGAAGGAAGGAGATGATACTTATCCGCGGAATTTTAACGGCCCTACCAGCAGAACGTACGGTTCGAATACTTACGCGTCTACTTTTTGGCTGCGTAATGATGCATTTGTACGCTTAAAGAACATAGAATTTGGATATAACTTCTCTAAAGAATTGCTCAGCAAGATCCACGTTCAGGCAGCACGGGTATTTGTAAGCGCGAATAATGTATTCTCGATCGATAGCTTCGGCCCTTCATTTGATCCGGAGAGTGCTTCTGGTACAGTGAATAATGGTATATATTACCCGCAGCAACGGATAATCAATTTTGGCGTAAATCTTTCATTATAATAATTACGGTTATGAAAAAAATATATATAATATTGAGTGGTATGTTAGTGCTTTTTACAGGTGTCTCCTGTAAAAAAGTACTGGATCTGCAGCCCACCAATTCGTTCTCGACCAATACGGTCTGGACCGACCCGGCTCTGATCCAGGTATTTGTTAACGAAATTTATAAAGAATCGGTATTTGCATTCAAGGATGGTGGTTTCGGCTGGGCCTCACAAACAGATGAAATGTACAGTAATTTTAACTGGTGCAGCGAAAATACTTATGCATTGGGCCAGGAAACACCTGATAATCAATCAAGCTCATTCCCGCTGAATTACAGTTCAACGCTGAACTATTGGACAACCCTGTACAGTACTATTCAAAAAGAAAATCAATTTTTCCAGAATATTGGCCTGGCTGATACAGTAGGATATGGCCCTGCTATTGCCAACTTAAAGGGCGAGGTTCACTTTCTTCGGGCTTTATGCTATTTTGAACTGTTAAAACGCTTTGGCGGGGTTCCTTTAATTACCAAGGTATACACCGTTAACGATAAAACATTCACTGAAACAAGGGCAACCTGGGACCAAACCAGGGACTTTATATTAGCGGATATTACCGCAGCCGTTGCGGTATTACCCACAACCTATGCTAATAGCAGTGATGAGGGTAAGGCCACGCTTGGAGCCGCACTCGCGCTTAAATCTCGGTTGCTGTTGTATGCCGCAAGCCCTACTTATAATACCGCCAACGATATGACCCGCTGGCAGGATGCCGCTGCTGCCGCGAAGGCAGTAATGGACCTGGGCGTGTACTCGTTATATGGCAATTCAACTACTTACAATACTATTTTTACTGACTTTTTTAATAGTGAAGTGATCTTTGCGCGCGTGTTCAGTTCAACAGTTCAGGAAGACAGGTATAACACCTTGTACCGTGACCTTAGCCCCAACGGCTATAATGGTTATAGTGCCTATAATGTATTGGAACAAATGGTGGAGGACTTTGATATGGCCGACGGCACGCCTTTTACATGGAGCAGCAACCCTACAGCAAACCCATACTTAAATCGCGATCCACGATTTTATGCGGATATACTTTTCAATGGCGCGCCTTTCCAGGGTCGGGGAGCCCAGTTTTATGAGGGTGGGCTTGATTCCAAAGAAAGCGCCTTGTCGCCCTGGAATGCTTCAAAAACCGGTTACACTTCCAGGAAAATGGTTGATGCCAGTTATAATTTTAATATTGAGCCATACAGTTCATGCCAGTGGGTAGCGTTCAGGCTTGGTGAAATTTACCTGAATTATGCGGAAGCAGAAGCCGAACTGGGTAATAGTGCTGAAGCATTAACTTATCTGAATAAGATAAGGGAAAGAGCGGGAATGCCTGATGTAGCGGGATCGGGGTCTGCATTGATCGACCTTATCCGCCATGAAAGAAGGATCGAGTTATGTTTCGAAGGCCACCGCTATTTTGACTTACGCCGATGGGGAATTGCCCAAATTGGTTCTAATGCCGCATTAGGTATCATTATTACACCTACATCTTCGGCAAATACTTCATTTACTTATAAAGTAGATACCGTGCAAAAAAGAGTTTGGTTACCGGCGTCTTATTTATATCCTATCCCACGAAAAGAGACCGAGATCAACCCGAATATAAAGCAAAATCCGGGTTATAATTAACAGGGGAAGACACAAAAAAGGCAGCAAAGCAGCTGCCTTTTTTTTCTTACTTTGGCTAAAAATCAGTACCTGCTATGGATGGAATTTTTAAGGAAATAAAAAAGTTGGCCGATGTTCCCTCTTATTCAAAGCATGATAGGTTTGTTCAGGGAATTATTAATGCGATTGATGAAAAAATAATCGGAAAGGATGAAATACTGCCTTCTGTGAACAAGCTCATAAAAGAACTTGGATTTTCGCGGGAAACCATTATTAAGGGATATAAAGACCTGATCAGCCGTGGTATTGTAGAATCGAAAAACCGGCACGGCTATTTTGTAGGGAATGGTAATACAGACCAAACCTTAAAAGTGGCGTTGATAATGTATAACCTGGACACATTCGAAGAACAATTCTATCGTAATTTCAGGCATGAATTAGGGCAAAATGTTCATTTGAATACCTATTTCCATCACGGAGATATTGAAATTTTTGAAACTATCCTTTCCCAGATAAGGGGAAAATATGGCATGTATGTGGTGGCGCCTATACCGCATATTAAAACAAGAGAGCTTTTGGAAGCAATTCCCCGCAATAAGCTATTGATGTTTGACAGGTTTGAAAAACTGGATGGAGATTTTAATCATATTACCCAGGAATTTGGCCGATCATCTTACGAGGTTTTTTCAAAACTTGCAACCAAAATAAAGCAATTTGATGAATTTATATTTTATCATTCGGCTGATTCATTAGACCCTGAAGAGATCGTGCGGTCCTTTAAAAAATTCCTGGTGGATTTTGATGTAAAAGGCAGGATCATAAGCGAATATAAGCCCGGGTCGGTTGAAAAGGGGAAGGTTTACTTCACGCTTGATAACTTTGCATTATGGCAAATAATGCGCGATGCAAAAAGCAAAAAACTTAAGCCGGGAAAAGACCTTGGCGTGCTTTCCCATAACGACGAACCCGCCAAGGAAATAATTGGCATAACCACCTTTTCTGCAGATTTCTCAAATATGGGTACAATGGCGGGCCACGCCATTCTGAATAAAGAAAAAATACAATTAACGGTGCCGATGATCTTATTCGAAAGGCTTTCGCTTTAAACATCACATGAATTGGCTAATCATAAGCAGTTTCTTTTTTTTTACGGGGATAGTAGCCTTTATCTCCTGGTATAAATCAAGGGAAACTAAGCTAAATACCTTAAGCGGCTTATTTTTGGCAGACCGGAGCCTTGGGTTTTTACTGGTAGGCGCGGGTTTATTGTTTACCAATATCAATACAGCCACCATTTTAGGAGAGAATGAGTTGTCGTACACCCATAACATGACGGTTATGGCCTGGGGAATTACCTCGGTACTGGCTATGCTGCTGGTTTCAGAATTTCTGATGCCATTATACATTAAATTGGGAATATCCACCACGCCCGATTATCTTACCGCACGGTATGACCAAAGTGTTGGAAAGATAGTATCTTTTGTTTTCCTGATAAGTTATGTTGCAAATTTGCTGCCCTCGGTATTGTACAGTGGTGCAGTAGCATTCGATGGCCTGTTCCACTTTTCAGATGCCTGGCATACTGATTATTGGACCACTATCTGGATATTGATCTGGATCATGGGAACGTTTGGGTGTCTTTATGCCATGATCGGCGGTTTAAAGGCTATTACTGTATCAGATACCCTGCTTGGTTTGGGGATTTTCGCGGGAGGGCTTTTGTTACCTGTTTTTGGATTAAAGTATCTTGGTCATGGAGATATATTACAGGGATTACACATCTTATTAACCAAAAATACAGCGCATTTAAATAGTATCGGTACATCTTCCGATCCAATTCCTTTCAGTACCCTGTTCACCGGTATGTTATTGGTGAACCTGTATTATTGGGGTACTGAGCAATATATAGTGCAGCAGGTACTTGCGTCAAAAGACTTAAAAAGCTGCCAGAAAGGTATAGCCGTTGCCTGCGTGGGTAAATTGCTTTCTCCGTTGCTATTGAACGTGCCCGGGCTTATAGCCGTGCATATCTTTACTCATTTACACAATTCAGCCGAGGTATTTCCAAAGTTAGATAGTCTGGTATCGCCACCTTTTATAGCTGGTTATATAGCCGCCGTTGTTTTTGGCGCTGCTATAACAACCTTCAATGCTGGCCTAAATAGTTCAAGCACACTTTTTATATTAAATATTTATAAGCCATGGCATGAAAAGCGTTCGCGGCAAAAAAGTGAAAAGCAGCTGATCCGGACAGCAAAAAGATTCGAGATCATGGTTTGTTTACTGGCCATGTTTATTGCACCTTTTATAATTTTTGTCAAAAACGGGTTTTATACTTACATACAAACCGTAAACGGTTTTTTTAACGTACCCATATTTACTATTATGTTTATGGGGATCATCACAAAACGGGTTCCCTCAATTGCGGCCAAGGCTGGTCTCATCTTTTTTATTACAGCATACGCCTTTACACAACTGGTATATGATTTTCACCTTCATTTCCTTCATATACTGGCCATCCTGTTTCTCATCACCTGCGGCGGGATGTTTATCATCGGCAAAATTTATCCTATGCCCGTTCCTTACGTATTGAAATTGAATAACCAGGTGAATGTAGAGCCATGGAAAAACAGGCATATTTATACCGGTATCCTGATAGTGTTGATGATCCTTATGTTCATCATTTTTTCTCCGCTGGTATTGGCAAAATAAATTTGCAGAGGAAAATGATTTTATTTATTTTTATAGAATAGAACAGAATAGACCTATAATTAATATTTTAATCTTTGATTTTATAAAGGGCTTCCCTATTGGCCTTACATATCGTTTTTGAATTAAATATTAGGTGCTTTTAATAACCACATAACCAGGGTATTTATGCGATTGCTGCTTTCATTAAAGAAACAGAAACTTTTTTTAGCTTCCGTATTATTCAGTTGTTCGTTTTCCATTGTTTTTGCACAGGAAAAGCGTGTTACGTTCACTTCGTCCGATAAAAAGGTAGAGCTTGCCTTCAAATGGGCTAAGGACATGGCTTTGCATTATAAAGGGAAGCCGGGTGATCCGGTTGGGCCCTGGTATGAGTCGGCGCTCCCGCCCAGGTCTGCATTTTGTATGCGCGATGTATCCCATCAATGTATCGGCGGCGAAATATTGGGCCTGAGCCGTGAGAATAGTAACATGATAAATTTATTTGTGAGCAATATTAGCGCTTCAAAAAACTGGTGCTCGTACTGGGAAATGAATAAATGGGCAAAACCGGCACCTGAGGACTATCGTAGCGACAAAGAGTTTTGGTATAATCTGCCCGCCAATTTTGATGTGTTGAGTGCTTCGTGGAGATTGTATTTATGGACAGGCGACCGGCATTATATTGATGGCCCTGCTTTTACCCAATTCCAGCAGAAATCAGTCGCCGATTATATTACAAGTTGGGTGTTGTATCCGGATTCATTACTTACCCGGCCAGCTCATCCCAATGCCCCCACGCCCTATAATGAAAGTGATTCCTTTGACCGTTGCCGGGGACTGCCCTCGTATTCGGAAGGTGTGCCTAATCTGAAGATGGGCGCTGACCTGGTTGCCGCTCTTTACAGGGGCCTTACCACTTATGGATTGATATGTAAGGAAAAAGGTGATAATAAAAAAGCTGCCTTGTATATGCATAAGGCAGAACGCTACCAACAATTACTTGACAACATTTGGTGGGATAAAAACGATCTGCGTTACTATACTTATTACAGCAACGACAATAAATTTGGAAAGCAAGAGGGAGAAACTTTCCTGCTTTGGTTCGATGCTTTGAAGGATACTTCGAGAATAAATAAGACTTTAACGCATATCACTTCCCGCGATTGGAATGTAGAAAACACTTCTTATCTCCCTTTGATATTTTATCAAAATGGCCGCTGGGACCAGGCAAGAAATTACATCCTCTATTTGGCAGACCCTTCAACATCCAGAAGAGAATACCCTGAAGTATCTTTCGGCGTCATTGAGGCTGTAGTTCAGGGACTAATGGGTATTAATCCTGATGCACGGACAGGTGTTATTAGCACCGTTTATAAAATGAATGGCGCGGGTGAGGCTACAATAAATGACCTGCCGGTACTTCATACAACCGTGACGATTGCCCACATCGATCATGATCGATCTATCATAACCAACACCGGAAAGAATGCCTTTAAATGGAAGGCCATGTTTTATGGAGATTACAAGAAGGCATTTGTGAACAATATATTAACGCCAGTAAAAAAGGAAGCAGATCGCCAGGGGCGCGAGCTCTCTTTTGTAATAACGCAGGTGCCGCCCGGCAGAAAAGTAAATATCCGGGTTGAAAACTAATCATATAAAGCTAATTTGAATTAATTTAATGGGAGTCTATAAATACAAATGTTTTTTTACAGTACTTTTTGTTTTAATACAACACATATTATGTGCGCAGCAGGCAGTTTTTCCTCAACAAACTGATAGATGGACTATTCAGCACGATGGAAGCATAACGTGGAATATAAAGGATAGCCGTCTCCCGCATGCTGATCATATTGAAATGTCGGGTGAAAAAGTGTCGCTGTGGGTATCCTATCGAATCGACACACCCGGAGTAGCAAAAATTATACGCACCGTTGTTTTTCCAACCTTCCGAATGCTGCCTGACGATACCCGGAGCAATATTGCCTACACATTCCAGGATGATGAGTTGCCACGAATTTATATTGATAACAATTTGCTGAAAATTAGCAGCACAGAAAATTCAACGGGTAGTGGGATGATGGTCAGGGTTAAGAATATCACCCAACACGGAATAATGAACATATTGGCCCAGCTCGGGAATCAGGTAATCATTAATCGCAGCTTTTTTCCCTCAGTTGATAAGCCATTAGCTATTGAAAAGTTTGAATTTACCAATGGCAGTAGCAAGCCAGTAACTGTGTCGGTAGAGCATTTGAAACGCGAAGTAACAACCGATACCATTCGAAGTAAATCATCTCCCCATACGGTCATTATGGAAACATTGAATGACGGCCATCGTGTGTTGGAACCGGGTAAATCCACTACGTTTTATATTTGTTACCTGGCGACTGATCATCCCGAGATCCCGGTCTCGATCGATCCCATAACAGAAGAAAATGCAAGGATACGACGGCTCGCCGAAATTCAGTCGCCGTTACAATTGAAAACCCCCGACAGTATTTTAAATACAGCCTTTGCCTTTGCAAAAATACGGGCAACAGAAAGCATATTTAAAACCAAAGGAGGCTATATGCATAGCCCCGGCGGTCTTACTTATTATGCAGCTATTTGGGCTAATGACCAGGCGGAATATATCAGTCCCTTTTTTGCGTTTTCAGGAGACAGGTTGGGCATTTTATCCGCTATGAATTGCTATAGGTTATTTGCAAGGTATATGAACCCTGAATATGACCCGTTACCAAGTTCAATTGTAGCTGAAGGCGATACAGTTTGGAAAGGTGCGGGTGACCGTGGCGACCAGGCTATGATCGCTTACGGCGCTTCGAGATATGCGCTTGCCTATGGGAATGCTGATTCTGCTAAAAAATTATGGCCATTAATAAACTGGTGCCTTGAATACAGCCGGAGACATGTTGATAAGGATGGCGTTGTTGAATCAAACAGTGATGAACTGGAAGGGAGATTTCCTTCCGGTAAGGCAAATCTCTCTACCAATTGTTTATACTATGATGCTTTAATTTCTGCTGCATATCTTAGTAAACAATTGCAGCTGCCAATGGATATAAGCAATAAATATGAACAGCAGGCTAAAATGCTTAAGGGTAATATTGAAAAGTATTTCAGCGCAAATGTAGCCGGTTTTGAAACTTACCGGTATTATGAAACCAATAATGTTTTGCGGGCATGGATATGTATGCCTTTAGCCATGGGGATATATGACCGTAGTGCGGGAACTATTGATGCTTTATTTTCGCCCCAACTTTGGACAGCCGATGGCCTGGCCACACAGGCCGGGGAACCCACTTTTTGGGATCGGTCAACATTGTATGCGCTTCGCGGGGTATTGCAGGCCGGGGCAACGGAAAGGGCCTTAACTTTTCTGGAATATTATTCACGCCGCAGGTTGCTGGGAGAGCATGTGCCTTACCCGGTTGAAGCTTATCCGGAAGGTAACCAAAGACAGCTTTCTGCAGAAAGTGGCTTATATTGCAGGATATTTACAGAGGGGCTGTTTGGCATGAGGCCTACAGGATTTAAAAGCTTTGACTGCACCCCCCGGTTACCAAAGGAATGGGATCATATGGCATTAAATAATATTCATTCATTCGGTTCTGTATTCGACCTGAAAATATCGCGGGAGAAGGACGGAAAAATATTGATCAGGATTCTAAAAGGATCGGATAAGCATAGTTATAAACTTAAGGCTGGGGAAACGGCCCACATCAAATTGTAAACGAGTTTTAATAAGCTGTGTGATGAATAAAAGAATGTTTGTTTTGTTTAGTCTGCTGGTACTTAGCTACGGTAAAGGGTTACTTTATGCCCAGGAACAGGCAATTTACCCCTCTTTTGCTGTTCGTAAATACGCCCCTGTAAATACTACTTATTATATCGACCCGATAAAAGGAAACGACCAGAATAGCGGCACGGCTATTCATAAACCGTGGAAGACGTTTATGCCTGCTAACCGGTTAAAATTTTCCGCCGGTGACAAGCTCGTGATACTAAAACCGGGCCAGTTCCGGCAATCGTTGGTGATCATGGCTAAGGGCATTCACCAATCCCCGGTCACTATCATTTTTGCACCGGGCCGTTATGATTTCTTCCCCGATAGCGCTTTTAAAACGAAGTTTGATATTTCGAACACCAATGATGCCCCTGATTCTTTAAAAGCCATAGCCATATATTTCTTAAATTCTAAATACGTCAACTTGCAGGCCAATGAATCGAAGATAGTGCTCAGGGGAAAAATGATCGAAACTTGTGTCGACAGATCTGAAAATATAACTATTCGCGGCATAAGTTACGACTACCAACGGCCAACGGTTTCTGAATTAAAGGTTATGCGCATAGGCGATCACTATGCGGATCTGCAAATACACCCGGATTCGAAATATCAAATCCGGGATAGCATACTAACCTGGGTAGGGGAAGGCTGGCGTTATCCCCTGGGATGGTATTGGCAGGTTTTTGATCCCAAAACAGGGAACCTTTCAAGGCAAAGTATAAATTTGGATAAGATTAAATTTGTAAAGGATAGCAATGGCGTTGTAAGGGCCTGTTTTGTACAAAATCCCGGTTTTGAAACAGGCTTGATCTACCAAAACCGAGATGTAAAAAGAGATTGCGTTGGGATATTTATGCAGCGAAGCAAGAATATTTCGCTGCGAAATGTCCGCATCTACTTTATGCATGGTATGGGCGTCGTGAGCCAGTTTTGTGAAAACATTAAAATGGATTCGCTTGTGGTAAGGCCCGATGAAAGGTCTGGCAGAACTTGTTCTGCATGGGCTGATATACTTCATTTTTCAGGATGCCGCGGCCTTATTGATGTCAATCATTGTTTTCTGTCTGCGTCTAATGACGATGCTATTAACGTGCATGGCACATACCTGAAGATCATGGAAAAGATTTCGCCAAACCAAATTAAGGTAAGGTTTATGCATGATCAGACGTATGGATTTGGCGCATTTGCCGCTGGTGACAGCATCGATCTTATAAATACCACAACTTTGCTGCCATTTGAGAATAATACCGTTATAAGTGCGAAAAAACTAAATAGCAAGGATGTTATGTTAACGCTAAAAAAAGCAGTTGCAGCAAATTCGCTTGCCGATGCCGTTGTAGAAAATGCTACCTGGACCCCACAGGTTTGGATCCACAATACAACCTTATACAGGGTACCAACACGCGGCATTTTAGTTACCACGCGCCGGAAGGCGGTTATTGAAAACTGTACTTTTCAGCATGTTAATATGAGCGGTATACTTGTAGCGGACGACGCGAATAGCTGGTTCGAATCGGGCATGATTAGGGATCTTACTATACGAAAGAATAATTTTGTGGAATGTGGTGAGCCTGTTATTAATATCCACCCCGAAGATAAGGTGTACAAAGGGACTGTGCATAAAAATATCAGCGTATTGAACAATTTGTTTGTATTGAAAGATAAAAAGATATTGGCTGCGGAAAGCGTGTCTGGTATAGTTTTTTCAGGCAACAAAATTATACTGAAAAAAATGGCAAAGCTGAATGACCTGGTAGAATTAAATAATTGCCAAAAGGTTTATTTTTCAAATAACAGGATTTTATTGAAATAGGGAATGTAGAGCCGTAAACCAGCAGATAGTCTATCCGCGGATCTAATTTTAGAACAGTATTTACAACCCTTATTAAAGAAATTTCTGTAATTAATATACCTCCCCTTACCCGCATTTACTTCATCAATAAGCGAATAAAACAACTCCGGTTGTTTTAAAAAAAGCAAGTTTTCCTGCATGGATTTGAACCACGATCTTCTGAACCAAAATCAGGCGTGCTGCCGTTGCACCACAGGAAATAAAACGAGGTCAGTACAAGATTCGAACTTGTAAACTTTCCTTTTGCAGAGGAAGCCCTTACCATTCGGGCAACTGACCTAAATATAGTGGAGAACCCGGGTAACGATCCCGGATCTCCGGATTTTCAGTCCGGCGCATACACCTTGTTTGCTAATTCTCCAATCATAATATAGTGGAAATAAAAGGATTTGAACCTTTAACCGACACCGTATAAGGGTGCTGCTCTAACCGTTGAGCTATATTTCCATAACATATTTAGTAGGATAGCCCGGACTCGAACCGGGAGCCTCCTGCTCCCAAAGCAGGTAATCTGACCAATTGATATACTACCCTGAAAAAATCTCCCTAAAACAAAAAATCCCCTTAGATTTATCTAAGAGGATTCAAGTATCTTGTTTATGTTAAGTCAATACATAGCCTATCCTCTCTGATAAATCAGTGTGGGTATAAAGCATTGTATTGTTGTTGTATTCATGGCACAATGATACACATTATTTTTATAAATAAAGAATTTCTTTAAAACATATTTTTAATTGATAACTATCATTGCTGTATTACTATAAGAGGTGACGGATGGCTGATACATACATTGCAGCCTTGCAGGTCCACTGGTAAACTGCCCCTCCATTGCAACGATCATTTCATAACTGATCTCGGAAATACCCCGCGGAACGGATTCGGTAAATAGTTCGAGGCCGGTATCTTTTACCGACTGGTAATAACTTAGGCCGTCATTATATTGATAACCGCTGTTATTGTCCCCAGGCTCAAACGCGGCGGCGCGCGGGTCGGTGATGTGTACAAATTTCAATCTTGACGAAGTTTCAATGGTAAGTTTAACACGTACCTTATCGCCTGTTTTTAAATGAGTGTTGTTTGTGAGCAGTATCCAGCCTTTTATCTTATCATAGCTATAAAATTGTTTGCTGATATGAACGGCTTTGTTAAGGGTATCCAAACTTGCAGGTTTGGCAAAATAATACCACGTAAGGGCCCCATTGGTGTTTGTCCCCTGCTGTTGCAGTGTTATTGTTTGCGGTAATTGTTTGGCAGCAACAAAAGCCGCCGGTACGCCATTGAGCATATCATCCGAAACATATAAATGCTGCCCGGCCAGTTCGGTTGAAAAAGATTTGTTTTCACCCATTACGCTTCCTTTTTCTTTTTGAAGCATATCAATAGCCGCAGCGGTTGCTTTGGTAGTTTGCCAATGCTGGTCTTGCCGTGTGGTGAGCAGCCATTTTACCATACCGGCATTTATTTGCGGATATTTGGTGCTCAGTTCAAAGGCCTCGGCCAACAAGGCGATGGTTTCTTCAGCCGAGGTATTCAGCTCTTCAGCATCTGAAATGTCTTTCCAGCGTAAGCCATTCTGCCCGTCTTTTATAGCCAGCTGGCTTATATTCTCTAATTGCTGTTCCGCCTTTTGGTAAAGTGGGTTGCCCGGTGCATTGTACCTGAAGGTATTGATGATGAGCAATGCCTGTTGATCCAATGATTGCTTATCTGCATTTTTCCATGCTTCATTGAGCAGCATGTTAACATGCCCGTTTAATGTTTTGGATGCATCCTGATCAGTTAGCCAGTACGACAAAGCATAAACCTGGTACATATCGTAATTCTTAATGTCTGATCTTGATACACAGCCATTGTTATACTTGTACAGATCGTTAATGAACTGCTGAAAGCGCACGTTTTCGCCCGGGCTCAATTTCCAGCTTTGCTGCTTTAAGCGGCCAAAACCAGCCAGCACATAGCCAGATATATATGCATTACTTTTGCCGCCTT
>Ga0206874_1058_pt1 | contig 31146 bp, 29 predicted proteins | sample Alteio_BWOrgCont_12_FD_152629 | JGI IMG/M metagenome (GOLD analysis project Ga0206874, IMG submission 152629) | Enriched cells from forest soil in Barre Woods Harvard Forest LTER site, Petersham, Massachusetts, United States -... | ecosystem: Environmental > Terrestrial > Soil > Temperate forest >...
CCTTGGAGCAATTCGGCTCAGCTGTTCGATCGCCGCTTTCAATCTTGGTCCGGAGCGCACGATGCCCACGTCCTGCCACATTAGATCTTGCATCTCGCCGATAACGGCTTCGGTCGCGGTATCGACCGGGCCATTGGAAACCGCTCGACTGGGCTCGCTCGAGCCCGCTGGCGCATGCCGTAACTCGTCCCGCATGGTCTTGCCCGCTCTCGCGCCGAAGACCAGGCCCTCGAGCAGGGAATTACTGGCCAATCGATTTGCGCCATGCACGCCGGTGGCAGCCGCTTCCCCGGCGGCGTACAAACCGGGAAGCGTGCAGCGACCTTCTAGATCAGTGCGTACGCCGCCCATGGCGTAATGGGCGGCCGGCCGAATCGGAATGAGGTCGGCGGTGATGTCAATGTTCAGCTGCATGCAGGTGGAGTAAATGCGGGGAAAACGCTTCTTGATGTAATCGGCGTCGAGGTGGGTGAGGTCGAGATAAACCAGCGGGTCTTTGACGCGGCTCACCTCGAGCTCGTGAACAATGGCTCGCGCCACCACGTCGCGCGGCGCCAGTTCACCCATGGGGTGATATTTGGGCATGAAGCGATCCAACTCGATGTTGCGCAGGTAAGCGCCTTCGCCGCGCAGCGCCTCCGAGAGCAAAAAGCGTGGGGCACTCTTTAGATAAAGCGCCGTAGGGTGGAATTGGATGAACTCCATGTCGCTGACTTCGGCGCCCGCACGAAATGCCATGGCGACGCCGTCCCCAGTGGCGACTGCCGGGTTGGTGGTGTTGCGGTAGATTTGGCCCATGCCGCCGGTGGCGAGCAAGACCGCGGACGCTGTCGTCTGTTGTTGTTCGCCCTTTTCGTTGATGAGATGAACGCCGCAGACGCGTCCATTTTGCACGATCAAGTTGGCGGAGAATTCAAACTCACGTACGGAAATATTCTTCAGAGTCTGACTCTTGGCGTAGAGCGCCCGAAGAATTTCGCGTCCCGTGGAATCGCCGTGGGCGTGCAGGATGCGGTTGCGGCTGTGTGCGCCCTCGCGACCGAACGTGAGCTTGGTGCCCTGGCGATCGAATTCCGTGCCCCACTGAATCAGCTCATCGATGCGTTCGGGAGCGTCTTCCACCAATACTTTGGCGGCTTGGGGATTGCACAGGCCGTCGCCGGCTTCGAGCGTGTCTTGAAGATGGAGACTGATCTCGTCTTCGTCGCTGAGTGCGGCCGCGATGCCGCCCTGGGCCCACTGCGTGTTCGAGTCTGTGACTTCGCGCTTGGCTAGAACGAGAACCGTGCCTCCAGCAGCTAACTCGACCGCAGCACGCAGTCCGGCGACTCCGGCGCCAATCACCAGAAAATCAGTTTGCGATGGCGCGGACTCCATAGGTCAAAAATGTTATCACGCGGACGCGTGCAGGCCACGCTGGCGATTACGTTATGATGAGGTTCCATGATCCGTGTGACGATCGCTGTGCCGCCGCGTCCCTACGATGCGGTTGTTGAAAGTGGATTGTTAGAGCGAGCCGGAGAGCAGCTGCGCAGCGTTGTAGGAAATCATCTGCACCTCTTCGTCGTGACGGTGCCACCAGTGCGTCGCCGCTGGGGGAAGAAGTTGGTGAAGTCGCTATCGGCGGCTCGGTTTGCGACGCAGATCGTGGAGATGCCGGACGGAGAGCGCTTTAAGAAGCTGGCCACGGTCGAGCAATTAGCAGAGAAGTTGACGCGGCTGGGTGCGGATCGAAGCGCCGTTATCGTGGCATTCGGCGGCGGTGTCGTGGGCGACGTCGCTGGTGTAGTGGCATCTCTCTATATGCGCGGAGTGGGTCTGATACAAATTCCAACCACAGTGCAAGCACAGTTGGATGCCGCTATCGGCGGCAAGACGGGCGTGAACCTCCGCAGCGGTAAGAATTTGGTGGGGACTTTTTATCATCCGCGCGTGGTCTTGATTGATCCCGCCTTGTTGTCGACTTTGCCGGAGCGCGAGTTTCGTGCAGGGCTCTATGAAGCGTTGAAGTGCGGCGTGATCGGAAACCCTGCGCTGTTCGACCGTCTGGAAAAGGTCGCGGTGAAACCTTTGCGCCGCGATGCTGCAACGTTGGAATGGGTGATTGCGGAATCAGTGAGGCTGAAGGCCGAAGTGGTTTCCTCGGACGAGCGGGAAAGCGGACTGAGGCGCGTTCTGAATTTCGGTCATACGATTGGCCATGCGTTGGAGGCTGAGTCTAAGTATCGCCGTTTTCTTCATGGGGAAGCGGTGGCATGGGGAATGATCGCAGCTACGCATATCTCGGCCATAATGGATCGCATTGATCGGAATACGGCTCGAAGAATTTCCGATGCAGTGCTTAATCTGGGCAAGCTGCCAAGAGTTGAGGCTCGCACTCGTGACATCGTCCGTTTGCTGCGGAGCGATAAGAAGACGGTCAACGCGGTCGTACATTTTGTGCTTCCGCGAGAGATCGGCAAAGTCGAAATTGTGAATGACGTTCCGGAGAACGTAATCGTCGAGGCGATGGATGAGCTGCGACGGTTGTCTAAGCAGTCGGGAGTCTCCAACTAACGTGAGTTGAAGTAACGACCAACCGTGAGCGATTCGACGAAAGTGACGGTGATTGGAGCGGCCCCCGATGGAGCCAGCGATACGGCCTCGGCTGGGCGCGCGGTGCGGGAGATGTTCACCTCGATCGCGCCACGATACGACCTGCTCAATCATGTGCTTTCCTTTAACGTCGACCGATGGTGGTGGCGAAAAACTGCGGCAAGCTTTGGGTCCGTTTTGAAGCGGCCAGATGCCCGTGTGCTTGATCTTTGTTGTGGCACCGGAGATATGACCTTTGCGCTGGGTCGCCGGGCCGCAGTGACCGCGAAAATTCTGGGCGTGGACTTTTCGCACGCGATGCTTCAGCGGGCGACCGGCAAATCGTCGGGAACGTCGCTGCGTTGGGTGGAGGCGGACGCGCTTGATTTGCCTTTCCGGGATAAAGAGTTTGATTTGATAACAACGGCGTTCGGTTTTCGCAACCTTGCAGATTACGATGCCGGATTGCGGGAGATCGTGCGCCTGCTGGGGCCCGGAGGCGAATGCGGAATCCTCGATTTTGGCGAGCCGCGCGGCCCGCTGGGAAAGCTGTATCGGGTTTACTTCAAGCATGTTCTGCCCGCCGTAGGTACAGTGATCTCGGGCGTCAAGGGACCCTATGCCTACTTGCCCTCTTCGGTAGAGCGCTTTCCGTCACCCCACGAAATGCTCGAGCGAATGCGCCGCAATGGGTTTCGCGAAGCCTCGTGGACGCCTTACACGTTTGGAATTGCGGGATTGTACCGTGGGAAGAAGTGAGTCCCGCGAAAACTATGGCGCGGCCGCAGCTTTCGCGACGAAGGAGTCGGCGTAAGCATCCGCAATGGTGTAGCGGATTACCTTTTCATAATCCTCGCCGAGGAATTTTCGCAAGCGATCGGTATTCATAATGTATTCGCTCGTCATGTAAGGCGCGGCTTCGGGCGGAATAGCCGAGATACCCAATTTCCAAAGCAGCTGCAGAATTGCGCGAAAGGCCGGCTTTCCGGGAACGCGCTTGAGCTTCACGTGAGCCATCTCGATACAGCGGGCAAAGGTCAAAGGCTCGCCCCGCCCGGCGACGTTCAACACGGTGAGGCGCTGCGATTCGGGTTCAGCTCGGCGCACGATGTGCGCCAGCAAGCGGGCCATGTCGTCTACATGGACAAACTGAATGCGTTTCTCGAGATACCGCTCTCCGAAGGGAAGTATGCAAGGAAGGCGTTGGCCTTGCTCACGCATTCGGGAAGCGCGCTTCGCCGAACCGCCCGGGGTGCCTCGAAAAGCGCCAATCATATAGTTTTCCACGCTCGCGCCGGCAAAAATATGAGGGCGCAGCATGTAGACGCTGCAGCTGCGCAGCGCAGGCGCCCTTTGCTGCACGACTTTGTCAGCCTCCATTTTGTGGATCGCGTAAGGCAGGGTGTGAGCCGCCAAGGGAGAATCCTCGGTCGCCGGTTCCGCCAGTTCTGGACCGTAAACGGAGACACTGCTCGGAAAAATAAACCTGCCTACGATGAAATCGTCGCGATTGGCCTCGGTGATCGCCTCCATCACTCGAGCCGTTCCGGCGACGTTGATCTGCCACATCCGATCAAGATCCAGAACGCCAGTGCGCACCGGATCAAGCACAAAAGCCAGGTGAAGAAATGCGACCGGGCGAGCTTCTCGCAATAGAAGATACAACTCGCGGCATGACTCCTCCACCCCGAGGTCCATGTGTATGAAACGCAGAGGATGATCGGTCTGAGGCGGATTCACATCCAGCCCAACGACCTGATAATCCTCCAGCAGAGGCAAGAGTCGCAGTCCCAGATTGCCCGCAATCCCAGTTACAAAAACACATGGCTTCTCACCCCCCATTACTGCGGGCCAGGAGCGGCAGGCTTGGAAGCTGGGTTCGCGGTTGGCGGCGGCAACGGCATTCCGTGCGTCGGTGGCATCTCGGGACCGAAATAGCTCTCATCCAAGGTAGGGGTACCAGATTTCTGGACGGCTTGCATCTGTTCCTGCACGCGTTGGGTGCGTAACGCCGAGCGGATTTCTTCTTTCAGCTTGTCGTCCAACGGCGTAACGTCCTTTTTCCCGACCTTGTAGATGAAATATCCGCTTTGGTCGGACAATACTGCCGAGACGTCACCGGCCTTCAAATCGAAGACGCTCGCCTGGGTCGCCGGCAGACCATTGCGGCGCACTTGGCCCATCTTAGTGCTGGGAGGCTTAGTCTTGACTCCCGCGAGCACATAGGCCTCGCCTTCAAGCTTGGCAAAATCCTCACCTGCGACAGCGCGGGTATGAAGTTTGTCAGCTTCTTTCTTCATGACTTCGTCCGCATCCTCCTGACGCTTTTTTTCAGCCGCAGCGCTCAGTTTGACCTTGGATGCGGGAAGCTGTTGCGAATGCGGAATGAATATACGTTGAAGATCGGCCTCTTCGTAGTTCGCGGAATTCGTCTGGTAGTAGTCCTCGATATCCTTGTCGGAAATCTCGGCTGCCTTTGCCTGCACAGCCTGGGTGAGAAACTGAGACAAGATCTGGATGCGCGCCAGCTGCATGCGATCGTCGAACTTGGTTCCCTGATCCAAGCCCATTTCGTGCGCCTTTTGGGCCATCACAAGGGCGGAAGAATAGCGCATGGCGAACTGGCGCCGGACGCGGGGGGGCATATTGGGTTGCACAGCATCCAGCAATCGCTCGAATTCGGCGCGCGTGATTACGGTTTTGCAATTCGGATCATCCGGTTTTCCAGCGGCCGGATTTGGGCACACTCCATTGATCGTGACGACCGGCGCGTCGGGCGGGACCTTAGAGGCATCGGCACTCCCGGCGAGATTGGCAGTACCGTTGGGTGCCGCACCCGGTGGCTGGGTAGCCGGAGTAGGGGCGGGACTCGCTGCTTGGCCCCAAGCCATGGCCGCGAGCAGTAAACAGACTAACCCGTATAGCTTCATATTTGATTGTTCCTCCACGAAGATAGAAAAAGGTTAGGGAAAATCCTAGCACAGAGTTTCGCTGCTGTCGGCAGCGGACGCGGAAATGTATCGAGGACAATGGAATGGCGGAGCGAGTCATAAGCGGCGATAATGCTCTCATGGCTGATGGATCAGCGGTCGGCAGCTCTGCTTCCATGCGCGCGGAGAAACGCGCGGTGGCGGGGCATTCCGTCCTGGCGGCCATCGCCATTACAACGCTGAAGATCGCCGTCGGCGCTACGACGGGAAGTTTGGGGATCTTATCTGAGGCCGCGCACTCCACGCTTGACCTCATTGCCGCGATTGTCACTTTTTTTTCTGTCCGAGTTTCGGACAAACCTGCTGACGCCGATCATCAATATGGGCATGGCAAAGTGGAGAATTTTTCAGCGTTTATCGAGACTGGCCTGCTCCTCCTGACTTGTGTCTGGATCATCTACGAAGCGGTGAAAAGGCTATTCTTCCGCCACGTGGAGATTGAACCGAGTATCGCCGCGTTTGCCGTTCTATTTATTTCTATGGTGGTTGATTTCTGGCGCTCGCGCGCCCTCGGAAGAATTGCGACGAAATACGATAGTCAGGCTCTGGAAGCCGATGCTTTGCACTTCTCCACCGATATTTGGTCGAGCGGAGTCGTGGTGGTGGGCTTGGCGCTGGTATGGCTTGGCCGCGTGTACGGCGTGGAGTGGCTGCGCGATGCAGATCCTGTAGCCGCGATCTTTGTCGCCGGCGTCGTGGTTTACGTGAGCTGGAGACTTGCTCGGAGAACCGTGGACGCGCTCCTCGACGCTGCTCCGGCGGGTGTTCGCGCTCGGATTATGGCGGCAGTGAATACGGTCGATGGCCTACTCGAAGTCGATCGCGTGCGCATCCGCCGCGCCGGGAACCGTTACTTCGCCGATCTTTCGATCGGTCTGGCACGCAACGTTACTTTTCAGCGTTCGGAACAAGTCGCCGACGCGGTTACCTCGGCCGTACAGGCGGTCTTGCCCGATGCGGACGTCGTGGTTCGTTCCGTCGCGCGCCCGGCGCAGAGAGAGAACATTTTCGATCGCGTCCGCGCCGTAGCCACACGCAACAATTTCAATGTGCACGACATCAGCGTCCAGGACTTGCGGGGGCGTTTGCACGTCGAACAGCATCTTGAACTCGACGAGCAGTTGAGTTTAAAGGAGGCTCACGATCAGGTAACCCGGCTCGAATTGGAGATCCGCCACGATGTGCCGGAGATTTCCACGATCCTGACCCACATCGAAAGCGAACCTGCAACTATCGAAACTGGTGATGAAGTGGTGCGAGACGCTTTGCTCGAGAAGAAGTTGAAGGAGGTAGCAGCGCATTTTCCGGAAGTCCTTGACGTGCATGAGGTCGAAGTCAAACATGTGCGCGGCCGCCTCTACGTCTCGTGCCACTGTACGTTTTCCGACGACCTGCCGCTCGCGCGGGTACACGATATTTCGACTGAGTTGGAGATCCATTTCAAGCAGGAAGCGCCCGAGTTGTTTCGCGTACTGATTCATCCCGAGCCGCAAACCGATAATCGGCGATAGAGGAGAAAGTGGAATGATGGAAGCTCGTGTGATGTGGACCGACAACCACCGGTTCCTGGGGCAGGCCAAAAGCGGTCACGGCATTGTCGTCGATGGCGACAGTAAAACCGGTAGCAGTCCGATGGAACTCGTGTTGATCGGCTTGTGCGGATGCACCGGATCCGATGTGGCCAGCATTTTGAGCAAGAAACGCGAGCCTTTCACCAGCATCGAGGTTCGCGCCGAGGGAGAACGTGCTGCTACACCGCCGACCGTCTATACGGAAATCCGGCTGGTTTATCGCGTGGGAGGAAACGTCTCGCACAAAGCCGTCGAAGATGCGGTGCGGCTCTCCGAAGAGAAATACTGCTCGGTTTCAGCGATGTTACAGAAGACGGCGAAGATCAGTTATGTGATCGAGTACGCCGAAAAATAATTAAGCCGCGTTACCACTTCTTGCCGAGTCAAGCGCATCCCGTCCGCGGATATCTGTACATCGCCGGCGCCACTTTTTTGTGGGGCGTGTCGGCAACCCTCGGGCGTGCCGTATTTACCGGACGATTGCCACTCGAAGGACAGACGCTTCGACCCATCGATCCGCTAATCCTCTCGCAAAGTCGCACCACGTTTTCTTTTGTCGTTCTTCTGTTCGCGCTGGTGCTGCTGCGAGGTTGGAGGCGGTTGCGGCTGCCGGCAGCCGATCTGGGACGCATGCTCGTGCTGGGGGTCTTGGGCGTAGCAGCGTCGAATTATCTTTACTACCTGGCCATTCAAAGGACGAACGTCGCCACAGCCATCATCCTGCAATATACTGCGCCGGTTTGGGTCTTGCTCTACACCATCGCGCGAGGATTGCAAAAGCCGACCTTATCGCGGGTAACGGCGGTCGCACTGGCTGTTACGGGAATCGCTTTGGTGATCGGAATATTCGGCTCGGGAGGATTCCGCCTGGATGCGATTGGAGTGACGGCGGCTTTGGGAGCGGCGGTTTCCTTCGCGATCTATAACGTCGGTGGGCACAGCATCCTCGCGCGCTACGATCGATGGACGGTGCTTCTGTATGTCATCTTGAGCGCCTCGTTGTTCTGGATTCTTGTCAACCCGCCGTGGAAAATCGTGGCTGCGCAGTACTCCGGAAGCCAGTGGTTATTTCTGTTGGTGTTCTCGCTGGTTTCGGTTTTGGGGCCGTTCTCGTTGTATTTCGCGGGTCTGCAACATCTGGAGCCGACGCGCGCCATCGTGGTCAGTTGTCTGGAGCCAGTTTTTTCGATAGTGATTGCTGCCTTCGCTTTGGGTGAAGTGATGCGACCAGTTCAGACCTTCGGCATTTTGCTGGTGCTCGTAGCCATCGTCGTTGTGCAATTGCCGGATCGAAGATTCCACGAAGAAACTACCCTGATCGAGCCCATGGAATGATGTGGCCGAGATCACCAAGGTAACCAGCAACCGCAGCTTTGCGCTAGGTTTTTGCGGGCAGAAGCGGGATTCTTCTATGAGGTGTTGCTGCGGTCCTGGACCGGTGTGGAGTTTCCTATGAAGCCTTCTCGCATCTGCTGTTTGTTCGCTTTCATAATGTGCTCGTTGTTGCCGTGCTTCGCGCATCATATGGCGGTGGTGGTTAACAAAGACAACACCACGGGGGAAGTCGGCTCCGCACATCTGGCCAAGATTTTTCGTTTGGAAGTCAAGAAATGGCACGATGGCACGGACGTGATTCTTGTCCTGCACAGGGAATCGATTGGAGAAACGGCCACGTTGCAGCGACTGACCAGGATGTCCCCTAGCGATTTCAAAGCATTCGTCGCGGCTCATCAGGGGTCGATCACTAGCGTGGATTCTGACGAGGATGTGCTTAAAATCGTGGAAACCATGCCCGGAGCTGTAGGACTTGTTGACGTGCGCTCCATCAATGACCAAGTCAACGTGGTCAAGGTCGATGGAAAGCTTCCGATGGAAGACGGCTATCTACCCCACTAATTGCCTCAAGGCCCGCGTTAAGTCAAACCTTGCAGGTTGCGTCGCAATCCGCAATCAAACGCTCGCTCGATCTTTCATTCTTAACAAGCGAAAATAACGCTGGGCCTGGTTCACATCCTGGCCGATCTGCTGGCGCAGCGCTTCCACCGAGGGGAATTTAATTTCGTCCCGCAGCCTCTGCAAGAAATGAATTTCGACTTCCGTGTCCGGATTCAGTTCCAGAGGATGGAAGTCGAACAAATGAGTTTCGACGGCAAAAGAATCTGCGCCGAACGTAGGACGATTCCCCACATTGGTTACCGAGTCGAAGCACTCCTCGCCCACTCGAGTACGCGTAACGTAAACGCCGTACTTGGGAACAAATTCGTCATAGTCGCTCAAATTGATGGTCGGGACGGTGTATTTGGAGCCGTATCCCCGTCCACGTCCGGGAGTCGACAAAATACTAAACGGGCGCGCCAACAGATGCCGCGCCCGGCTTACCTTTCCATCGGCCAGTAGTTGGCGGATGCGGGTGCTCGAGACTGGCTCACCTCGCAGCCGCAACTCGGAATATGCCTTCACCTCGAAGCTCATTTCGCGGCCCAGTTCCCCGAGCAGATTTAAGTCCCCGGCGGCTTTGTGGCCGAAGTGGAAGTTGTAACCTTCGTGTATCTCCCGAGCTTGCAAACCTTTTTTCAAGATGTCACGAGCGAAGGCTTGCGGAGTCATACAAGACAGATCGGGCGTGAATGGGAGAAGGAGAACGGCATCAATCCCGGTAGTCTTCAGCAGGCGAAGCTTTTCGGGAGTGGGCGTGAGCAGCTTTAGACTGGAATCAGGCCTCAATATCCGTACGGGATGCGGCTCGAAAGTAACCGCCATTGCTTTGCACCCCAGTTCTCTCGCACGGGAGACGACATTGGCCAATACCTGGGTATGAGCGCGATGCACGCCGTCGAAGTTGCCGACGCTCAACAGCGCAGGGCCGAAGCTCGCGGGGATATCTTCGAGTTTGCGAAAAACTTGCATGTTTCGAAATCGAAAACTAAATCTCAAATTCCAACTTCATCCCATCATAAGAAAGCCGCACGTTCGGCGGCAGTAGCGCATTTGTGGCTTCATGCGGAAGGTCGTGGCATATATGCGTAAAAAAAGCACGCTCGGGCTGAAGCCGCTCCACGATGCGCAACGAGTTCTCGACGGTTGAGTGCGTAGGATGCGGGATGTGCCGCAGCGCATCCAGAAAGAGAATGTCGAGATTCTGCAACTTTTCCAAAGATGCCTCAGGGATGCTGCTGTGATCCGTCAGGTAAGCCGCACTGCCGAAGCGAAAGCCATCAATCTCGGTTTCGCCGTGGATCACGGGGATGGGCTCAAAGCGCGATCCGAACAACTCAATCAGCCCCTGAAAAGTTTTGAGTTCAACCTGAGCCAATCCGCCGAACTTGTAGTCGCCGTCAAAGATGTAACGGAATGTGCTCCGAATAAAATCCGCCGCTGCCGGACGCGCATAGAGCGGCAGTTTATTCGGCCGGTGCCGATAGCTCAGAGGGCGCAAATCATCAAGGCCCAAAATATGATCGGCATGACTGTGGGTGAAGATCACCGCGTCTAGCTTGCGAATCTGCTCCCGGATGGCCTGCTCACGGAAATCTGGGGTCGAATCGATGAGCACGGTTTTGCCGCCGTACTCAATCAGAACGGAAGGCCGGGTGCGGCGGTCGTGGGGATCGGAAGAATGGCACACGGCGCAGTCGCACCCGATGGTCGGGACTCCCATCGAAGTGCCGCTGCCCAGCACCGTGAGTGTGGCCTTCATCGTTTCGTGGTTGCGGCACTCGAGGCCGGAGCCTGCGGCGGATGGGCCAGAGCATTGGTCACTTCAACGTAAGCCATCCGAAGTTCGTACAGGCAATTTTGTAGGAAGTTTTCCTCGGCGCCGGTTAGATTGCCCTTAGTCTTCTCGGAGAGCAGGCTAAGCGTGTCGATGGTTTGGCGAGCGCCGATCAAATCCACACGGGGCTGGCCGCCTTGCTCATGCATCAGCCCGAGCTGCAGCATGGCGGACATATACAGCGACGCCATGAAGCGCTCAAACGTCATCTCCAGTTCTTTGCTGGAGTGTCCACTGAGCTCCACTCGCGCGTCGAGATCCTTCGCGGACCTGCTGTAGGCGTCTGCCTGTTCCTTCTGCTCGGCCGCAGTGGGAGCGGGAGGCGTATCGGCTTGGGGCGCCGGCGAAGCAACCTCAACTGGGGCGACCGGTGCCTGCGGTGGAGCCGGCGGCGGCGTGGGCGGTGCACTGGAGACTTCTTCCTGAGAAATCTCTTCACGCATTTCACCTTCCGGCGTAAATAGGCGGCGGTCGGTTACAGTAAAACTTTCCTGCTTCTTTTCAGCCATAGATTGTCCCTTCGATCATTACAGGTTTACGTGTCGGAATACTTCCGAAAACGGCAGAGCCGCCACTGCAAGCCGAGCGTCACCCACTTGAAATTCCTTGCCCGGCGCCCACATTTCGCGCCGGATATAGCCGAGCGCCACCAAGCGCTCACCGCCATCAAAGGGCAGGGAAGCAGTACTGGTGATCTCGCCGATATCGCGGCCATCGACTTGAATCTTTGTGCCCGGCGCCGGCAACGCGCCCACCACCTCGAAGCCGGTGAATTTGCGATGCACGTTGCCTCGCGAACGAATGCGTTCGACGATTTCTTGCCCGATGTAACATCCCTTGCTGAAATGGACGGCGCGCAATTGTTCAGTTTCCTGCGGCAGATCGCGCTCGCGAATGTCCTGCCCGTAGCGCGGAATCCCCGCCGCAATGCGCAACAGCTCCAAAGCCTCTGACCCGATGGAAACAGCACCGGCTTTGTTCAGCGCGTCCCGCAAAGCAGTTACCCCGTCGGGCGAAAGCCACAGCTCGTAAGATTCGACGCTCGAATTGTCTCCTCGCACCATCGTTACGGGAAGGTTCCGCCAAGTCACATCGACAAATTGCAGAGTCTCCATTTCCGAGATCTGGAATCCCGCCGCGCCTAACACCGCTCGCGACTTTGGCCCGGTGAGGCCAACGGCAGCCAGCCTGTCGCCGGCGTTCGCGACCTCAACATCGTCCATGATGATGTAGTGATCGAAGGTAGCGAGTAGCTTTTCCGACTGGGAGCGATCCGTATCGATGATCACAGAGTCGCTTCGGTTGTAGGCGTAAAGATCACCTAAAATGTGTCCCTGCGGATTCAACAGAAACGCATATACGCCACGCCCGGGCGCAAGGTCGCGGATATTATTCGTGACCATGCCGTTGAGCCAGCGCACCCGGTCGCTGCCGGTGAGCGCGACCTTAACCTTGGAGTTGAGGTTATAAACTCCGCAGCCCGACAACAACGCCCCAAATTCGGCGCGTAGGTTGCCTGCGTGCGGAGCTGGGGAAGCGGGATTGCCGTGAACAACACTCGAAGCCATAGGTTACCCTAGATTATACAAGGCAAAAGCGCGCTCCACGTGTCTGCGGTGGTCGCCATCGTTTGCATTCTTAGTTGTTAGATACACTTTCAAAGGCGTAAGACTCCGCAGAACTCGAATCGCCGTAGCTTGTGACGCGGCCTTCTCCGCTACCCGCAGAAGCACGATGGTCCCAGGCAATTCTCAGTGTGACTGTGTTACCTTTTTTCGCGTGAGCACCAAGAAACGAATCGCCATCATTCCAGGGGACGGGATCGGAAAAGAAGTCATCCCCGAAGCCGTCAAGGTTATTGTTGCTTCAGGAGCCGATGTCGAAACTTCACAGTTTGACTGGGGCGCGGACCGGTATTTGATCGACGGCGTCACCGTCCCGCCCGACGGCTTTGCCATGCTGGAGCGTGATTTCGATGCCATCCTGGTTGGGGCCTTTGGCGATCCGCGCGTAGCCTCGAACGTTCACGCCAAGGAAATCCTGCTAGGGATGCGCTTCAAAATGGATCTTTACGCTAACGTGCGTCCCGTGCGTTTGCTCGACGCTTCGTTGTGCCCACTGAAAGGCATCGAGCCCAGACACATCGACTTCACTGTGATTCGCGAAAACACCGAGGGCGTTTACACCGATGCGGGCGGAGTATTCAAACAGGGCACGCCGGATGAGATCGCGGTGCAGGAAGACATTAACACCCGTAAGGGCGTGGAACGAATCATCCGATATGCCTTTGAATACTGCGAACGCCATCCAAAGCTGGATGGCACGGCGCGCAAGCGCGTGCTGATGTGCGATAAGTCCAACGCCATGACTCACGCGGGCGGCCTCTGGCAGCGCGTCTTCAGGGAAGTAAGCGGCGAATATCCTCAGATTAAGCCAGAGCACATGTATGTAGACGCGCTCTGCATGCAGATGGTGCGCGACCCGCGCCAGTTCGACGTGATCGTCACGAATAATATGTTTGGCGATATCATCACCGATCTCGCTGCAGGGCTGCAGGGTGGGTTGGGCATGGCGGCCAGCGGAAATATCCATCCGGGAAAGACTTCGATGTTCGAACCCGTGCACGGATCAGCTCCGCCGATCGCCGGAAAGAACGTAGCCAACCCGTTTGGCGCAATTCTGACTGCCGCGATGATGCTTGGCCACCTGGGCTTGTCTGAAGAAGCAAAGAAGATCGAAGCCGCGGTGCTCGAAGCTGTACAGCAAAAGCGAACTACGCAGGACATCGGCGGAGCTTTGGGAACAAAAGAAGCCGGCGCTTGGGTGGCGGAGAGAGTTAATCGTGGATGATCTTTTCGAACCCTTAGGGATTCATTCGCGATGATCGGTGAAATCCCTGGCGATGAATTAGCTTAATTGAACATCGCTCTTAGTCTTCGTAACCCAGCCAGTGCCGTGACGTATCGCTTATCCAGCGAGTAAGCCACCGCGTAGCACTCTTTCGCCTTCTGCCAATTCCGCTGATGCTCATACACGCGGCCTAAGTTGAAATGGGGGTAGCAGCGCGCCTCGTAGCGCGAGGCGAGCATCGCTTTCTGAAACCAGGGAATGGCTTCGTCCCATTTCTCTTGTTCAATCAGGTAAGCCCCGATATCGTTGTAAGGATTGCCAAACTCCGGATCCACTTGGATGGCTTGCAGGCACTCTGCGATGGCGCGATCGTAGTCGCCGAGGAACGAGTATGTCCAGCCTCGGAAGGTGTAGGCCTCGGCAGTCGCGAAGGTTTCGATAGAACGGGTATATAGCTCGATCGCTTGTTGATACTCGCCCTGCATCTGCAGTTCGTAAGCTTTCTGAAAGTAGTCTGCCGCAGTTTGGCGAGGATCGTCTTCGGACATAAGTGAACCTAAATGACTGATTTGAAGAAATTGTACCGAAAATTGTTATTCCTGCTATCTGCAGCATGCTTAGTATTCATCTCGTCTTCGATTTGGGCGCAGTCGCCGGCGCAACCGCCGCAGCCAGGAGGTGCAGTCGCCCCAGTTGCTCCGCAGCCGAAGCAAGATCAGAAACCGGCCAGCGGAGATGCGGCGACCCAGGAAAACAAAATCTCCCCTAAAGAAGCCGAAGAGCTTGTTCACGACGTTGATCAAATCTTGCAATTTGCCAGCAAAGACACTGGCCTGCCCATCAAGAAGGAAGTCAAACGACGTCTCACCACCCGCGATGAAGTTGTGGCCTATTTGCAGAAGACCATGTCCGAGGATAAGGACGCCCGGCGTTTGCAGCGCTCCGAACTGGTGCTGAAGAAGTTTGGGCTTCTGCCTGCAGATTTCGATCTGCAAACTTTTCTTGTTGCTTTGCTGCGCGAGCAAGTGGCCGGTTACTACGATGCGAAGACAAAAACTGTAAATCTGCTGGACTGGATCGACGCCGATCAGCAGCGCCCAGTGCTGGCGCACGAACTGACGCACGCTCTGCAGGATCAGTTCATAGGGTTGGAGAAATGGATGAAGGCCGGCGACGCTGATCTGGACGAAAAAAAAGAATTAACCGCTGCAGACTTTGAAAACGACGAAATCAGTGAAGCCCGCCAGGCCGTGGTTGAAGGACAGGCCATGGTCGTACTCGTCGACTATATGCTGGAACCTACCGGGCAATCGCTTCTTGCTTCGCCGCAAATAGCTGACGCGCTCAAAGAGGGCATGCTCGTGGGTTCTGACGATTCGCCGCAATTCCGAAGTGCTCCCGTATTCATCAAAGAAGAGCTCACCTTCCCGTACCGTTACGGACTCGACTTTGAGACTGAACTGCTGCGCAGCGGCGGGAACGAACGAGCTTTCGCGGCGACGCTCACCAATCCGCCGCGAACCTCGCGTCAGATCATGGAGCCCAAAACATATCTCTCCGGGGAGTCTATCGAGCCCATGCGCCTACCCGACTTCCAGCGAGACTTCAAGAATTACGAACGCTTCGATGTTGGAGCCATGGGGGAATTCGACGTGGCCATCCTGATCGATCAATATGCGGGCACAGACGTCTCGCACAATCTATATCCCCATTGGCGTGGCGGCTACTATTATGCGGCTCGGCCCAAAGGAGATCCTGCGGCGCCCCTCGCGATCCTCTACGTCTCCCGCTGGTCGAACCACGAGAAAGCCTCTGCATTCGCCGCCATCTATGCTCAATACTTGGCCAAACGATACAAACATGTGCAGGAAATACTGGACGACCAGAAAGCCGGCATGGACAATCCACAGAAACTCGATTCTCTGAGTGGCACTCACACATGGTTGACTGAGGAAGGCCCCGTCGTGATTGCGGTGGAGGACAACAACGTATTCATTACTGAAAGTCTGGACCGGCCGACGACGGAACATCTGGAGCAGGAATTATTTGGCGCCTTCGTGGCCGTCAAGAAATGAATTCGCTGAACCGGGTCGATCCTTCCTTTCACTTTTGTATAATCACAACTTCGCCATGGGGCGAGTGCTCGGAGGATGTTTGTCTCAAGCGGAAATTGGCATTATCGGTGGCAGCGGACTCTATTCCATGCCGGGGCTCGCCGACGTCAGGGAACTTCGACAGCAGACTCCTTTTGGGGATCCTTCCGATGCTTACGTCTTGGGCGCGCTCGAAGGCCGCAAGGTGGCATTTCTGGCGCGGCACGGACGCGGGCATCGCATTCTTCCGACCGAGCTAAATTTCCGGGCCAATATTCACGGCTTCAAACAGCTCGGTGTTCAGCGCATCGTCTCGGTTTCCGCCGTTGGGTCGTTGAAGGATGAGCATCGGCCGCTGGATTTCGTTATCCCCGATCAGTTCTTCGATCGCACTCGCCATCGGGTGGACACTTTTTTTGGCGAAGGCATTGTGGCCCACATCGCTTTTGCGGATCCGATCTGCCCGGAACTGGCTCAGGTCGTGGAGGCTGCCTGCAAGCAATCGGGAGTTACAGGGAAGCGCGGCGGAACTTATTTATGCATGGAAGGTCCGCAATTTTCTACTAAGGCGGAATCTAACGTGTACCGCAGTTGGGGCATGGATGTTATCGGCATGACTAACTTGCAGGAAGCCAAACTCGCGCGTGAAGCCGAGATTTGCTACGTCACAGTGGCCATGGTGACGGATTACGATTGCTGGCATCCTCATCACGATTCAGTCACAGTCGATCAGATCGTCGCCGTGCTGCTGAAAAATGCCGAGAACGCCGCCCACGTGGTGCGCCAGACCGTGGCCGCGACGCCTGAAAAGCGAAAATGCAAGTGTGGCGCCGCGTTGGCGCACGCGATCCTCACCGACCGTGACAAGATTCCAGCCGCCACTCGTGAGAGACTTAAATTGATCGTCGGAAAATACCTGGAGACCAAAACGTCCTAATGAGCATTCTTGCCGTAGGTTCGATTGCCTTTGATTCCATTGCCACGCCTTCTGGACGCGTGGAAAATGTCCTCGGTGGGTCTTGCACTTTCTTTTCCCTGGCTGCCAGCTACTTTACGGATGTTCGCATCGTTGCTGTCGTGGGCGAAGACTTCACTGCCGAACATGAAAATGTTTTAAAGAAACGAAAGATCGATACCCGCGGCATTGAACATGCCAAAGGCAAAACCTTCCGTTGGGGCGGGCAGTATCTCGAGAACCTGAATGAAGCCAAAACGGATTTTACTGAATTAAATGTCTTTGAACGTTTCCAGCCGCGCATTCCGGCGGAGTACTCCGATTCGGCGTTTCTTTTTCTGGGGAACATTCATCCCAGCTTGCAAACCACAGTGCGGCAGAAGATGGATAAGGTCCGCTTGACTGGCGGCGACACCATGAACTACTGGATTCAAGGATTTCGCCCGGATCTGATCGAAACCTTAAAGCTCGTCAACGTGCTCTTGATCAATGACGGTGAGGCGAAAATGCTAGCCGGCGAGACGAACCTGCTTCGCGCCGCAAACAAAGTTCTTGCCATGGGACCGCAAGCCTTGGTGATCAAGCATGGTGAATATGGCGCGACAATTTTCTTTCGCGAAGGTGCATTCGGCATCGGTCGCCATCCGTTTCGCGCGCCCGCTTTGCCCATCGAAGAGGTCAAGGATCCTACTGGAGCTGGTGACTCGTTTGCCGGAGGATTTATGGGATACATTGCCTCGCAAGAACAGTTGAATCGCGAGGTTTTGAAACGGGGACTGTTCTATGGTGGCGTGATGGGATCTTTTGCCGTCGAGCGTTTTGGCACGGAACGCCTGCAGTCCCTCACTCGCGAGGAAATCGACGCCCGCTTCCAAATCTTTCGCGAACTGACCCATCTGGAATGACCGCTCAAGCAGCGAAGGCTGAGCCCTTACGACGCTGGGATCGCGAAACCGCGCTGGTGGCCCAACTCGCCGCGTGCGTTTCGTTCATATCGTTCGCGTACTACTTTCAGCACAATGGCTTACTCCTCTATGGCGATGCCGTGGCGCACATCAACATCGCCCGCCGGGTTTTTGATTCCCGCACTCCCGGCCTGCTTCAACTAGGAACCGTGTGGCTGCCACTACCGCATCTTCTGATGATTCCGTTTTTGCTTTCTGACAAGGCTTGGCAATCGGGAATTGGCGGGTCCGTTCCTTCCATGGTGGCCTATGCCCTCGGGTCTGCAGGCATCTTCCGCTTGGTGCGGAGTGCCTTGAGTGTCGATTCCCGGCCCGATCCCACTGCGAGAATCGCCGCATGGCTCAGCGCAATCGTCTATGCCGCGAATCCGAATCTGATTTACCTGCAGACCACCGCCATGACCGAGTCGTTGTACCTGGCGCTCTTTATTTGGGCGGTAGTGTACTTCAGCGAATTCGTGCAGGAATCATTTCAAGAGGATGGCCCACCCCCGGCGGCAGGGTCGTCGCTCGTGAAATGTGGCCTTTGTCTTGCCGCCGCTTGCCTCACCCGCTACGACGGATGGTTCCTTGCGGTTGCAATGTGCACGGCTGCGTTCGCCGTCGCACTGCAGGCGAAGAATAAAATACCGCGCCGCAGTTTGGCGAAATTCGTTATGCTCGCTGCCGCCGCTCCTGCGCTCTGGCTGGCCTATAACGCCATTATCTATCGCAACCCGCTGGAGTTTGCCAACGGACCCTATTCTGCCCGCGCTATCGAACAGAAGAGCGCATCTCCGGGATCTCCGGCACACCCTGGCTCTCACGATTTGCCCGTCGCCTTCAGTTATTTTTTTAAATCGGCTGAGTTGAATTTGGCGGAAGGGATCTGGCAGAAACTTTGGGTCGCATTGCTCCTAGCCGGAACTCTTGCGATTCTTATTTTTGACCGCCGGCTATGGCCATTGCTTCTTCTCTGGGCGCCGCTCCCGTTTTACATGTTGTCAATCGCCTATAGCGGTGTCCCAATCTTCCTGCCCACTTGGTGGCCGTTTTCGTTCTACAACGTGCGTTATGGATTGCAGTTCCTTCCTCTGTTCTCCGTGTCCGCGGCACTGCCCGCTTATTTCCTGCTGCGCTCTGCGCGCCACAAGTACGCAAAAACGGGAGTCATCGCCGCCATTCCAATCTTGACCGCCGCGAGTTACGTGTCCGTTTGGCTCGCGCAACCGGTCTGCTTCCACGAAGCTTGGGTGAACTCACGAACTCGCATTGCTCTCGAAACTGAACTGGCGTCCACCCTGACAAAATTGCCACATGATTCCTCCCTGTTGATGTATTTGGGTGATCGCGTCGGTGCGCTGCAGCGCGCAAGGATCCCGCTGCGTCGCACGATCAACGAAGGCAATCATCGCCCATGGAAGGCGCCGGTTGATAGCGAAGGCCTGTGGGAACGCGCGCTGGCGAACCCTTCCCAATACGTCGACTTCGTGGTCGCCATGGATGGCGATCCGGTTGACGTAGGCGTGCGGAAGCAAGACCTGGCTTCACTGGTAGTGATAAGAACCTCCGGACAACCTGCCGCCACAATCTATTGGACGCATCGCTCGTCCCGGTAATCACGCCCGTTAATGGTGGATGTGAGGATCGCGTTAAACCAGAGTTGCCGGGTGATAAAATCCAGCCAACTTACGCTCTCATGCCGAATGGGCAACACATTTACGATGTTCTGTCGGGCGAGATGGCTTCGATCGTCGGAATCTCGATCAGTCGCCTGGTGCTCGCGGCGGTGCTCGGCGGTCTAATCGGGCTGGAGCGCCAATTGAAACATCGGCCCGCCGGGCTGCGCACCAATCTTTTCATCTGCCTCGGCGCAGCTATGTATACCCTGCTCTCGGACGAACTCGCCGTCGAGCACATCGGGGATCACACTCGCATTGCGGCGCAGATCATTCCCGGAATCGGTTTTATCGGAGCCGGTTCAATCCTTCACGCCCGGGACAAACTCGTCACTGGATTAACTACGGCAGCAACTTTATTTGTTGTAGCGTCGGTCGGCATGGCAGTCGGTGGCGGACTTTATCTCACCTCAATCTTTGCCACGGGGCTCATTTTGCTTTGCCTTTTTCTTCTGGGATATGCGGAGGACCGGTTTGGATTGAAAGCCGCCGTGCATGCGTACGAAGTTGTGGGCCGAAGCGCGGAAGAACTTACGCTTGAGATAAATCGCGTCTTGGAGTGCGTCCACGGCATGACAGACAACTTGCAGGTTGCTGCAACCCCGCAACATGTGCGAGTTCAGTTTGAACTTGAAGCAACGCGCAAGCAGCAAGCGCAAGTCGTGCGTGGGCTAAAGCAGTCCTCCCTCTTTGAAAGTGCGACGCCGCTGGGCCCGGTGGATGTTGAATGAGTTTGCCCCGTACGGCCATCCCTTTCGTAAAGGCAAGCGCTTGCGGGAATGATTTCCTGATCATCGACGGTGCGCACGCCCCAGCCGATTTGTCCGCATTCAGCAAGCGCGTATGCGAGCGCCATGAGGGTGTAGGAGCAGACGGCGTGGAGTGGCTGTTTCCGGCGCCGGACGCCGACGTACAAGCTCGATTACTTAATGCCGATGGGTCGGAGGCGGAGATCTCTGGCAACGGGACGCGTTGCGTCGCCGCATATCTTCACGCTGAAAAGGCTAAAGAAAAAGTTGCGATTCGCACTGGAGCCGGCTTGAAAATATGCACTTTTATCTCCCGCAGAGACGGTCAATACGAATTCGAGATCGCCATGGGCGAGCCCGAGGTTGGGGAAGCGTTTCCGATCAAACTGGCCTCTCATGAAGTTCGGGGCATTCCAGTATCCATGGGCAATCCGCATTACGTAGTCTTCGTCAAGGAATTCGCTCCTCGCTGGCAGGCGGAGGCGGCTGAGATCGGGCGCGATCACGGTTTCAAGAACGGCATTAACGTTGAGCTCGTAAATTCGTTGGACAGAGGAAATATTGAAGTCAGATTCTTCGAGCGTGGAGTTGGCGAAACTCAATCGTCCGGGACTGGTTCGTGCGCTGCAGCCGTCGCCGCTATCGTCGCAAAGAAGGCAGAATCACCCGTGCGCGTGCACACGCCGGGCGGAGTGCAGACGGTGCGTTGGGAGCAGCAGGTTTTTCTTCGCGGCACGGCCCAGTTAATCTGTCGCGGCGAATTTTTCGTTTAAGATGAACTGTCTCTGAATGGGCGTTCTCTGATGCCGCCGATCCCCGCCATTCCGCGCGTCAAGCCGCCCGCTCTTCGGCCGGGCGACACGATCGGAATTATTGCTCCCGCCAGCAATATCAAACGCGATTCACTCGAAGCCGGATGCAAGGCGCTGCGGCGAATGGGATACGAGCCTTTCTATCTCGATTCGATTCTCGAAAGAGATCTCTATTTCGCCGGCTCGGCCGAACGGAGAGCGCGCGAACTTCACGAAATGTTTGCACACGATGAGGTACGTGCGATCGTCTGTGCCCGCGGCGGTTACGGCGCCAACTATCTTCTCAAGACTCTCGATCTGGGGAACATCAAAGCGCACCCCAAAATCTTCGTTGGCTACAGCGACGTCACATCGCTGCTGACCTATATCTTAGACTCGACCGGACTGGCGACGTTTCACGGGCCCATGGTCACAAAAGATTTTGCTCACGTGGACGGAGTTGACGCCGCCTCCTGGGAAGCCGCGCTAAATGCCGTCCCGGCGTGGAAAATAGAGTTTGGGGCGGAATCTGGCGCCAAGTCTTTGCAATCCGGCTCCGCGGAAGGAATTCTTTATGGCGGCTGTCTTTCCTTGCTGGTGGCTTCTTTGGGAACACCTTACGAAATTCACACGGCGGGAACGATTTTGTTCATCGAAGACACGGCCGAGAAACCGTTTCAGGTCGATCGCATGCTGATGCAACTGAAATTAGCGGGTAAATTCGAAGACGTGCGTGGCATAGTGTTTGGCGAGATGCTGGATTGCGTGCAGACCAGAAACCAGGATTACACTCTGGAAGAAGTTATATTGCGAGCAGTCGGAAACTTGGGCGTACCGATCGCGTATGGATTGCGGTCCGGGCACGTTTCGCAGCGCAATATAACGCTTCCTTTCGGCGTGCGTGCGGCGCTTGACGTAAGCGAGAAAGAGGGAAGCCTTCGGATTCTGGAATCCGCCACGTGCAGGGCGGACACTCCTGTCCGCGGCCTCTGACTTTTAATCTGGAAGGGACGAGCGCGTCCGTTCTACATTTCAAAATAGTGAACATGACAGAGAACAGACACATCCATCTGATTGGAATCTGTGGTACGGCGATGGCATCGCTAGCCGGAATGCTGCAACAGCGCGGATTTCGCGTAACGGGTTCTGATGCGGCCGCGTACCCTCCCATGTCAGATTTTCTGGCATCACTCGGCATTCCTCTGTCTCAGCCGTTCGCGGAGCAGAATTTGCAGCCACAGCCCGATCTGGTGGTTGTGGGAAATGCTATCTCGCGTGGAAACGTGGAACTGGAGCACATCCTCGATCAGCGAATCCCGTTTTGTTCGCTCCCTCAGATTCTTCACGACGAATTTCTGCGGGGGAAAGAGGTGCTCGTTGTTGCGGGCACGCACGGCAAGACTACAACGACGTCCATGCTGGCATGGATCTTTCATACCGCTGGCTTGCAGCCCTCCTTTTTGATTGGTGGCATCGCGGAAAACTTCGGCAGCAGCTTTCAATTGGGACAAGGCAAGCACTTCATCCTCGAGGGCGACGAGTACGACACTGCTTTCTTTGACAAGGGCCCGAAATTCCTGCATTACTTTCCTGACTCCATCATTTTGACCTCGGTCGAATTTGATCACGCAGACATTTACAAAGATCTCGACGCCGTTGAAACTGCGTTCAAACGGCTGGTAAATCTCATACCTCGCCGGGGTCGCATCATTGCCTTCGATTCGGGCGTGAGCCTCGAACCCTGCCTCTCTGGCGCATTCTGTCCGGTGGAGCGTTATGGTTCTGGGGCGAACGCAACTTGGCGAATCGACGATCTCCGTTTAGAACCCGGCCGCACCGCATGGTCGGTCTTCCGCGAAGGCAAACTTTGGGCGGAATTCGAGTATCCGGTGGCCGGTGAGTACAACGTGTGGAACGCGACGGCCGCTGCCGCAATGGCCGCCGGGTGCGGCATTCAACGAGAAGAAATCGCGGCGGCACTCAAGACCTTCAAGAGCGTGAAGCGCCGCCTTGAAGTTCGCGCCAAAGTTAACGGCATAACGATTGTCGATGATTTTGCGCACCACCCAACTGCGATCGCGGGAACACTTACGGCGCTCCGATCCAGTTATCCGGGGGCGCGTTTATGGGCGATTCTCGAGCCGCGCTCGAATACTCTCCGGCGCAATGTGCTGCAAAATGAATTGGCGAAGAGCCTGGCGCTCGCGGACGAAATAGTTGTAGCGAACGTGTTCAAGTCGGAAGCGATTCCGGAAGCGGAACGCCTGGACCTGGCAACAGTGGCGGCGCAAATCCAAAAGCATGGTCGGCGCGCCCGCATTGTGCCTACTGTCGAAGGCATTGTGCAACTGGTAGCGCCCGAAATGCGATCCGGAGATGTTGTAGCCATTCTCTCCAACGGAGGCTTCGGAGGTATTTACGAGAAGCTGCCGGAGCGCCTCAAATCACTCGGCCCGAATGCACAACAAGCGCCGAAGGCCGAGAAAAAGTTGATTGTGAGCTAAACGGGGTGGACGATATCACGCCACAACAAAAAATCCGCCAGTTGCTTTCACCCGGGGATGCACGCCCTTGATTCGCACACTGGTGATGCTCGGTTTCTGGGCAGCAATGCTTCCCGTGGCGGCGTTGATAGGCTTTCCATGGACTTTGCTGACGGGCGACGTCAGCATGCTATATCGCATGACCATGTGGGGCGCGTGGAACGGTGTCCGGCTCGCTGGAATCCAGGTGAGGACCGTGGGACTGGATAAGATCGATCCAGCCCGCACTTACGTCTTCATGTCCAATCACGTTTCCAATGTGGATCCCCCGATCCTGATGCCACTAATTCCCCGTCGTATGTCGATTATGGTCAAGAAGGAGTTGTTCCGCGTTCCGGTGTTGGCAAGGCTCATGCGATTCGGCTCGCTCGTGCCCGTGGATCGAGGAAACCGCGAATCCGGAATCGCAGCCGTGCGAGCCGCGGCCGAGGTGATTCGTCAAGGCATCAACATGGCGGTTTACGTCGAGGGCCACCGTTCCTTCGATGGCAAACTTCTGCCCTTCAAGAAGGGACCATTTTATTTGGCCGAGGAGTGCGGCATGCCTGTAGTACCGGTCACCATCGTAGGATCAAACTACGTCATGCCCAAGAAGAGATTCGCGATCAAGCCAGGAGTCGTGACTGTAATCTTTCACGCGCCCATCGACCCCAAGGATTTTGGCAGCCGCGACTGCCTGATGGCAAAAGTTCGGAAGGCTATCGACAGTGGACTCCCAGCCGAGTTGCAGGAATTAACTCCGTTAATCAAAACAGATCCGGAAGTTCACGAAGATAGCGCGTCCGCTTGAATTATTCCCCTGCGTATGACTTTGTGCCTTCTGTGGTTCAAGCCTTGGTTTTTTTTCGCACTGCCTTTGCGATCTCCGGCAAGCGGCTCATTAGCGCCGAAACCTTCAGCCATAACTTGTGATCGATGGCGGGAGCGCCACTCACAATCGCTCCCGGTTCAATGTCGCCAGCGACGCCGCTTTGCGGGGTGACGATGGCGCCATCTCCGATTTTGCAATGACCGACCACGCCCACCTGCCCGGTGAGAATCACGTGGTTACCGACCTCGGTTGAACCGGCAAGGCCGACCTGCGATGCCAGCAGCGAATGTTTTCCAATGTGCGAACCATGACCAACCTGGACCAGATTGTCGATCTTCGTTCCTTGCGCGATATGAGTTTCGCCCACGCTGGCGCGATCGATGCAGGAATTAGCTTGGATTTCGACATCGTCTTCGATGACGACTGGCATCGGCTGCGAGATTTTGTGCCAGTGGCCCAGCTCGTCTTTGGCGAAGCCGAAACCGTCCGCGCCGATAACCACGCCATTCTGTAGCAGCACATTATTTCCCAGTCGGCAGTTTTCGCGGACGACGGCATGCGCGTGGGCGAGAAAGTTGTCGCCGATCCTGACTCCCCGATAGATGACCACATGCGCCAGCACTGCCGCGTTTCTTCCAATCTCGACATCTTCGTCGATTACGACGTAGGGGCCAATGTGCGCTCCCTCGCCGATTCTGGCAGAGCGATGAATCACTGCTGTGGGATGAATGCCTGGGACATACTTCGGAGCTGGATGAAACAGAGCGATGGCGCCGGCGAAACTCAAATACGGATTCTTGCTACGCAACATCGCGGTCGCGAGGGCGGGGAAGTCTTCGGCGACGATCACGACGGATGCATTCGTATTCCGGGCCGCGGCCGCATACTTTGGGTTGGCTACAAACGAAAGCTGGCCGGCGCCAGCCTGTTCAATAGCAGCGACGCCTGTGATCTCGGTATCAGGTGAGCCATTTTCCAGTCGTACGCCAAGGGCGGAAGCAATCTGTGTAAGTCTCATTCGAGTGTTAACAAGGGCGAGACCGATTGTAATTGACACAAAGGCTGAGAGGTACCAGAGAACCCGCTAGAACCACAATCCCCATATCCAATCGACGCTGGCATGGGTGATGGTCGACGCCGCCACGCACCGGTTTTCCCGCCAGGCCCGTCCGTAAAAAATTCCAGCCATACTGGCCAATAAAACGTAGCGCCAGTTGAAATGTGCCGAGCGTTTGTTGAAGTGCGACAGCCCGAATAACACCGAAGCTATCGCAAGCGCCATCCGGCGGCCCACACGGCGTTCGAGCAAGTTCTGCACCCAGCCGCGAAAGAAAAGCTCCTCTGGCAGGGCAGTGAACAGGAAAATTCCGATCCAGCGCAGTGCGGCCGACCCCACGCCAGGGATGTTGGCGTGAGGATGGATGAATCCGAGCGCCAATCCCAGAGTCAACACAAGAGGCGTGAAGAAGGCCAGCTCACGCAGTCCACTTTTCCAATCGCTCCAGCGCAGATGAAAGTCGAAACCCGTTCCGCTGAGTTGTCGGACAGCCAGAAAGCCATACAAGCCAATGTCGACCAGGAGCAATTCATTGAGGGTGCGCAATCCGCTCGGCCATGCACCGTCGAACCATCGCAGGTCCACGGCCAGCCCTAGCGCGAATAGAATCGTCGCATCCCGCCAGTTGCCGCACTGTTCCGGATCGATGGCCGCTGCTTGCTCCAACACCCAGGCAATCAGTACCGGCAGCCCGGCATAGACCGCGAACCATTGCCAGCGAAAGATGTGCCCAGAAATCGAAACTACAACATATGGCAGGACCAACAGCGCCGGACACGCGAGGCGCGAGGCGACGGGCCAACATCGGACGGCGCGCTTGACGCGTTCTGCCGCAAAGCCGAACGCAACAGCCGGAACGAGTTCGATCACCAGAACCGCGATCGCGGTAGCGGTCAAATTCTGCACAAGGAATTATCTCAACCTGACTCAACTCATCGGTAGTCGTTGTTCATCCGCTCTACAGAAAAAGGGTGGTCCACTCACCCGGAACGCGCAATCACTGATGACTTTCTTCCCCATACTGTGCGACATCCACCACTAGAGTCTTCCTCATACTGGCGCTCTGGTAAACCTTGACAATCCACATAAGCAATAGCAAAATCCGTACAGCGAACATCGAGATTTGGAGGGTCGCTCCACTGCCCGGCACCCGCCCCCAGTGCTCCCGCGTTAGCGCATCACTTCAGAGTCGTCCGAGGATAATCATGAAACCCGCGCTAATGCTGTTGATTCTAATTGGAAGCTTTGCCCAGGCGCAGCAAGTCACATCGTTCGAAGGCATCGACGCTTCCGTAAGCCACTCAACCGATCATGATGTGGATCCCAACGGAGCGGTGGGCACAAAACAGTACATGGAATGGACCAACGTGGCCTTTCAAGCATATGACAAGGTGAGTCCCCACGCCGCGGTGTGGAGCGCTCCGCAGGCCGGCACGTCGATATTTCGCACTAACAAATTACCGAACTGCACCAACGTCGGCGGAGACGGCATTATCACTTTCGATCATCTCGCCCTCCGCTGGGTCATCGCTTTGCGCTCGAGCCCTGGCACGAACACTTACTATTATTGCGTTGCAATTTCCAGTACCGACGATCTGCGATCCAGTTCGCTGACCTGGTATACCTACGAGTTTCCCTTAAACCCTGTCTTGGGAAAGAATTCCAAGGGGCATGTATATTGGCCCGACTGGCCGAAATTCGGTACCTGGGCGGATGCATATTATGTGAATTTTGATTTGAACGATGTCGACCGGAGCTATCTGGAAATCGGAATCGTGGTCTGCGCCCTCGACCGCACGAACATGTTAGCGGGATTGCCCGTCAGACCCATGCAGTGCTTCAGTGACCCTGACCCGATCCCCGCTCACGGCGCCTTTTATCTCAGACACAGCCTAATACCCGCGGATGTCGATGGTCTTGTCTCTCCGCCCGCCGGACGGGACGAGTATCTGGTGAGCATCCAGAATCCGCCGAATGACGGAAAGACCACGACCTCCGACACCATCAATTTGTGGGATTTTCATTTGGATTGGACAAGCCCGTCGAACTCGACGTTCACAAATTCGCCGCTTTCTGTGACCCCGTACATTCCGGGTTGCTATAACGTAACGTATCCTCCAAACACGTACTGCGTTCCCGAAGTCTCGTCGATCAAGACTAATAATTACGTGGATTCAGTGGGCGACCGGCTGATGCCGCGCCTCATGTACCGTAATTTTGGCACCTATGAATCTTTTCTCGTGAGCCATACCGTCCAGATGGAAGCAACTGCCAGGCAGACTGGGATTCGCTGGTATGAGCTTCGCGGCAGCGGCACGCCGGCCATCTACCAGAGCGGCACGATTAACCCAACGACGTTCTATAAACTATTCCGGTTCATGCCCAGCATTGCGCAGGACAGCGCAGGTAATGCCGCAGTCGGCTATAGCGTGTCGAGTAAATACACTCATCCTGGGATTCGCGCGTCGTGGTGGAACCTGCCGAATCAAACGGCGCCGGTTGAAGTGGGAATCATAGGCGGCGAGGGCGACGAGGAGAATGCAATATTCTGGGGGGATTACACGAGTATGACGGTTGATCCTGTCGACGATTGCACTTTTTGGTATGTGGACGAATACTTTGCCCAGAACGAGATCGGCAAAGAAGTCAACTGGGATACCAGGATCGCCCACTTTAAGGTTCCTACTTGCTCTGCAAAAAAGTAGGCCGGCACTCATCGGAGAACAGGGATCCTCGGGCCGAATGAGTTGCTGATACTTCGCGCCTGCTTACTTTTCGTGTTCTGGCGCCTCTTCGGCTGACGCTTTTTCTGGCCGCAGCAGCGGGAACAGAATCACATCGCGAATGGTATGGGAATCAGTCAATAGCATTGCCAGCCGGTCGACGCCTACGCCCACGCCGCCCGCTGGCGGCATTCCATACGACAGCGCCCGGATGTAATCTTCATCCATCTGGTGAGCCTCTTCGTCGCCGCGCTCCCGTTCTCTAAGCTGCTGTTCGAAACGACGTCGCTGATCTTCGGGATCGTTGAGTTCGCTGAAGCCGTTGGCAATTTCCATCTTCCCGGCGTAAATCTCCCAACGCTCCGTCCAGTCGGGTTCGTCCGCTTTTTGCTTAGAGAGCGGCGAAACGGCGGTAGGGAACTCGTAAATAATAGTCGGCTGGGTCAAGTGTTCTTCGGCGACGGCTTCGAACAGATTCGCGACGGTCTTCCCGTTCGGCTCGCTAGGGTCGTAGGCGATGTGCGCCTGCGTCTGGTTGAATCTTGCCACCAGCGCCTTCAGCAATTCTGATGAACTGAAGTCCTCCATCGTCGGCTTCGCTCCCGCCGTTTCTGGCCAGTAGTGAAGGATGGCCTCGCGCATGGTCATGCGCCGCCAGTTCGATCCCGCCCAATCAATTTCGTCCTCGCCCCATTTGGATTTCGTGGTGCCATTCACGTCAATCGCCGCCTGCTCAATTAACCGTTGCGTGAGATCCATGACCCCGCGATAGTCCGTATAAGCCTGATAGAACTCGAGCATGGTGAACTCGGGATTCCAGCGCCAGCCCAGACCCTCGTTGCGGAAGTTACGATTGATCTCGTAGACCCTGTCGAATCCGCCGACAGTAAGGCGCTTGAGATAAAGCTCCGGAGCGATGCGCAGGTATAAGTCCATGTCCAGCGTGTTGTGATGCGTAATGAACGGCTTGGCCACCGCTCCGCCCGCGATCTGCTGCATCATGGGCGTTTCGACTTCGATGAAGTGATGCGCATCGAGAAACCGGCGCATCGATTGCACCAGCTTGCTGCGCTTGAGGAAAACCTCGCGCACCTCGGGGTTCATGACCAAATCAACGTATCTTTGCCGGTATCGCAACTCGACATCGGTCAGGCCATGCCACTTTTCGGGCAGCGGCAACAGATCTTTGGACAAAAACGTGATTTCCTCGACGTGGACGCTGAGTTCGCCGGTGCGGGTGCGAAATAAATATCCGCTGACCCCAATGTGGTCGCCGAGGTCGAGCAGCTTGTAAAGTTCGAAACCTTTTTCGCCGACTGCATCTTTCTTCACGTAAATCTGCAGCTTCTGTCCACCCTGCTGCAAATGCGCGAATCCGGCCTTGCCCATTAAACGGATGGCCATAATGCGTCCAGCTATCCGCACATTGACGCGCGGATGTTCCAGTGCCTCAGCCGGCTTTTCCGAATACTCGGCCAGAATCGCCGGAATCGTGTGAGTAAATTCGTACTTCGTCGGATAGGTCAACTGTCCCAGCGCCTCAATCTGCTTCAGCTTCTCGCGCCGCAGTTCGTAGATTTTCTCGTCGAGTGCCAATGGGTTCCTTTAATTCAAAAGTTTGATCTGCAAGATTCGATGCGCCAGATTCGATACGTAAAGATGAGAAGATCGATTATAACCAAGCCGTGGCGAGAGCCCTTGAAGCCATCGGCTCTGGGCGGTACTATTAACTGCCTTAGCGTTCGCAATCGAACCGGAAGTTGAGAGGAACATCCAATGCCGCAAAACTACGTTCCGATCTTCATCTTCGTCGCGGTGGTGGGAGTCTTGATCCCGATCACGCTGCTTGCGGCCAAATTAGTCCGGCCCGAGAATCCCAACCGGGAAAAACTAATGCCTTACGAATGCGGCATCGACCCCATAGACAGCGCCCGCGGACGTTACACCGTCCGCTATTACATGATCGCCATCCTGTTCGTAGTCTTCGACGTGGAGACCATTTTTTTGTTCCCGTGGGCCGTTAAGTTCAAGGCGCTCGGCACCTTCGGCCTCTTGGAAATGCTGATCTTCCTGGGGATCCTGATCGTTGGCTACATCTGGATCTGGGCCAAGGGCGCGTTGGAATGGGTGTAGTGAGGCAGCATTCAGCACTCAGCATTCGGCCATTAGAGATTTATCTGAAAGTCGCAACTGCCAACCACTATGACTGACGCCGTTCCCAGCGGTGAGACTTTTACCGCCAGCCGATGGACGAAAGGGAATTTATTCTTTCCCATTCGTATCGTGGTGAATTCGCTGCACGTGATCAAGGTGAAGCCGCGTCTCTTCGGCAGTAGCGAGGAGAGCATCGCCATCCTGCAAGTGGCCTCGGTACAGATTTCCACTGGAATCGTGTGGTCGACGATCCGTATCGACTCGTCGGGTGGGACAAACCCCATCACCAGCCGTGGGCACCGCAAGGCAGACGCGCAGCGAATCCGTGACCTGATCGAGTCCTATCAGGCAGCCGCTCGCAGGAGTTGAATTTTCTAATCGCCAGGATCTAATTCCTATCGTTGACACGGTATCCGCAAGCTGTTAGAAGTTAACGTTCTCTAAACCTGTTGCAGCGCCGGAGGTCTGTACCTTCGCAGCCATGCCTGAGGACCCCAAGTCGCCGAGTCCGCCGCCCAGCGGTGAGCCGAAATCGGCCGCCCCGGAGGCCGGTCACACCCCCGCCGCTCCAGCCAAACCCGCTGGTCCAGTTTCTATTCCGTGGGAATCTCCGATGGTTGCGCAGCTCAAAGGCCAATACGGCTCGGGCATTCGCGAGGCCGTCACTTATCTTGGGCAAGACTACATGGTTGTCGAACCTTCCATCGTTTCTGAGTTGCTGCAAATCCTACGCAACCGTGAGCAATTCGATTACTGTGTTGACATCACCGCGGTGCACTATCCTGAGCGGGAAAAGCAGTTCGATCTCATCTGGATCCTCTATTCTTTTGCAAGAAACGAGCGCATTCGGGTTAAAACCATGATTGCGGATGGCGAGACTGTTCCCAGCG
>Ga0206874_1060_pt1 | contig 30869 bp, 26 predicted proteins | sample Alteio_BWOrgCont_12_FD_152629 | JGI IMG/M metagenome (GOLD analysis project Ga0206874, IMG submission 152629) | Enriched cells from forest soil in Barre Woods Harvard Forest LTER site, Petersham, Massachusetts, United States -... | ecosystem: Environmental > Terrestrial > Soil > Temperate forest >...
CGGCGGTACTGAAACAACAGTCTCAAAGAAGAAAAAGAAGAGCTAGGCCGCCTTTTTCGGCGCGCGTGAGCGCATTTCACGGAGAAATTGCACTTTTACACGGCGCCGTAATTTGGAAAGGAATCCTCGCCTCTCGACCGGTTGTCTCGGGAGTGCTATTCTTGCACAAGAGACCTGAGGGATTGGATGGACCACGTGAATTCGAATCAACCCAGTATGGAACGCAGGCGAAGCGACCGCCTTTTTGAGCCGGTGCCTTTGGTGGTCCGCGGAATCGATCTGCTAGGCCAGCCTTTTGAAGAACGCACGGCTACCCTCGCTTTGAATCTTCACGGCTGCCGGTATTCTTCCAAACATCACTTGCCCAAGAATACTTGGGTCACGCTGGAATTGCCTCAGGCGCGCAATCATCCGAATGTACGCGCTCGCGTTGCCTGGGTGCAACGCCCGCACTCCATCAGGGATTTTTTTCAAGTCGCCGTAGAACTGGAAGGGCCCGCGAATATCTGGGGTGTTCACGCTCCTCCGGTGGATTGGACGACTGCTGAACGATCCTTGTATGGCGCCGAACATCCCGAAGTAACAACTGTTTCGGAATCCAATGAAAAATCGATATCGATAGACGACTCAAGCTTTCCTGGAACCCCCATGGATCCCAAGAACGAATCTACCGGTTCTCCTGCGGCTGAATTTCATTCGGCGAATGATCCGGATGTCTCCAGTAGCCCGCTCTTCCGCGAACTGCGAAAAGAGCTTGAGGCGCAGTCCAGGCAAACTATTCTCCACGCCGCAAAGCAAGTGCAAGATCAAGTTCTTCGCGCCGCCGAAGAGAGCGACGGCCGGCGCGCCGCCGCGATGCAAGAGTTTTTCGCACAGTGGAAACCGGAGTTCGAACAGGCTCAGAGTGGCGCCCGCGAGGAATTTTCGAAGCAATTGGCCGAGCGTCAAGACGAATTTCTGCGGGGACTCAAAGAAGAATTCGAGGAACATTTCGGCCAAGCGCGCAAGTTGATCGACGATCTTCATCAACGAATGGAAATGTTGCGCGCAGAAAATGATGCTGCGCACGACACCGCCCATCGTCTAGACCAGGCGCGCTTGCAACTTGAGGCCTTGGAAGTCGCTAGAAACGGGAAAGCGGCCGAGACCGAAGCTAACAACGCCGAGTCTACCGTCAGAGAGACTTCCGCGGAACAATGGCGCGCGGCCTTGACAAAGGAAATGAGCGTTGCCCAGGGGCAGTGGAATGAGCTGCTGCAATCGTCGTTGGATAACAGCGTGCAGCGCCTGCTCGAGCAAGTCGCCGAGCGTTCTCAGGACATTCTACTCTCGACAGAATCGAAGATACGCGAACACGTTGCGGAAACTCGGCAGCCATTGATGCAGGCTGCTTCCGAGGCTCGCGAAACGCTTGCGCAGATCAAAGCGTCACTGGATCAAGAAGTTTCGCGCGCACGGTCGTCCTTGTCTGAGATTGAATCCGTGGCAGGCCGAACGAAAGAGTATTCTGCACAACTGGAAGCAGCCAGCCATGACACTTTGAACGAGCTACATCGCCGCATGGAGAAGATACTGGAGGCGCAGTCCGCTGAATTGCATCGTCGCGCGGACAATCTCATTGCCGGTATTTCGCAACGCGCTACGCCGGCCCTCGACGCACTGCAACAGGAGTTCGTAGTTCGTGCGCGCGTTCAGGTGGAGGCAAAACTTGCTCCGCACTTTGAACGGGTGCCCGAGCTGCTTCGGGAGCTCTCCGCGCGAGAGGTCCAAGCGGAAGAAAGCCTGCGGCTGCACCGCGAACGTCTGAGGCAGGCATCGGAGAACAACCAGCGCGAAGTTTCCGCTCAGCTGGCCACCACGCTGCTCGAGGTGCGTAACGAGTTCGAGTCCGCGCGCAAAGAAGCTGTAACCAAGTGGAGCGACGAGCTGGATGCAACGGGTGTGCGCGCCGCCCACTCCGCTGCCGAATCCATTGGCCGCAGCTCGGAATGGTTTCAGCAGGAAGCGCGAGCGCGGCTGCAAGTGCTGGTGGAACAAACAGTCACGTCCGCAGCAGCTGCGTTCGATGAAAAGACCGTCGAGGCAGGGAAAAAATATGAAGCGCAATTGACAGATGAATCCACAAGTCATCTGAGGCATGTTGCTCAGCAGATTGAAAGTCTGGCGGTTGAAGTCGCCGGTCAAGCGCGCACTGAATTCGACAAAGCGGCGGAAACTGCTGCGAGTTCGTTCGGCCATGTTCTGCGGGGCATTGCCGGCAGCGAGGCGGAGCAGTTCATGCAGACGGCAGGAGAAAACGTAAGAAACCGCACAGAAGAGCTCAATCAGTCCTCACAACAGGTTTTTAGCCAGTTCGAAGCTAACGCAGCAATTTCCGTGGAAAATCTGCAAGCGCAAATGGCCTCGCAGCTCGAGAACAGCATTCGGGAGTCACGCGCGGCTCTGGCCACCGAGTTTGCTGCCGCGGTGGAGAGTTATCGGGCAGAACGCGATGTGCAACTTCAGGGTTGGGCCGCGGGCTTGGAACGATTGAGCGGCGAAGCCGAATCCAAATATCAGGAACGTTTGCAGACCGCTTGCGATTCCTGGATTGTATCTTCTGTGCGCCGGCTCAGCGAGCACGGCCAGAACACCATCGAATCGATGCAGCGCTCCGCGGACCAGGCGCTGCGCGACTCTTGCTCCAAAGTTTTCGAAGGCTTGGCCGAAATAGTGCGCGAAAGATCGGCCAGCGCTGCAGGAGCCTCCGGGGTTGCGGGCTTCGCACCCCTTCCTCCACCCAACCGTGACGCGGAATCCTCGGGCCCTCGCAACGAGGCGGTCTGAGGACTCGCTTTATAGAAGACCTTATGGCGCGTGAACCTTTTGTTTCTCCCCCACTATTTCGAGAACCGAATTGGCGACGTGGTTGAGCTGTTCGGCCGTCATGCCTGGAAAGATTGGCAGGCTTAAGACGCGGTCGCACGCGCGCTCCGCAAGAGGATACCTACCCGCAGGATCTCCCAGGGAAGAATAAGCCGGCTGAAGATGTACGGGCTTGGGGTAGTGAATGGAAGTCGCGATTCCCTTTTCCGCTAGCTTCGAAATCAGCGAACACCTGCTGTTCACGTAAATCACAAATTGGTGATATACGCATTCGTCTCGTGAGTCGTCCACCGGCAATTCAAGACGAGCATTCGCAAGCACTCGGCGATATTCGCGAGCGATCGCCTGACGTTTCGCGGTCCAGGCATCCAGGTATCGCATCTTGATGCGCAAGATGGCGCCCTGAAATCCCTGCATGCGATAGTTATATCCCACGAATTCGTGCTCGTAACGTGACGTTTGTCCATGCGAACGCGCCGCACGCGCGAATTGCGCAATCAAATCGTCGTCTGTAGTTAGCGCACCACCCTCGCCATATGCTCCCAAATTTTTCGTGGGATAAAAGCTGAAGGCAGCCGCATCGCCGAGCCCGCCCACTCGCTTTCCGCGATAGCGCGCGCCGTGTGCCTGCGCCGCATCTTCCAACACGCGCAGACCATGGCGGCCCGCAATCGTGCGAATCGCGTCCATGTCCGCAGGGCGGCCGTACAAGTGAACCGGAAGTATGGCGCGCGTGCACCGCGTTATCGCACGTTCCATCAAATTCGCATCGATATTCGCGGTAGTGGGGTCAATATCCACCAGGACGGGTTGCGCGCCGCAATAGGTGATAGCTTCGGCGGTTGCCAGAAATGTATTGGGAGTTGTAATGACCTCATCGCCGGGCTGTACCCCAAGCGCGAGCAAACCGAGATGAAGAGCAGCGGTGCCGCTACTGAGAGCTACACAGTGCTTCGTTCCGCAAAATTCTGCGAATTCCTTCTCAAACGCTTCCACCTCCTCGCCTTGAACAAAAGCCGACGTCTGGCAAACACGGTCGAGCGCCGCCAGGACTTCGTCGCGTAGCTCCGTGTATTCAGACTTGAGATCCAGGAGTGGAACCTTCATCAATGTAGCGCCTTCAGCGCAGATAAAAACTGTACTGTATGGCAGCCGCCTTCACAAGACCCGAGGCCTTCTGGATGCTCCAAGGGAATGTTTCTCCGCTGGGAAGGTCGCGTACTAGATGTGCGTCAGCGTGCCGGTAATTTTTGTGCGGCGGAGCGCCCAGGCGAAAACGCCAAATGACAGTGGAATCAGGACAGCAGCGAAAACGAGCAAAGCAAATATCGACGGAAAGAGTTCCTTCCAGCCGGCGCCTGCCAATAGCGCAGCGCGCATACCTTCCAAAGAATATGTCACAGGAATCAGCCGGGCCAGCATCTGCAAGGGAACAGGCAATACCGAGATCGGATACATCATGCCGCCAACCAATCCTGAGACGCCGAGCACAACCCATTTAGCGGGATTACCGCGCTTAAAAAGAATCGAGTAGCTCGCTGAAAGAACTCCCAGTCCGGCGAAAGCCAGGATGGACGCTGCCAAAATCACTGCGGCACCGAGCCAGTTAGCGGAATGCGGCCTGAATCCAAACAGCAACGCGCCCCAGGCGAGATAAACGCAGGTTCTTATTGCCAGCGCCACAAATGGATAGACTGCCGACCCTGCTAAAATTACGTGAAGCGGCGTTTGCGTTACGAGCAGAGCTTCCAGAGTGCGGTTCTGTCGCGCTTCCTCTAGGCTCGAATCGAAAGCACTCATGGACACGCTTAGGTAGTCGAAGAAAGCGAATCCCACCAACGCAAAGGCGAAATAATTTGTCCCAGCAGGAAGTTCGCTATTGAGTTCCGGGCTCTGCACGAAACGCGATAAATAATAAAATGTTGCTACGCCAAAAAGAGCTTCCAGCGTTTCAAGCAGCAGTGCCCCGCGATAACCACGCGCAATAGCAAAATCGCGCCAGAAAAAAGCTGCTACTTTGCGCAACACGGGAGCCGGATTCACGGTTGCCTCTGCACTGGTGTGTGGTGCCCCACCAGAGTTGATACCGCCGCCTCCAAGGTCGCTGTGCGCGTGGAAGCGCACAATTCTCGCGGCGACTCGCAGGCAATCACGCGGCCTCCATCCAACAACACTGCACGATCGGCAATCTCCTCAACTTCGCTTAGGGTGTGGGAAGCGAACAGAAGGGTGGTCCCGCGGCCGCGCACCAGATCGTCTTTCAACAGCCGCCGGAATTCCGATGCGGCTATCGGATCAAGACTTCGCGTAGGTTCATCGAGCAACAAAATAGCAGGACGGTGCAGCAAAGCTCGCGCCAGGCCCAGGCGGTGCATCATCCCGGTGGAAAAGGTCCGGACTTGACGGTTCAAGTCGTTCTGTATCCCCATGGATTCTGCGATGCTTGCGATTTGCGTTCGCGCATCCGTCCGGCTCAGATTATTCATGGCCGCAAAAAATCCCAGATTCTCTCGTGCACTCAGACGGCCATAAAACCCTTCATCTCCCCCCGTATGGTAGCCAAACAGGCGGCGAGCCTCGGCCGATTCACGCTCGACGTCAAAGCCTCCCACCGTTGCCTGCCCGCGCGTGGGAATAATCAAAGTGGCCAAAATGCGGAGTAACGTGGATTTTCCAGCGCCGTTGGCCCCGATCACGGCGACCACTTCATTTTCCTTCACCGTGAAGGAAACTCCTGCAAGCGCTTTCTCCGTTGCCCGCGAAATCGGCTGCAGCAAAGCGCGCCAACCAGTCAAGGCTGGCGGAAAATATTTCTCCAGTGCTGTAACGGAAATAGCGAGTACCGGCATCTACGCGGTTATAACCGAATTCCCTCTAGGAAATCCAGTTAAGTCATTGCCGTGTAACAGAAAGTACGGGTAGAATAGCTCACGGGCGTGTGGCGAACTCACTAGGCATGGCGCGCAGTTCAAACCGCTCGCCATCGGCAAACTAATTACCCAGCCGGAAGGATTTTGGCGCCAAAAATGGACGCAACTCTCTCCGTGCATTCCATCGTCGTCGCAACCTCCGAACAAGTGTCGTGCCCGCTGGGCGATGAATCCGCGATTTTGAATCTTAAAAACAGCATGTACTATGGTATGAATCCGGTCGGCACACGCATTTGGACTCTGCTCAAAGAACCCCGGAGCGTGGAACAGCTGCGCGATACCCTACTAAACGAATACCAAGTAGATGCGGCATTGTGTGAGCGAGATCTTTTGGATTTACTGGGGAAAATGAAAAGCGAAGGATTGATCGAAGTGCGAAGCACGGCCGCAGCCTAACCCATTAGTCACATTATGTTACTTCGCAAGTTTGTGTAGCATCAAAATGAGCAGGACGACTTTATTCGGAATTGCGGGTTGAAAATCTATCGATGGGAACCTGGCAGACCTTTTCGCGACTAACGAGAGCTGAGCGGCTTGTTGCGCTAGAAGCCGCGCTTGGCCTCACTGCAACGTGGGTCGCACTGCGTATCACCGGCTTTCAACGCTGGAAAAAAGTACTGGGATCGCTGGCGTGCCGTAAAACGACGGATACTCCGGCTACGGAAGTTTCCATTAACGAGATCACGAATGTTGTAAGGATGGAGGAAGCGGCCGCGCGGAATCTTTTCTTTGACACAAATTGCCTGGAACAATCGCTGGTGCTTTGGTGGCTCCTACAGAAGCGCGGAGTAGCGGCGGATTTGCTCATTGGCGCAAGGAAAGACGCAGATCGTTTTGAAGCTCATGCTTGGGTCGAATTCGCCGGAGCGGCGCTGAACAGCACGGGAAAAGGCCATCTGCACTTTGTGCCGTTTGAAGAACAGATCACTTGGATGGGTACAAATTGAGCGGAATCGTAGGTATCTTCGATAAAAGCGGAGCGCCGATCGACCACGCTCTCTTGCGTGCCCTGACTCATTTTCTTTCTTACGCGGGTCCGGATGCTCGAGACACCTATTCCGACGGTTCTTTTGGCTTCGGTCACACGATGTTGCGCACCACCAGAGAGGCTGTTTTCGAGCGGCAGCCTGCGAGTTTAGGCGGACAACTTTGGATAACTGCCGATGCGCGAATTGATTGTCGAAATGAATTGAAGCGGGAATTAGAAAAAGCGGAGCCGAATCACCCGCCGGCGAGCACTGACTCCGAGCTAATTCTGCAAGCCTACGCCACATGGGGCGAGGAATGCGTGCAGCATCTTCGTGGGGATTTCGCTTTTGCGATCTGGGATGCTCGCTGCAAGAGGCTCTTTTGTGCACGCGATCACTTTGGAATCAAACCTTTTTACTATGCCGAAATTGGCAACATCTTTCTCTTCAGTAACGTATTGATTTGCGTCCGCCTGCATCCTGAGCTATCCGAAGATTTGAACGACGCAGCAATCGGTGATTTTCTGCTGTTCGGGCTCAATTGCGACCTCCACACCACGACATTTCGTGACATTCAAAGATTGCCGCCGGCACATTGCCTTTCTGTTTCTGCGGAAGGCATACGAATCCGGCGATATTGGTCGGCACCGACTAGCGGCGCCATCCGTTATCGCAATGCCGATGATTATGTGGAACATTTTCAAACTCTGTTTCAATTGGCTGTGGCGGACCGCTTGCGCGTAGACCGAGCAGCAATACTTCTCAGCGGCGGTCTTGATTCGGCAGCGATTGCCGCTACCGCGCGTGAGCTTTCCAGCGGCTCCTTAGACGCTTCGGAATTGCGCGCCTACAGCATCGTTTACAAGCCCTTGGGCTCCGACCGCGAAGGTGCCCACGCCCGCCAGATCGCCGATTTTCTCCACATCCCAATTGAATTTTTGGAGCTGCAAGGATTGGAACCGTTCGAGCGCTGGAACGATCCCGTATTAAACAGTCCCGAACCCGTTGATGATCCTTTGTTCGCAGGAATGTCCGACCAATTTAAAATGCTCGCCGCCCACGGCCGCGTTGCGCTATGTGGCGAGGGTGCCGACAACCTGATGCATTTCGAAATGATGCCGTATGCGAAACAGCTCGTGCGTCAGAGAAACATTCGCCGGCTATTTCAAGAAGTTCCCCGCTACCTTGGCCAGCGCCGCTCGATTTGGCCGGGAGTTAGCCGGCGCTTCAAAGGCGTCTTCGGAAAAGATCCCAGCGCACCGCTGTTTCCGCGCTGGCTCGCTCCTGAATTTGCCAATCTCTTGGATCTCAACTCGCGATGGAAGGAATGGAGTGAGTTGCCCGCATCGCGACCGCACCCCATCCGTCCGAAGGCGCATGTTTCTCTCTCAATCCCGCAGTGGGCCAATATGTTCGAACAGGAGAGTCCGGGAGCGACGCGTTATCCAGTGGAGGTACGTTACCCATTCCTTGATCTCCGGGTCGTGAGCTACCTGTTGGCACTGCCTCCTTTTCCGTTCTTGTTTGAGAAGCGCCTCTTGCGCGAAGCGATGGCGGGGCGCTTGCCTGAGGCATCCAGAGTCCGGCCCAAAACATCGCTCGCAGAGGATCCGCTGGTCCGATGTTTGCGTAATGCGAAGTCCACAGAATGGTTCGATCAGGTACAATGGAGCGCGGACATGGACCAATATATAAATCGATCGGCACTAGCGCCCCTCCCAGCAGGAAGCGATAGCGAACAGATTTCGCTGGATTTGCGCCCGCTCTGCCTTAACTTTTGGTTGCAGTCGGTACGCAGAGTCCGGTATAACTTGCGTGCGGAGGTTTGCAATGCTTAAGCAGGTCATAGGGGAGCCTAAGAAACCTTATTCCACCCCCGCATTAACTATTTATGGCACTGTTCAACAACTTACACAAACGATGGGATTGAGGAAGACTCGTGACGGTGGCAAGTTTCCGAAAATTAAGACGTTAATGTAAATGAAGTGAGCTTCACCTATTCGGTTTTCGGCCTGTTTCTTCGCTCCAATGTTCCGATTCCGGAACTTGTTTCCCTAGATACACCCTTCTCTGGCCCGGTGGTGTTGATCCATATGGCCACGTTACCTACTGCCGGAGAAATTCCCGATGAACCGAAGACTCTTACCTATACGAGCGCTTATACCGATCCAACTGGACAACCAGCTTTAAAAATTTGGAAGATCGCGGACGGTCGGTTCCTTTATCTTACCTATTACGATGGAACACAGTTCTGGATGAACAGCGAGGGAACGGAGCTTTGGGCGCAGTGGCCGGATAGCTTGACGATTGAAGACGCTGCTACATATCTGCTCGGCCCTGTGCTTGGACTGCTACTGAGATTGCGGGGCGTGACGTGTCTTCATGCCAGTGCGGTTTCCTTTGGCGACCGCGCTATCGCTTTTGTGGGCTCCGAAGGCGCGGGAAAATCGACAACGGCGGCAATGTTGGCCCAGAAAGGCTGCGCGGTCATTTCCGATGACGTTGTCGCGCTAACCGAACGGCAAGGCACTTTTTACGTTTATCCCGCCTACCCCTATCTTTGTTTGTGGTCCGACTCGGTAACAATCGTGTATGGACCGGAAAAAAAACTGCCCAGTTTTTCAGCCAGCTGGGATAAACGCCTGCTCTCGCTCGCCGGAAATCATCTAAAGTTTGAAGCCCAACCTTTGCCGTTGGGCGCAATCTTTGTGTTAGGCGAAAGAAGTTCGCTAGCGAACGCGCCGCTTATCGAGTCTATGAATCCCAAAGAAAGTTTGCTGTCTTTAGTGGCGAATTCGTTCGCAACGAACCTTCTCGATAACGAAATGCGCGCGCACGAGTTCAAATTTTTCGGCCAAATGCTTCGCAGCGTGCCGGTCCAACGGCTAACGCCGCACGAGGACCCCGGACAGATCGGGCAGCTCTGCGATGTGGTTCTGCGATCCTTCGGTGCCACTGCGATTTAGGCAACCCTCTCACGCTGAACGATTTCCATTTGCTCTTAGCCACGCGGTAACCTAAAGTCCCACTGCCCGCATCATAGGCGCTGAACGAAATCGGCAGGCGAAGAAGATCTTGGAGGGTATTAGAGATGAAGAAGTTCGCAGGACTTTTTGTAATGGCCTTTCTCTTTTGCCTGCCGGCTATGGCGCAGGACGCTCCGAAGGACACCTCGAAGTATGAGGTCGGAGGAGGTTTCGACTTTCGCTCGTTCAGTAACTTCAACGGCACTCGGCTGAGTATGGTCGGATGGAGCGCCTATGCCGACCGCCACATTTGGCGATTCATCAATGTCGCCGGGGACTTCTCTGGCACCTACAATCGGAACACCACATTTGGAAATACAAGCATTTACAGTTTTATGGGCGGACCGCAGTTGTATCCGTTCGGACACCAGCACAAAATCACGGTCTTTGGGCAACTGTTATTCGGAGGCGGAGCTTATCTTTTCCATCTTCCGAGCCAGAACGGGTTTAATCCGGTTAGTATTTCCTATGTTGGGCCAGCGTGGATGGGCGGCGGAGGAGTGGACTGGCGAGTAAGGAAGCGCTGGGAAATCCGAGTTATACAAGCGGACTATGAGGAAACCAAACTCCTCAAAGGCGCTCCCAGTCAAGGTAATTACCGTGTATCAATCGGTTTGCTCTACCGATTCGGAATAAAATAACATCTCTAGCCGATGGTTGAATCTCTTCCAACCGCCCTCTGCCAATTTAAACCTTGCAGAATAGCCAACGCTCGTTGCAGATTACGAGTGCGTGGAACTAACGTTTGAAGGCAAGGGATCTCGATGGGCGCTGCTGATTGCTGCGCTGATAGTCGCTTTCGTTTTCTCTTTCCAGGCCATCCGTCTTTGGATGGCGGATTATCGCATCAATTCTGACAGCCTCAGCTCGATCAAGAGCGGTGTCGCGTTGGAGCCCGGAAACGCGGCAGCCTGGGACACTCTGGGGCGTTTCGAGCAATTGGATTTTGTTGCCGGCGATCCCGACCAGGCCGTGAAAGCCTTCCAAAAAGCGGTCCAGAAAAATCCGCTCTCCGCATATTACTGGATGAACCTGGCAGGCGCGTACGAAGCTGTGGGTGACAATGCCCATGCACGCGATGCGTTCCAACAAGCACGAGATGTTTACCCCCTCTCAGCGCAAGTCGCTTGGAACTACGGAAACTTTCTGCTGCGGCAACAACAACCGGCCGAAGGTTACGCTCAGATTCAGCGCGCCGTACGCTCCGATCCCTCGCTCCTGCCTCTGGCGATTTCTCGCACCTGGCGTTCCAGCCACGATGTGGACATGTTGCTGAATCAAGTGCTTCCCGCCGATCAGGACGCCTATTTCCAGGCCCTCGACTTTTTTGCCTCCGCTCAGCAGGCCGAGCCTGGTCTGGTGGTGTGGCAGCGATTGATGTCTCTGGGAATATCGATCGCGTTGCCCCGTTCATTTCCTTTTCTCGAGGAACTGATTCGCCAGGACCGCTCTACTGATGCGACTCGAGTTTGGCGGGACGCGCTGCGCGCAGCAGGCTTTTCTCATCAAGAGCCGCAAAACGGATCGCTAATCTGGAATGGAGACTTTACCGGCGAGTTTACGAACGGCGGCTTGGGTTGGCGCTGGGACAATCTGATCGGAATAGCCATCGACTTTGATTCCACGTTGCCGGGGCACGGGGGACGTTCGGTCCGCCTAGATTTTGGCGGCGGCAACAATCCGGAGATCAATAGACCGCTCGAATATGTTCCCGTGGAACCGAGCCGCAATTATCGTTTCCGCGGGTACATCCGGACGGAGTCTATTACAACCGAACACGGGATGCTTTTTTTGATCTACGATCCGCACGACAGCAATGCCGTCAATTTTCGAACTGAAAGCCTTGTCGGCACTCATCTTTGGGACTCTGTGGAACTCCGTGTGGTGACCGGGCCACAGACTCACTTCTTGGTAATCGGCCTGCACCGCGAGCCTAGCCGCTTGTTCGACAACAAATTGAGCGGCTCAGTTTGGATCGCGGATCTGTCCCTGGTTCCGGCCGGCGCGGATGAGCCGGGAGTCAGCCGTTGAAGATCCTCCGCATCGGCCTTTTCATCATTTTCGCTTTCAGCGTGCTGGCGTTCGGCACAGTTGAAGTCTGGTCGCAATCCTTTATCGAAATCGGCGCTGGAATACTCTTCTTGTGCTGGGCGCTCGTCGTGTTTAAAGACCCCCAAGCGAGCATTCAATGGAATCCCTTAATTTGGCCCATTCTGGGCGTTATCACGATTGGTTTGATGCAGCTTTTTTTCGGCGTCACACCGTATCGCTATTACACTCAGCTAGAGCTTCTGAGATTCGGCGCGTACCTAATTCTGTTTTTTTTGTCGGTGCAGGCGTTCCGTACGCGCTCGGACCTCAAGAAGCTGGCCTGGTTCCTGATTCTTTTATGCTTCGGGGTTTCCTTGTTCGGCATCGCCCAGCATTTCACGTCGGAAGGACCAATTTATTGGGTGCGTCCATTACGAGTGGGTGGCGATCCATTCGGCCCTTATGTCAATCGCAACCATTTCGCGGGCTTCGTCGAGCTGACCCTGCCCATAGGCCTGGCGATGTTAGTTTTCCGCGGAATCCAACGTGACGTGTATCCATTTGTGGGGCTGTTGGCCATCGTTCCGGCCGGCGCGCTGATTCTTTCAGGGTCTCGCGGCGGTATCGTTAGCTTTGCTTTCGAGATTGCTGTGTTGTGGCTTTTGGCACGGACGCGTATATCTCCTGATCGCCCGCAGTTCATCGGAATCGCAATCGTGGCTTTGGCTGCTGTGGCGCTCATCGTCTGGTTAGGCGCAGCCAAGGCCATTGAGCGATTTTCAAGTATGCACGTTGGAGAAGTCACCATGAGCCGGCGCGCCTCGATGATTCGCGGGGCAGTGCACATTTTTTTGGATCATCCCATCGACGGCGTGGGACTTGGCGCAGTCGTCGCTGTGTATCCGCGATATGAGACTCTCTATGATGGCAAGCTTGTGGACCACGTTCATAACGATTACATCGAAATGTTGGCCGAGACCGGTCTTCTTGGCGGAATTTGCGGCCTTGCATTTTTGTGGATTCTGTTTCGTCAAGCCCGGGCTTGCTACGCCGCCGAGCAGGGCCATTTTTCTCGCGCTCTCCATGCGGGTGCGATGGCTGGTTTATGCGGAATATTGCTCCATACTTTCGTGGACTTCAATTTGCACATTCCATCAAACAGTCTGCTGTTCTTAGTGCTAGCTCATCTTGCCACTACGCCTCCGATCGCGACTGAAGCGGTGGTTGCGCGGCGTCGCACGCGTGTCCGGGAAAGACCTGTGGGCGAGCCCGAATAAGATTTAACGGCATTTACCGCTTGTACGCCCGAGTACGTCTTGGTTGACACCAGCGCAGGGCTAGGTAATAGTGTTTGCGGGGTTATCTATCATGGTTCGAAAGGTCCAGTGCGTTTGCAACTGGCTAACAGCGAAGCTTGCCTTTTTATTGCCTATATTGCTTTTGTTGGCCACGCACGTGTATGCGCAGGAAAAGCCCGCGACGTCTGAACAAACCAATCAAAAAATTCACGAGCTGGCGGGATTAGCCAGCGCCCGCGCAACGGACACGCCCATTGGCAGCGGCGATCTTATACACATTGAGGTCTTTGACGTTCCGGAACTTTCTCGCGACCTGCGGGTTAGTGAGAGGGGTGAAATCACTTATCCGCTGATTCCCGGGAGGATCCCGGCGAGCGGCCTGACCTCCTACCAACTGGAACAGAAAGTGGCGCAACTTTTGATCGAAAACGGATTGGTGTCCCACCCTCAAGTTTCGGTTTTCGTGAAAGAGCAGAATAGCCAGCCGGTTTCACTCGTGGGAGCAGTACAAAAGCCGATGGTGTATCAGGTCATCCGGCCGACAACTTTGCTCGAACTCCTTGCGGAGGCCGGGGGCGTAACCGATGCAGCCGGCAGCATCGTGATCGTCACCCGCGCGGGGCATCCGATGAGCGAGCAGAACAGCGCGGCGGGTTCCATTGACGCCACCGGTTTAGATACTCAGACCATTTCAATTCGTTTGCAGGATTTGTTGGAGTCGGGAAATCCGGTTTACAACATCCAGATATATGGCGGCGACTCGGTAAGCGTTCCGCGGGCTGGTATCGTGTACGTAGTAGGAGGGGGAGTATCGCAGCCTGGCGGCTACGTTCTCCAGAGCCATGGTGAGCAAGTCACGGTTTTGAAGGCCGTCGCCCTGGCGCATGGCTTAACGGGATTTGCAAAGGCCGATCAGGCGGTCATCATGCGAAATAATACGGACACAGGTCAGAAAGACATGATACCGGTGCACATTAAGCAGATCCAAAACCAGAAGTCTGATGACGTAACAATGAAGTCGAACGACATTCTTTATATTCCCGACAGCAAGGGCCTGAAGATTTTGGCAAGGGGTGGCGAGGCGGCGCTGACCGTGGGAACCGGTCTGGCTATCTACAGATTCTGATCGCAATCGGGTGAAGGAATCAGGAAATCAGCGCTCGGATAAAGGATAAATGGAAGAACCTTCTAGGATTGCAAATCTGCGTGACCGAAAAGCTACGGAAGCGTTAAGCCTTATTCCGGCGCCCGCGCCGTCGGTGCTTTCCTGGGAGCAGGTCCCCAGGGAACCGCACCTTCTCGATTACATCATTATATTGCGCAAGCATCAGTGGATGATCTTGACCTTCTTTTTGACCGTAGTGACCATCGTTACAATTGCTTCGTTCAAAATGAAGCCGGTTTATGTGGCATCGGCGCGTGTGGAAGTCGACAAAGAATCGCAAAACATGATGCCTTTCCCCGATTCGAACTCTTACGACGCGTTCGTAGATTTAGAGAATTATCTGGAAACGCAATCCAAAATTCTTCAGAGCGAGACTCTGGCTCTGCAAACCATTAAGACTCTAAGCCTGGAGCGCTATCCTGAGTTTGGGGGAAATCCAAACGCAGTAGCCTTCGCTCACAGCGGATCGGTAGCCAAGCGTCCAGCAATTCTTGGCGCATTTCTGGGCCGGCTCAGCGTCAAACGAGTGCCGAATAGCCGCCTGATTGAAGTGATATTTGAAGCAGAAGACCCGCAGCTTGCGGCGCAAATCGTGAACACGCATTTGCAAAATTATGTGGAACAGAATTTTCGCAGCAAATACGATGCGACCATTCAGGCGTCCAATTGGCTCTCTTCAGAACTTGAAGAGCTGCGCATCAAAGTGGAGAAGTCGGAAAACGCGCGTATCGCATACGAGCGGGCTAATCAAATCTGGCAAATTGACGAGAAACAGGACATCTCCGTTTCCAAGCTGTCGGATCTAAGCAAAGCGGTAACCGGCGCGCAAACGGATGTGGCCGAAAAAGAAGCTCTGTACCGCATGGCGATGTCCGGAAATGTGGACGCCTTGCCCCTAGCACACGGCAGTGAAGTGATTACAGATCTGCTAAAGCGCAAATCTGAGGTGGACGAACAATACGCCGAGGCTGTGAATCAATATGGTCCGAATTTCCCCAAGGTTTTGCGCATCGCTGCGCAGCAGAAGGAAGTGGATGCCGATTTGGATCGCGCGCGAAAGACTTTATTGCAAAGCGTAGAGCAGGAATACAACACCGCGCGCAGCCACGTTCAACTTCTTCAGGAAGCACTTGATAAACAAAAGACGGAAGCAAACGATCAGGCGGAAAAATTGGTTCAATATCACATTCTGCAACACGACGCGGAATCGAATAAGCAGCTTTACGATGGCTTACTGCAAAAATTGAAAGAAGCTAGCATCACCGCCGGCCTTCGTTCGAGCAACATACGTGTAGTGGATCCTGCGCTGGCGCCGGCAAGCCCCTCGCGGCCGCAAAAAGCGCGCAATATTCTGCTGGCGGTTTTGATGGGCTTGGTGGGCGGAGTAGGCTTGGCTCTCTTCCGCGAGTATCTTGACAACACCGTGAAGTCCCCTGATGACGTAGAGGCGCTCACGGGATTACCCTCCTTGGCGGTGGTGCCTTCTTTGCCGGGATTGAACGCCACCACCGGACGCCTTTCACGGCTCGCCCGAGAAGCCGGCACTGGAATGGGAGTCGGCGCTGGCTCGCGCGTCGAGTTGCTCTCTTACGTCCAACCGAAATCCCAAATTTCGGAAGCGTTCCGCGCCTTGCGGACTTCCCTTCTGCTCTCCCAAGCCGATCATCCACCGCAGGTGATCCTGGTGACAAGCGCGCTGCCTCGCGAAGGAAAAACTACGGCTGCTGTAAATCTTGCGGTGACTCTGGCGCAGCTCGGCGACCGGACTTTGCTGGTGGATTCCGATTTGCGCAAGCCCGGAATCCGGCGCGCGCTGAATCTGACTATTGGAAAAGATGTGGGGTTAAGTTCGTATCTGGCGGGCGTAACAAGCCTTGAGGAAGCCACCATCCAGCATCCCACAATTACTAATCTATCGGCACTGACCACTGGACCGGTGCCACCCAGCCCGGCGGACCTGCTTTCCTCCCACCGCATGCGTGAAGCCATCGCAGAATTGCGCCGCCGCTTCAAGTTCATCGTGATTGACTCTCCTCCGGTAATGGCTGCCACCGACGCCGTAATTCTTTCCGCGCTTACCGATGGGGTCTTGCTGGTCGTGCGCAGCGGTGAAACACCGAAAGAGGCCTTTACCCGCACGCGCGATCTGCTTGCGGCCGTAAAATGCCGTTTGCTTGGCGTGGTATTGAATGCCGTTGACTCGAATGCTCCCGATTATTACTACTCTTACCGGTATTATCCGTACGCTTATGGTTATGGCTACGGCGAAGATGTCAGCAAGACTTCCAAATTCCCAACAGGGTCCGACGAAGCAGACGGGCCTTTGACCTAAGAGGTGTAGTCTTGCGATACCTTTTAACTGGCGGCGCTGGTTTTATCGGCTCTCATCTAGCGGAAGCCTTGCTCGCGCGGGGCGACTCCGTTTTTATCCTCGACGATCTCTCCACTGGCAGCGTGGAAAATATCCGGCGTCTCAAAAAGCACGACCGTTTCCACTACGTTTTCGATTCAATCATGAATAAGCATCTCCTGGCAGAGATGGTGGATGAATGTGACGTTGTTTTTCACTTGGCCGCAGCAGTCGGCGTGCGCCTTATTGTCGAAAGTCCCGTGCGCACGATTGAGACAAACGTTCATGGCACACAAAACGTCCTGGACGCTGCATCCAAGAAGAAAAAACTTGTTTTTATCGCCTCCACTTCAGAAGTTTACGGCAAAAGCGACAAGGTGCCCTTTCACGAAGACGCCGACCTGGTGCTCGGTCCTACCAGCAAAGGGCGCTGGAGCTACGCGGCGTCTAAGGCTCTCGACGAATTTCTTGCTCTTTCCTATTGGAAAGAGAAAAAGCAGCCGGTTGTCGTAGCCCGATTCTTTAATACCGTGGGCCCGCGCCAGACCGGTCGTTATGGCATGGTGCTCCCCAACTTTGTGCGTCAAGCGCTCGATGGGGAACCCATCACGGTTTATGGAACAGGCCAGCAGTCGCGCTGTTTCTGCGATGTGCGGGATTGTGTTGAGGCCGTCATGCGGCTTGTTGCCACCGGCTCTGCGGTCGGCGAAGTGGTCAATATTGGGAACACCGGCGAAATCACCATCGAAAAGCTTGCTGAGTTGGTGAAGCAACGCACAAATAGCGATTCTCCGATTACTTTCGTTCCGTACGACCAGGCCTATGAGCCCGGATTCGAAGACATGCCGCGCCGCGTACCCGCCCTTGGAAAGCTTGAGCGGCTCACGGGTTTTCGTCCCACCACGCCGCTCGTGGAAATCGTTGACCGTGTCATCGCCCACTTTCAGGAAAAGAAAAACGCGGATTCGTTGGGCGGCTCGAACGGCGACGGACGCTTGAACGCGGAAAATCTCGCTATCAAACGGGCCGCGATATAGTACTGTTGTGACATCTTCATGTTTTGCGACCTGTTCAAACTCTCCTGTTGAATATCCATGAGCGCCACTTCGGCTACAAATCGAGTTGAACCGGGCATTGGGAAAGAGTCGGCGGCGGATGCCGCGCGATTCTCGCGGGATCGCCTGGAGAGAAACCGCACCAGCACTACCCTTTCCGTAATTGTCCCCGCCTACAACGAACAATATTTGATCGAAGCTAGCTTGAAAGGCCTGGCAGTCTTGGACGAATCCCCGCGATTGCGCGAAATCAAGGTAATCGTGGTCAACGATTGCTCCACCGATCGTACCGCGGACGCCATTCAGCGTTTCCAGGCCGATCTGAAATCCAGCCAGGATTTTAAGAAATTTAGTTGGGTTTGGCTCGATCATGATAAGAACCGGGGCAAAGGCGCGGGCATCCGTTCGGCTCTGCCGCACGTGGACACGGAACTTGTCGTGATCCACGATGCCGACCTTGAATATCATCCGCGCGATCTTCTTCAGATGGTGGAACTTTTCCTTTCGGAAGGCGCCGATGCTGTCTTCGGCTCTCGTTTCATGCCCGGTGGATATAAACGCGCGTTATTTTTCCGTCACGAGCTCGGCAATAAACTTCTCACCTTCTTGTGCGATCTCGTCTGCGATTTGAATTTATCCGACATGGAGACCTGCTACAAAATGGTGCGTGCGGAATTGCTGAAAAGCATTCCTCTCACCAGCTCTACCTTCGACGTCGAGCCCGAACTCACAATCAAACTCGCCAAACGCGGCGGGCGTATTTTTGAAGTTCCCATCAGCTATTCGGGCCGCACCTACGCGGAAGGAAAAAAGATCAATTGGAAGGACGGGGTCCGCGCGCTGTGGGCCATCTTGCATTACGCGGCTTCCGATCAGATTTATGCTCAAGATGGACATGGCGGCGAAATTCTCATGCGTCTGGCCCGCGCCCCGCGCTTTACACGATGGATGGCTGACGTTATACGGCCCTTCGTGGGAGAACGCGTGCTGGAAATTGGAGCCGGCATCGGCAACCTGACTATCCACTTGGTCCCGCGCTCTGTTTATTGGGCTACGGACGTCAATCCCCATTATTTGGAAACATTGGATAGACTTCAGCCGGCTCGCCCCTATCTGCATACAGCTTATGTTGACGCGATGGAGGCAAGCTCGTACCCGCGGGACATTTCGTTCGACACGGTGATCTGCCTTAATGTTGTCGAACATCTCTCAGACGATGTTGGCGCACTGCGAAATATTCACAGCGTTCTTGATGAAGGCGGACGCGCTATTATCCTGGTTCCGAATGGCCCGAAGCTTTTCGGTTCTTTAGACGAAGTCCTGGGCCACTGCCGCCGATACACAGAGGATCAGCTGATCAAAGTGGGACAAGAAGCGGGCTTCACCGTGGAGAAGGTTTTGAAATTCAACCGCCCTGGCGTTCCGGCGTGGTGGTTAAATGGGCGGATTTTGCGAAAGACAACGTTTGGCCTGGGACAGATTCGGTTGCTTAATTTTCTAACGCCTCTTTTCCGAGTGATGGATTCTTGGCTTCCGCTTCCGCCGCTTTCTCTGATCGCCATATTTCGGAAAGACGCTGGTTCTGCATCCAACGAAACATTTTCCGGCATCTCCCCGTCCGGCGGCCCCAGCAGCAGGGAATCGTAACGCTTGCGCAGACCCGATAAATTCGAAAAGGCCCTCATCCTCATTTTTTTCCTGACGCTGCCCCTTAGCAATCCATGGGTCCGCGGCGATGGAGTAGGATATTACGCTTATGCCCGAGCGATGCTCATCGAACATCGGCTGGACTTTCAGAACGATTGGCTGGCGGCGAACCCTAGTTACCGAATGGGACGTGTGGATTCAGAAGGCCGTCTGCTGCCTTCGCAGTACACCTCGACGGGCCATCTCGACAATCACTTTTCGATAGGGCCGGCCATGCTCTGGTTTCCGTTTCTCCTGGTCGCTCACGGCTTCGTGCATCTAAACCACGTCTTCGGTGGCCACATCCCGGCTGACGGATTTTCCTTTCCCTACACTCTCGCCATGGCCCTGGCCACGGCCTTGTATGGTTTTCTTGCGCTTTGGATTTCGTTTCAGCTTGCTAAAAAGTACGTTCCTGAAAAATGGGCTTTCCTCTCCACGGTCGGCATCTGGTTTGCAAGTTCTCTGCCTGTCTACATGTATTTCAATCCCTCATGGTCGCATGCGCAGTCAGCTTTCGCCGCCGCGTTATTCTTATGGTATTGGGATCGTACTCGCCCTGAACGCGCGTGGACACAGTGGGTAATCCTAGGATTGATGGCCGGGCTCATGATGGACGTTTACTACGTGAACGCCATCTTACTTTTGATTCCGTTGTTGGAGTCACTCACTCGCTATTGGAATAGTATCAGGTCGAATGAAGTCGCGGCGGTTACGCGGTTATTCCTCAAAAATATTCTGTTCACTCTGGTTATAGCCCTAGCATTTCTTCCCACGCTTATCGCCAAACGCATCATCTACGGAAGCGCTTCGAATTTTGGATACGGCGGTCTATGGAATCTTGCGTCCCCAGCGCTTCTGAAAGTTTGCCTTTCGTCCGAGCACGGCCTTTTCAGCTGGACGCCGATCCTGGCTCTCGCTGTAATCGGGCTCTTCTTTCTTCGACGCCAGGATAAGTTCTTAAGCCTGTATTCTATTGTGACATTTGCGGCATACCTTTACACCATCGGCTGCTACTTGGACTGGGCCGGTGTTTCCTCCTTCGGCAATCGATTCTTCGTTTCCCTAACGCCGCTTTTTATTCTCGGACTGGCCGCCTTCTTTGAATGGATGGCGCTATCCCTGCGGGAACGTACTGCCAACATCCTGGCAATATCGACCACTGCGCTACTGATCGTTTGGAATCTCGGACTCATCTTTCAGTGGGGCACACATTTAATTCCGGCGCGCGGACCGATTTCCTGGCGTACCGCGGCATACAATCAAGTAGCGGTCGTGCCCGAGAAAGCCTTTCGAACCCTGGAATCATATTTGACGGGACGCGGACGATTGATGAACCACATCGAGCAACAAGACCTGCAGCAGTTGAAACAACAAGAGAAAGATCCTCCAAATCCGCCGCCGAGGAAAGGTAACGAGTGAGGTATTTCGGGTGGATTAGGGTTTGCGCGACCTTCGCTCTTCGTTGAGCCTTCAATCTATGGGAACTCAGCCGGAAAAAAGCAACCTTCGAATGCGGACGCGTGTGCTCCACAACACTGCCGCATTGCTCGGTGGCCGGGGAATCTCGATTGTTCTATCGGGAGGGGCATCAATTATTCTGGCACGGTATTTGGGAAGCGAAAAACTTGGCGAATTCGGCGCCATCTATGCTTATGCCGCACTTTTCGGCTGGCTGGCAACTTTTGGGATCGACACAGTTATGGCCAGAGAAGCATCGATTGACCGCCCCCAGGCCACAAGTATTCTACGAACTGGAACTCGGCTCTGTCTTCTATTCGCCACCGGGACCACCATCTTGTCATTAATAATCGCTCCCTTTGTGGGCTACAAAGGCCATTTACATTTCCTGCTTATTTTCGCCGTAATGGAAATACTCCTGCTTTCGCCGCTCCGCCTTCTCGGAGTCATCTTCCAGGTAGATTTGAAACAATGGTACTCCGCAGGGATCAATCTGTTGCGGCAGTTTTTGTGGCTGTTATTGGTTGTGGTGCTGGCGTGGTTGCAGGCACGCCTCATTACGGTGATTGTGTGGCGATTCGTTGTCGCGACCCTGGAATCGATTCTGATATGGGGTTTCAGCCGCCGATTTCTGTCCCACTCATCTGAAATCCGCGCGGATCGAGCACGATTTTATCTAGCAAGCGCCGCACCCATCGCTTTCAGCTCACTCTTAGCTTCTATATACATGCGCGTCGATCAGGTAATGCTGCACAACATGGTGAATGACTCGGTCCTGGGCCAATATGTCGCCGCCGTCAGAGTGAGTGAGATGTTCGAAATGCTTCCGGCAGCGCTAATTGCTTCGCTGGTGCCGATTCTTTCCGTCTCTGCGAAAGATCATCTAGCGTTCCGCGCCTACCTTGATAGGACGCTCCGCTACTTTTTGGTTCTCGCCTGCGCCATTTGTGTGTTTATTGCGACGGGAGCTGGCCCCATCGTAACGCTACTTTATGGCCACCAGTTCGCGGCAGCGACACCGCTGCTAGCCGTTCTCATTTGGTCGGAGGTAAGCACCTTTTTCGGCACAGTGATAGTAACGGCAATGGTGGCCAGGAATCTGCAAGAGTACCTTCTAGTGCCGACGGCAGCGGGTGCATTGAGCAACGTGGTCCTGAATTTGTACCTAATACCCCGATATGCGGCGCTAGGCGCAGCTTGGGCCACTTTGATAAGTTATAGTCTGGCGTGGTTCGCAGTACTGCTGGCATTTCGCCAAACGCGTCCCCTAGTTCTTCAGGGGTTGCGTTGGGCGATACCCGCATTAGCCCTCGCATTGGGTTCAGTGTGGGCAGCGGCATTTTTACCGGGGTCCGCTCTCGTGAAACTTGTTGTTGCAGTCTGTCTCTACGCAGCAGGAGTTGTAGCCGCGCGGCTTTTCCGGCGGGATGACATCGAGTACGCCTGGACGGCGTTGGCGGACAGGGCTGGAGGATTATGAGAGAACAAATCTGGTTGCGCTTGCGCAATTCGGGCCTTTTGCGGAGGCTGTACGCGATACCTGCGCTGGCACCACTCATGAAGTCGGCGAGTTTGTTCGTGCTTCCATCCTCTACGGAAAAATATCTTGAGATTCGGAGTGGGCCGGGCAAAGGTATTCGGCTGGAACTTAATCCTCGCTGGGAGTTCAGCATCTGGGAGGGAACTTTCGAAGATTCAATGCAGCGGGTGGCCCAGAATTACTTGGGCCCAGGCAAGACTTTGTACGATGTTGGAGGCGGCCGTGGGTTCTACAGTCTTCTCGCCGCTAGTCAAGGTGCACGCTCTTTCGCTTTCGAACCCGACCCTTACAATCTGGAATGGATTCAACGCCATGTTCTCGTGAACCGGTTTGATGAGATGATCGAAGTGTTACCGCTTGCGATCTACTCCCATACTGGGAGAATTGCTATGTCGCCTTCAGAGCGAAATGGCACAGGACAAGGATGCGCCAAAGTACTTCTCAATGGTACTACGGCCAGCCAAAGTATCGATGTGGCCTGCGTCACACTCGATGATTTTGCGCGCGCGCATCCTGCGCCAAGCCTAGTCAAAATTGACGTCGAAGGAGCGGAGAGCGAAGTTCTAAACGGAGCAGTGGAGCTGTGCCGCGATGTTCGCCCTCCGCTGTTAATCGAAGTGCACGATCCTGTAAACTCGTCGCAGGTTCAAAAGTGGCTGCAAAATCATGAGTATCACCTGGAATGGATCGAAGATCCGGATCGCCTGCCCAGCCGTTTGCTTGCGACCGCGGTCTGAGAACGCTCGGATTGATGTTCCAACGAAGGCTGCATAACGGCAGGAATGGCAGTCTGCCGGGAATCCTTCTAGTGGACCCTGAAGCCCGCCAATTCGAAAAGGCACAATGTCAATTGGAAGATCATCCAGCGCGAGACACGAGGTAAGGAGCGTGAATTGTCTCGCGTAAACCAGGAAAACGAGCCCATCTCAAAAACGGCAGGCGACAACCAAAGAACCGGCAGGATTCTCATATTGACACCGAATTCTCCCCAAGTGCTTGGCGGCATGGAACATTTTGTTCGGGAGCTCGGAGAGGGGCTCGAAGCTCTTGGATACGGTGTGGAATACCTGCATCGTGAAAACTGTCTGCCATCCTGGCTGAATCAAAAATCCTTTGCACGCATGCGAAAATTCTCGGCCAGCGCTTTAGGCTATATTATTGGTCGCCGAGCCCAAGCCAAGCTTGACGACGACGTTGTGGCGGTGATCTCAAATAGTGATGTGGGCTACTATCCGCTGCATCCTTCCTCAAAACGAACACATTTGATTCATTTCTACCATGGCACCTATCGAGGTCAGGCTGAAGCCATTCGTCCGTTCATAAGCTTTCCTGGCTACCTCTACCTGAAATGGTGGAACTCTATGGTGCTCGAGCGATTCAGCGGACGAAAGAAGCAGGTGCTATGTTGTTCCGATCCGGTTGGTAAGGAAGTTCTTCGTTTTTTTGGCCTCACGAGCAATACCGTCTGGTACCCGATGGATTTGTCGCGATTCTTCCCTCACGATCCGCAAATGTGCAGGAGGGATTTGAGTCTGCCTGAGACCGGACTGATCGGAGTTTTCGTGGGCAGCGCGCATGCGACGAAGGGCTTTCCCGTCGTTCGCGGATTGATTGAAGCATTCCCAGAGGTCCGCTGGGCGCTTGCTCTGCGGGGCGCCGTTCCCGGAGATATTCAAAAAAATCCTCATGTGCGGGTATTTCAAGACATGCCGAACGAAAAGATTCCGCTTCTTTACGGCGCAGCCGACTTTGCGCTTTCTCCGTCTCGCTACGACGCTTTTCCTTATGCCGTCTGCGAAGCGCTCGCCTGTGGCTGTCCGGTGATTGCCTCGCCTAGCGGAGCGAGCTGTCTCTTTCTGAAGGAGCCGCCGCTAAGCCGTTTCCTGCTCTCGCACGCTGACGCGATGCCTGAATTTGTGGAAGCGGTGCGTGAAGTTCTGCGCGATCCAGGCTTTTATCGAAACGCGGTGCTCACGAATATTCGCCCGATGATTGAAGAAGTCATGCTTCCTGAAAACTGGTGGCACAGGTTTCTAGCGGTAACCGGGCTATGAATGCAGTAACGAAATTTGCTCCAGCCGAAATTTCCCCCAGGTCTGAAAGAATGCTTAGCTCCGGAGAGCTGCTGAAAGCGATTTCAGCGCCTGATTGGGTCTTGCTCGCTTCTCTTGGCCCGGATGCGAAAATGAGCAGATGAGGAACAAAAGGCTGGATGTCCTCCGCTGTGTGGCGGTTGTCACCGTGCTCCTCCATCACTCGGGCATTTGGCCGTTCTTTACGCGTACGGGATGGACGGGCGTGGATCTCTTCTTCGTCCTCAGCGGTTTTTTGATTTCCGGTCTGCTCTTCAGCGAGTACAAGAAACGCCATGCTATTAGTTTCAAACGATTCTTCATCCGGCGCGGGCTGAAGATTTATCCGGCTTTCTACGTCTTCCTGCTCGTTACCGGGATCGCTGCGCAGCTCGTGTTTCACACTCATCCAACGCTCGTGCAATATCTTCATGAACTTTTCTTCCTCATGGATTACAAGCAAGGATTTTGGGATCACACTTGGACACTGGCGGTCGAGGAGCAATTCTATATTTTCCTGCCGGTCTTTCTGCTCGTCATTTTACGGTTTTCGGCCAAGCGCGAAAATCCATTTCGGCTTATTCCCTGGGCAGCCTTGTCCATAGCATTATTCTGCGTGATCTCTCGCGCCGCCTCGATATATACCGGGAAGCCAAACTTCCAGATGGCTTATAATGCGTTCCATAACCGAATGGACGCACTTTTTTTCGGCGTCCTAATAGGCTATCTGTATCACTTTCGTCCGGCGATCCTCGAGAACCTGATGCGTCCCACGCGTAATCGTGTCGTCATGGTCGCAATCTCGGCAGTGTTGCTCTCATTTGCATATTTCTACGATTGGGACGACAAGTTTTTTGCCACCTTTGGATATTCTTTCGTTTATCTGGGATTCTCCGGCGTTTTGCTCTTGAGTCTCTACGTTCGCGGCATCTTCTCAGGGAAATTGGCACGACTCGCGGAACTCGCTGGCAGTGCGGCGGCTTTTGTGGGTATGTATTCCTATTCGATCTATCTCTGGCACGGACCGGTTGGCGCTTGGTTGCCGGGCTTGGTGCGGCGCACGACGGGCTTCCCAACTGGAAGAAGCGGCCGGTTCGCGGTGTATTTTGTGGGAAGTCTAGTGATCGGAACTGTGATGTCGAAACTCGTTGAGTATCCTTTTCTTCGCCTTCGCGATCGGATTTTCCCGGATTCCAATATCGTTCCTGTGGCCGCAGAGGTCGGAACCGGACCCGACAGGTAGAATAGAGGAGCATGCCGGATGCCGCATCGATACACAGCGCCTGTTCAGTCAATCCAGTGAAATGGATCGGGTTACTTGGCTGTCTCGATAAGCCAACTGATGGCGTAGAAGACTACTGCACGTTTCTCGCGAGGGCGTTGCAAGATCACGGTACTCCTATGGACCTGGTGCGCGTGCGCTGGATGGAAGAGGGCTGGTTCCTCGGACTTTGGGAACTCTGGCGTCGCAGCGCTGGATGGCGCGGCCAATGGGTACTTCTGCAGTATACCGCGCTGTCATGGTCGCGCCGCGGAATTCCGTTTGGCGCCCTCGCTACACTTGCGATTCTTCGCCGCCGCGGAGTCCGTTGCGCAGTGGTATTCCACGAGCCATCTCGACAGAGCCAATTCTCCACTCGCTGGATCGATCGGATTCGTGGCGCGTCTCAGGATTGGGTCATCCGGAAGCTTTATGACCGAGCAAGCAAGAGTATTTTTACCGTGCCCCTCGAAAACGTGGCGTGGTTACACGCGGGAGACGACAAAGCCGCGTTCATTCCTATCGGCGCCAATATTCCGGAGCGCGTCCATCACCGCACCGGACCTGCCCAAGCAGGGAAAGTAAAAACTGTGATTGTCTTTGGGGTCTCCGACTCTCCTGAGGCTGCAGCACCGGAGGTCAATGTAATTTCGGCAGTTATGTTGGAGGCTTGTAAGGCTCTTCGCAAGTTACGCCTCGTTGTGGCCGGGCGCGGCGCGCTCGAAGCGGGCGAGTTGTTCAGGAAAGCCTTTCAAGGTCGCGATATAGACCTCGTGGTTCACGGCGTCTTGGCTGCGGAACAGATTTCCGACGAGTTCGAATCCGCTGATGCTCTGCTATTCGTTCGCGGCCCCATTACAACTCGACGGGGAAGCGCCATGGCCGGCATCGCCTGCGGAGTTCCGATCGTCGGATATCGCGGCCCGGAAGTTAGCAGTATGTTGGAGGCGGCGGGCGTGGAGTGGTGTACCTGGCAGGATCGCGAGAGCCTGGCTCGTGGACTCATCCGAGTTCTGAGCGATCCCCAACGGTGGACGGAGCTACAGGAACGCAATCTAGAAGTACAAAGAAATTATCTGTCGTGGAACCGAATTGCCGAACGGTTTCACGAGGTTCTGGCGCCATGACGGAGCGCCCCTTGCGAGCCCTTTTGGTCGCTTCTCACCCCGTACAATATGCGTCGCCGATGTACCGTCTTTATGCGAAGGATCCCCGGATCGAGATCCTGGTGGCGTATTGCAGCTTGCCAGGAGCCGAATCGCACGTCGATCGCGAGTTCGGTGTCGAGGTGAAGTGGGACGTTCCCCTATTGGAGGGTTACCCTTGGATCGCTCTTCCAAATCGCTCGTGGCGTCCAGGATTAGGCTCGTTCTTCGGCCTATTCAATCCTGGTATCTGGCGTCTGATACGCGAAGGGAAGTTCGATGCCGTTGTGTTGTACACAGGGTACGCCTTTGCTACCTTCTGGATCGCAGTGGTAGCCGCCAAGCTCCGCGGCATACCGATTCTTTTCGGCACGGATGCTACGGGGTTGCAACCTCAAGATGCGGCCCGCTGGAAGATACCGATCAAGCGATGCCTGCTCCCCAAAATATTTCGCCTTGCTGATGTCGTGATTAGTCCCTCGGAGGCGACACGGCAATACATTCTGGGCATGGGAGTTCCAGATTCACGCATTGTTCTTACACCTTTTGTTGTGGACAACCCTTGGTGGACGCAACGCGCTTCTGAGGTGGACCGCGGCGTAGTTCGGCGAACCTGGGGAGTTCCTGAGGACGCCCTTGTAGTTCTGTACTGTGCCAAACACCAACCGTGGAAAAGGCCCGCTGATTTGCTCCACGCATTTGCCAAGGCGAGCATCGAAGGAGCCTATTTGGTCTTCGCCGGGGATGGCCCACTTCGATCCGACTTGGAGGCTACAGCAAAGCTTCTTGGAATCGCCGAGCGGACACGTTTTCTTGGCTTCGTGAATCAAACCGGTCTGCCATTCATCTACTGCTCGGCTGACCTTTTTGTTCTTCCTTCTGAATACGATGCGTGTCCAGTTGTAGTCTGCGAAGCGATGTTGTGTGGGTGCCCCGTCGTCTTAAGTGACGAAGTTCGCGGACGTTTCGAGCTGGTTAAAGACGGAGAGACTGGTTTTATTTATCCCTGCGCGAATGTCGATATGCTGGCAAAGATTCTGGCAAATGCGCTGGGCAATCGAGCTGTACTCGCTGAACTTCGTCGAAGCGCAGTTACTCGAATGGAAACCTGGTCGCCACGCGAAAATCTCGACGGCGCGGTTATGGCCCTCCAGCAAGCCGTGCGACTGAAGCCACGAAGTGCGGACCGTTCATGAAACTCCTCCTCTATGTGCACACATGGGCTCCTTCAGTCGGTGGGGTCGAGACGATTAATATGGTTCTGGCGAGAGGTCTTGCCGAATGGACGGGCGATCATCCCGCCGAAAAAGTCGCAGTAACGCTGGTAACCCAAACACCTGCATACGGCATGGATGATTCATCTCTTCCGTTCCGTGTTGTGCGGTGTCCGAGCCTCGGTCAGTTAATCCGTTTGATTCGCGAGGCTGACCTCTTGCACATGGCGGGACCCACTTTGCTCCCAAGCGCGATTGCCTGGTTGATGCGCAAACCCAGAGTGATTGAACACCACGGCTTTCAGAGTATTTGTCCGAATGGACAGCTTTTATACGAACCAACGCAATCGCCTTGCCCCGGTCACTTCATGGCGCGGAGATACGGCGAGTGCATTCGTTGCAACTCCAAGCTTGGCAAGCTCGTAAGTGCGAAGATCTGGATGCTCACCTTCCCGCGGCGTTGGCTCTCTCAGCATGTCTCTGCCAACATCGTCCCCACGTCCTGGCTTGGATCGCTGCTGCAACTGAATCGAACGCGGACGATTCATCATGGACTACCCCTTCGCGAGTCACCGCTAGCTAGCCCCGTCACATCGGCGATACCTACATTCGTATTTCTGGGTCGCTTGGTCAGCACAAAAGGGGCTCGGCTACTGATCGAGGCTGCCGGAATTCTCAAAGACAAACATTGCGAATTTCAGGTAGAGATTATCGGCGACGGCCCAGAGCGTCAAGAACTGAAAGAATCAGTACGCGAACTCGACGTTCAAAGTCATGTCAGGTTCCTCGGTTACATTCCCTCGGAAGGCTTGGAGGAAATGATCGAGGAAGCCATAGCTGTTATCATGCCTTCCTTGGGAGGAGAAGTGTTTGGTCTAGTCGCCGCGGAAAATATGCAAAAAGGCAAATTAGTGATCGCCTCCAGTATAGGTGCATTGTCCGAGGTCCTCGGCGATGCCGGAATGACCTTCACAACGGGAGATGCACGGGACTTGGCTCGCTGCATGCTGAGTATTATTGAAGAGCCGTCGCGTGCAGGTGTTATCGGACAAAAAGGGATTCGGCGCATCGCTCAATTTTTTAGGGCGGATCAAATGGTTAGAGAGCATATGGGGGTTTACCGGGAGATTTGTGGCCGTTGAGTGCACCTAGGACAATTCCGCATCAGGATCGTGACAGGCTTTGGGTAGCTAATCGTCTTAAGAAGGCTGTGCGTAGCATGGTGCCCAGGCCCTTAAGGAACTCGCTCCGTTCGCCCACAAGATCCGCGGAGTGGTTGTGGGACTCGGTTCGGTTCTTGCTTGGGAACACTGAGTCTCTCGAGGTTTCACCGGATTCGCACCTGTTGTGTCACCCACGTGCCTATAGAATCTTCCGCCGCGACCAAGTGGACGATCCCGAGCAAAGCGAGGAATTCCGAAGTTTCGTTTGCTATTGCTCCGACACCATGTTTCTCTATGATATAGGTGCACATTTTGGAGTCTTTAGCTTAGTCGCAGCCCACTTCGGTGGAAAGGCTGTCGCAGTAGACGCTTCTCCTTCCGCAGCGCGCATGATCGGTGTTCTGACGATTTTGAACAAATGCAACGACAGAGTTCAGATTCTTCGTGCGGCCGTAAGCGACGCAAGCAGCTCGATAGACATGGTTAATTCGGGGGTTTTCTCTGATGGATATTTCAAAGTCGCAAGGCAAATGCCAAAGAGCGAGTTGACAAAGGTTCAAGCTGTCACGATTGATCAGATGGCTCTCCAATTTGGCCCTCCCACACACATCAAGATTGATGTCGAGGGTCACGAGGCAGCGGTTCTGCGCGGTGCCCGATCCACGCTCCGGAAGTTTTCGCCGCTTATTTTTCTCGAGCTACACAATGAAATGGTCCTTTCTGCAGGGGGGAATCCGCGTACTGCACTTGAGGAGCTCGCACAGCTTCGTTACGATACATTTGCGCTCAACGGAGATGTCATCACGACGAACGCTATTCTTACCCGGCCAATCATTCGAATCGTGGCCAAACGCAGGGTGGAATGACGGAAAGCTGATTAGTTAGTTACCGAGGTCTCAGGGTCTCGGTGCGCGACAGAGCCAAACTAGTATAGGCAGTCGCTTTATGATGAGCTTGTACAAGGCAGGCAGGACTGAGGACCCGCAAGATGTTGAATCCACACACTCCCGCAATGAGGAACCAGCCTTTGATTGGCGCCTGCCTGTTTGTGCTCAGTCTGTGGTTGGCGTGGGAAGTGGGCGGAAGAATTGTTGCCGAAGACCAGCAATCCCTGATCTTTGGCGTCTCGATTTTTGCGGGGTGCATCGTTGCCGCCATGACTCTGAGAAACTGGCGTACCGGTTTCTATCTGTTTTTTGTTTGGATGCTTTTCGAAGACTTATTCCGCAAGTATATGGGCAACGGTCTGGCGCTTTTTTTTGGGAAGGATGTCCTCGTATTGCTCGTTTATATCTCTCTTTTTGCGAACATGCGACGGGGAGGTGAGAAACGCTTTAAGCCGCCTTTCTTGTTCTGCCTTGGTCTTTTCTTCATGCTGGGCGCTCTGCAAGTGTTTAACCCAAATTCACCTCATATTCTGTACGGACTGCTCGGCTTCAAAACTTATTTCTTTTATATACCATTTATGTTTGTGGGTATGCCTTGATCCGCGGCGATGAAGATCTTAGGAAATTCCTGATCATGAATGCGGCACTCAGCGGTTTGATCGCTGCGCTAGGAATCGCTCAAGCCATTCTTGGAAATTCCTTTCTCAATCCTGCAAAGCTCGCGCCGGAACTTGAAGACCTGGGAAACCTCG
>Ga0206874_1061_pt1 | contig 30573 bp, 30 predicted proteins | sample Alteio_BWOrgCont_12_FD_152629 | JGI IMG/M metagenome (GOLD analysis project Ga0206874, IMG submission 152629) | Enriched cells from forest soil in Barre Woods Harvard Forest LTER site, Petersham, Massachusetts, United States -... | ecosystem: Environmental > Terrestrial > Soil > Temperate forest >...
TGGCATTTATAGCTTTAACCAACTGCACCAGATGATCTCGACCGTGGTTTGCGAAATGAGGGATGATATTTCAGTTGTTGAGGCCATAAAAAACACCTTCCCCATGGGCAGTATGACAGGCGCGCCGAAAATAAGCGCCATGCGGTTGATGGAACAATATGAGCGCAGTAAACGCGGGGTTTATTCGGGCGCTATAGGTTATTTCAGCCCGGATGATGATTTTGATCTTAACGTGGTGATACGCACACTGCTCTATAATTCAGCTGCCAAATACCTGTCGTTCCAGGTTGGGAGCGCGCTAACTTATCATGCAAATGCCGAACAGGAATATGAAGAATGTTTACTGAAAGCCAAAGCTATTTTGGAAGTGCTGGGTCAGCCAATAACTTAAGAATCTGTTTTTTAATAATAAAATGCGTCATTGCTGTAAGGCACGAAGCAATCCCACGACGCAGGTCGCCGACATACATGTTTACTACCAGTCATATGAGGTTGCTTCGTCGTACCTCCTCGCAATGACGTTTTTTGTAGTTTAAGCCGATTTCCTTTTAAACAGGTTAACCTTTGATTCGGTGCCTTTCAGCAGGCGCTCAATGTTTTTTTGGTGGGTAACCAGTATAAGCAGGCACATACACATGCCATAAATAATTACCGAACGCGATATGGGAAACACAAGTGCCACCACAACCGGGTAAGCAAAACCGGCCATAATCGAACCTAATGATACATAACGTGTAATCAACAGCACCAGCAGGAACACACCCACGCAAAATAAAGCTGCGGGCAGGTTAATGGCCAATATCATACCCAATAAAGTGGCAATACCTTTACCGCCCCTAAAACCTGCAAATATGGGGAACAGGTGGCCCATAACAGCCGCAATGCCTAAAGCAAGCGCGTAGTTCATATATTCGGGGGAATTGTAGGCGCCGGTTGTTGAAACACCGATAAAATAGGCCAGGTTAGTGGCTGTCCACCCTTTTAAAATATCAATAAGCATTACCGGGATGCCTGCTTTTTTACCTAATACCCTAAAGGTATTAGTAGCGCCGGCGTTGCCGCTGCCGTATTCACGTACATCAACGCCAAAAAATGCCTCTCCTATCCATACTGCTGTAGGGATAGATCCACACAAATAGGCCAGTATGAGTGCTGAAATCGAATAGATTGAAATCATCTCTCTACAATATTACTAAATTGTTATCATATTTAGAGATTAGAGACCAGAGATTAGAGATTAGTAAAAATTTAACCTGATATTAACTAATCTCTAATCACTAATTAACTAACCTACTTAACAGCCTTAAGGCTTAAATCAAGGCTTTTAACCGAATGCGTTAAGGCGCCTACTGATATATAATCAACCCCGGTTTCCGCATACGCACGTATATTATCAATAGTAATACCCCCCGAGGCTTCCGTAATATAACGGCCCTCTATCATATCCACCGCATCGCTAAGGTCGCTAAAATTAAAATTATCAAGCAATATACGGTCTACCCCACCTGTTTGCAATACTTCTTCCAATTCATCAAGGTTACGCACCTCAATTTCAATGGCCAGTTTTTTATTATTTGCAGCCAGATAATTATGTGCGCCTTCTATAGCTTCCTGTATGCCGCCTGCATAATCAACATGATTATCTTTTATCAAAATCATATCATACAAACCAAAACGGTGGTTTACCCCCCCGCCTATCCTTACCGCCCATTTTTCAAGGTAGCGTATACCGGGTGTTGTTTTGCGGGTGTCCAGTACTTTTGTATTGGTTCCTTTTAATACATCAACAATTTCATCTGTTACTGTAGCTATACCGCTCATGTGCTGCATGCAATTAAGCACCAGGCGCTCGGCTTTTAATATATTTTGCGCGTCGCCTTCAACTTCAAAGGCTATATCGCCATATTTTACCGCGGCACCATCGTTCAAAAAAACGGTTAGCTTAAGCTTGTCATCAACTATATGAAATATTTCGGCAGCCAGCTCAACACCGGCTAATATGCCATTGTCTTTTACTAAAAGTTTTGCTTTACCGGTTGTGCCGGCGGGTATGGTGGCCAGTGAAGTGTGGTCGCCATCGCCAACATCTTCTTTTAACGCGTTAATTATAAACTGGTCTATCAGTTGTTTGTCCAAAGTGTTTACTTTTTTTATGAGGCTCAAAAGTAAAAACAATATAGAATATTCTTAGTTTTTTTCGGGTTCAATGCGTAATTCAATAATTTTCATGCCGCCGCCTATCTGGTTAAAGGTATAGGCAATACGAAATGTGCCGTTTTCGCTTTTTACTATCGCCACGCCAAAAAGAAATTTTTGGTTCGAATTTACTTTATGCAGCAGGGTTACCTTAACCGGTTTATGATCATTAAAAAACTTGGTAAGTACAACCTCGGCCTGTGGCCTTGAGTAGGTTTCAACCTGGTTGTTAATGGTTATTTCGATGGGAGAGTCAAATAATACCGCCAGCCTGTGGATGTTATTCTGTTTAATGAGCCATACAACGCCATCTATTGGGTCGGCTTTGGCCAACGGCATAACAGCGAAGAGTAATATAAGCAACAACAGGTATTTGGCCTTCATAATTATTAACAAAGGAAATATAGGCATAAATTGCAACAAGGAAAAATGCAATGTATTATAATTCCTGATTTTGTACCCCTGTTGTATATATTTGCACTGTGGAAAAACAGAAAAAAGTTGCATTAATTATATTAGACGGCTGGGGTTACGGCCGTAATGATGAGTCGAACGCTATACTGGCTGCCAATACGCCATTTTTTGATTCACTACTTGAAAAATATCCTCATTCAAAGCTGGAAGCATCGGGCATGGCAGTTGGTTTGCCCGACGGGCAAATGGGAAATTCGGAAGTTGGGCACATGAATCTGGGTGCCGGCCGGACAGTTTACCAGGAACTTGGCCGCATACACAAAGCAGTTGCCGATAACGAGTTGCCCACCAACCCGGTAATAAAAGAAGCCTTTGAATACGCCAAAAATAATAACCGCGATGTACATTTTATTGGTTTGGTTAGCGATGGCGGCGTACACTCGCACACCCGGCATTTGCGGGGTTTGTGCGATGCAGCGCAGGTTTATGGCCTGGATAACGTTTTCATTCATGCGTTTTTGGACGGCAGGGATACTGACCCGCGTTCGGGCGCCGGTTATATTACCGACCTGGAACAATATATAGCGCCTACCCCAACAAAAATAGCTTCGGTTATAGGCCGTTACTATGCCATGGACAGGGATAACCGTTGGGAGCGTGTTAAGCTGGCTTATGACCTGATGGTTAATGGCGATGGCGAAGCCACACATGATGTTTTGGCATCGATAAAAAAATCATATGCTGATGGTGTTACCGATGAGTTTATTAAACCAATAGTAAGGGTTGATGCTGATGGCAACCCCATAGCTGTTATAAAGGATGGTGATGTGGTGATCTGCTTTAATTTCCGTACCGATCGCGGTCGTGAAATTACCATCGCTCTAACACAGAAGTCGTTCCCTGAATACAACATGCACCCGCTAAATCTGCATTATATCACCATGACCACCTACGATGATACATTTAAAAATGTACAGGTGGTATTCAGAAAAGAAGACCTTACCAAAACGCTTGGCGAAATATTACAGGATGCCGGCAAAAACCAGATACGCATTGCCGAAACGGAGAAATACCCACACGTAACCTTCTTCTTCTCGGGCGGCCGCGAGAAAGAATTTGTGAATGAAAAACGCCTGTTAGTGCCATCACCCAAAGTGGCTACTTATGACTTGCAGCCCGAAATGAGCGCTGAAGGTATACGTGATGCCATTTTACCCGAACTGATAAGCGGCTGGCCCGATTTCATTGTGCTAAACTTTGCCAATACCGATATGGTTGGCCATACAGGGGTTTTCAGCGCGGTGGTTAGGGCTGCCGAAACAGTGGATGCCTGTACTAAAGCTGTGGTGGAAACCGGGCTTGCACATGGCTACTCCTTCATTATTTTGGCTGACCATGGCAATGCCGATTACATGATAAACGACGATGGGTCGCCAAATACGGCACATACCACTAACCTTGTGCCCTGCATTATAATTGATGCTGATGTAAAACACGTTAATGATGGCAAGCTTGGCGATATTGCCCCAACAGTTTTAAAACTTTTAGGTGTTGCTATACCTGAAGAAATGGGTGGGAATGTATTGGTGTAATTCAAAAAAATTACTTACTGCTATTGTATGCGGGCTGTATTTTATGTTAATACTGCCTGCATGCAAACCGGCCATTAAACAAAACGCCGGTTTAAAATATTTTGATGTAAAAGGCTTTTTTAAAAAGGAATCGGCGCGCCTCACCAAACTTAACCCGCTGATAGTTAAATCTGTTTACCATAACGGTGTTACCGAAAGCAAAAAAGTACATATTGACAATTGGGGCACTGAACTTGACTTGTTTTCAGGATCGGACATTAACAGGCCCGCATGGAAGGACAGTTATAATGTGATTGCCGAAGGAAACATCCTGATGTATAAAACAAGAGATACTTTGCTAAATACCCGGGAAATATTAATTAAACAAGTTAACGGTAAGGTGGAATATATGCTGATATATAACCACAGCAAAAACCCGCTTTACACTAACGACGAAGTATTAACCTATTTTCCCGATTCGTTATACCAGATAAACAAAATACAATCCGTACGCCTGCTGGGTACCAATAAATATCAAATAAAGGGATTTTTTAATCAGCGATGATTATTATCTAAACCCGCCAGCTTTTCTTTCGAAAATTCAATAAGCGAGGTAATATCGGTGCGCGAAGGATCGGTCTTTAATACCTGCTCCAGGTCGGCAATTGAGGCCTTGAGCGAATTTATGCCGCGGTTCTTATCGTAACAATGGGTGTTGGCCTGCAATTTAAAAATACCATAATCGCGATAGGCTATACCACGGTTCTGGTAAAATTTAATATCGTTTGGGTCGGGGTTTATTGAAATGGCTTTGGTAAAATCAAATATCGCCCCTAATAAATATTTTTCCTTATCAGCCGGTGTTAAGCTGTTATCTTTCCCTAAATAGCTTTTTGCCCGTGCCCGGTAATAATAGGCCGAAGCATCGGTTGGTTTTAACGAAATTACTTTTGAATAAGCCGCGATGGATTTTTTATAATTATCGCTATGGTAATAGGAATAGCCCAGCATCCATAAAGCATTGGCATCGGTGGAGTCGACACTGCATGCCCTTTCCAGTTGCTGTATAGCAGATTTAAAATCTCCGTCCATGAAAGCCTGCTGGCCTAATTTAACATAGGCGTTTTGCGCGTAAGCGGTATCAAGGGAAGAGATTATCAGTAACGATACAATGATCGAGAGCTTCATCCGGAGGTTAATCAGTGACAAAATAATATAACATTAACTGAATTTGCAAGCAATTATTATGCAAGGCCGGAAATTTATGCAAAAAAAATCAATAATCCGGCTTGGCAAATACAGAATTTAGCATGACTTTTTTTCATCTTTACTTAAACACAACCCCGTATTTGACGCACCGATATTTTGATCTATAATCATCATATAATCAAAACATTACGATGAAATGGTAAATATAGGGGCGTAATAAAGTATCTTGGCATAGGTCTTGAAACATATAATACAACAAGTAATAAACGTTAATATACCATGCAATTATTGTTAACACATAGTGCAAGGTGACAACATGACGTTTATTTTATATAAAAAAAGCATAGATGAGTTTCGATCCATACGATTTTAAGAGCGCTTTACCCATAATAAACGACGATTCCGAGTTTTTTCCGCTGATGTCATCAGAGGATGAGGCCGAAATGAATAATGAGCAGGTTCCGGATGTGTTACCTATACTTCCGCTGCGCAATACCGTACTTTTTCCCGGTGTGGTTATCCCCATTACCGTTGGCCGTGATAAATCCATCAAACTAATACGCGATGCCAATAAAGGCGACCGGATGATAGGGGTTGTTTCGCAGCAGGATGTGGGTATTGAAGACCCCACTTTTAATCAGTTGAATAAGGTTGGTACCGTTGCATTAATAATAAAAATGCTGCAAATGCCCGATGGGAACACCACCGTTATCATCCAGGGTAAAAAACGCTTTGTTTTGAATGAGCAGGTGCAAAGCGAGCCTTACATAAAGGCCACTATCAACCCTTTCAGGGAAACAAAAAACAAAGAGGATAAGGAATTTAAGGCCATGATCTCGTCGATAAAAGACATGGCTATGAATATCATACAATTATCGCCCAACATGCCGAGCGAGGCGAGCATAGCTATACGCAACATTGAAAGCACATCGTTCCTGATAAACTTTATATCATCGAACATGAATGCCGAGATGAGCGCCAAACAGCATTTGCTGGAGGTAGCTAACCTGCGCGAACGTGCCAACCTGGTACTGGAACACCTGACACTGGACCTGCAAATGCTGGAGTTGAAAAACCAGATACAAACCAAGGTGCGCGTCGACCTGGATAAACAGCAGCGCGATTATTTTTTAAATCAGCAGCTTAAAACCATTCAGGAAGAATTAGGCGGCAATTCGCCCGACCTGGAAATAGAGAGCCTGCGCGAACGCGGCACCAAAAAGAAATGGGCGAAGGATGTTAACGAACACTTTAATAAGGAACTTGACAAACTGGCAAGGATAAACCCTGCCGCCGCCGATTATTCGGTACAGATAAATTATTTGGAGTTACTGCTCGACCTGCCGTGGAATGAATTCACTAAAGATAAATTTGATCTTAAACATGCGCAAAAGGTTTTGGACAAGGACCATTTTGGTTTGGATAAGGTAAAACAACGCATTATTGAGTACCTGGCTGTGCTTAAATTAAAGCACAATATGAAAGCGCCTATACTTTGTTTGGTTGGCCCTCCGGGGGTTGGTAAAACATCGTTAGGTAAATCAATAGCCAAAGCTTTGGGGCGCAAATATGTGCGCATGGCTTTGGGCGGCATACGTGATGAGGCTGAGATAAGGGGCCATCGTAAAACGTACATCGGTGCTATGCCGGGGCGTATCATCACGTCGATAAAAAAAGCCGGGGCAGCTAACCCTGTGTTTATTTTGGATGAGATAGATAAAGTGGGCAATGATTTTAGGGGAGATCCGTCGTCGGCTTTGCTTGAGGTGCTTGACCCTGAACAGAACAGCACTTTTTATGATCATTATGTAGAGATGGACTTCGATCTGTCGAACGTAATGTTTATCGCGACAGCAAACTCATTAAGTACCATACAGCCTGCTTTGCTCGATCGTATGGAGATTATAGAGGTGAACGGTTATACCATTGAAGAAAAAATTGAAATAGCCAAACAACACTTGCTGCCAAAACAACGCGAGGCGCATGGTTTAAAAGCAAAAGATATTGCCCTTAAAGGCGATATACTGGAGAAAATAGTTGAGGATTATACCCGCGAATCGGGTGTGCGGGCTTTGGAGAAAAAGATAGGTTCAGTAGTGCGTGGGGTGGCTAAGAATATTGCTATGGATGAGCCCTACAACCCGGCAGTAAGCAAAAAAGATATTGAACGGATACTGGGCGCCCCTATTTATGATAAAGACCTGTACGAAGGCAATAACGTTGCCGGCGTGGTTACCGGGTTGGCATGGACATCGGTTGGTGGCGATATATTGTTTATCGAGGCCAGTTTAAGTCCCGGTAAAGGCCATCTGACGCTTACGGGCAGTTTGGGCGATGTGATGAAGGAATCGGCCACTATTGCGTTGGCTTATTTGCGGGCACATGCTTCATACTTTAACATCAACCCTAAGCTGTTTGAACAATGGGACGTGCATATACACGTACCTGCAGGCGCTACACCTAAAGACGGGCCATCGGCAGGGGTTACTATGCTTACGGCGCTTACATCGGCGTTTACACAGCGTAAAATAAAACCACATCTGGCCATGACAGGCGAGATAACCCTTCGTGGCCGTGTGTTGCCGGTAGGTGGTATAAAAGAAAAAATACTGGCTGCAAAAAGAGCGAATATTAAAGAGATTATCTTGTGCCGTTCAAACCAAAAGGATATACTGGAAATTAAGGAAGACTATATTAAGGATCTTAACTTTCACTATGTGACCAACATGCGCGAGGTAATTGACCTGGCCCTGCTGAACGACCAGGTTGAGGACGCGCTTGACCTTACGGTTAAGGAAGATAAGAAGCCTGTACTCAACTAATTGACTGCAACCATTTTCCATTATTTGTTTCGATAGTAAAGGTTATCACGAAACATTTTGATTGTCAATAACGTAATATGCGCTTAATTGATAAACATTTGTTGATAACCTATATGAATAAACCTATTACACTAAAAATAACGCTTGCATTATTTTTTGTAATTATTTGCCAGTTAACTTTAAGAGCACAGAATACAACACCGGCAAATACTAACCCAGCAAATTCTTCTACCCCAGGCCAGGCAACAACTGTGGTTGTTCCTGACAATAAAGTTCCAATGCCGGTAAGAACATCGCCAATGGAACATCCTGTTGTAAAAATGACGAGCCTGCCGATAAAAACATCGGCGGCGGCAAATGGTACAGTTATAACCCCTGCCACACAAATAAAGGTTGCAGCACCCCTTAGCCCGGCAATGGCCCCGCCTGGATCAAGCCCGGCAAAACCCGCGGTTACGCCTATCAGGTCATACCAAACAGGTTATACAGCACCAACAACATCTGAAAGATCGGTTACACCTACATATGTACCGCGCAAAATACCACCTGCACCGGTTGCAGGTACGGTAGTTGCAGCACCTGCATATGGTAATAAAGTGAATACACCTGTAACCGGCGGCCCACCCGCAGCTACGGCTGCTGTGGTAACCCCGGTGGTAGCACCTGTAATTCCGGCTGTGAAAAAAGACAGTGTAGTTAAAAAGGACTCACTTATCGCCAAAAAGGATACCGTTAAAAAAGATTCACTTCTTGCAAAGGCAGATAGCAGTAAAAAAGACACCTCAAATGCTGATACAATTGGCTTCCAGAAACAACGGATAGTATTCCTTGAGATCGGCGGCCCCGGTTTGGCCATATCAGCCAATTACGATATGCGTGTTACAATAGGTCAAAACAACAGGTTCGGTTTCCGTGCCGGCGCGGGTTATTTCCAAAGCGGCAATAACTGGGTATTTACCGTTCCGTTGCAGGCGAATTACCTGTTAGGTAAAGACGGTAAATATTTGGAGTTTGGTTTAGGTACCACCTTCCTGATCTCGAGAGGTGATAATTACAGCAGCAAGAACTTCATTTTTGATGATGATACCGGTTTTATAGCTACCGGCACCATAGGCGTACGTTATGCACCCAACAACAGCCACGTAAACTTTAGGCTGGCGTATGTGCCGATAATTGATAGTGACGGCCTGGTGAACATAGGCGGATTTAGCGTAGGCTATACATTTTAACCATCACACAATCAGAATATTATAAAAAGCCCTGCATTATAGCAGGGCTTTTGTTATTTTAGTGGTTTATTCAAACCCTGATGAGATTAAAATTACTCCTTTTAACAGCCTTCTTATTTACCGGTATCAATTTATTCGCGCAATCGCACGGCAACGAGATGGGCGCGCAAACTGATAACGACTCCTACCTGCTGCAAGGCTCGGACAGGTATTATACCGATGGATTTTTTATGTATTTCAGGCACGCGCTTGCGGTGAGCGATAACAGTAACCTGCAAAATAAAGTACTTGGGTTTGAGTTCGGGCAAAAAATATTCAACCCACAATCGGGCAGTATAGCCAATTACCAGGGAGTTGATGATCCCAAACTGATCGACCGCCCGTTTGCCGCTTATTTATACGTAGGCTCAACGTTAAATCTTTTATACAGTAACGAAAGCAATTTAAAACTAAGCGCGCAAATAGGAATAGTTGGCCCCGGCGCGTTTGGCAAACAGGTACAGGATTTTGTACACGATAATTTCGGCTTTTACCACCCCAGCGGCTGGGAGTACCAAATAGCTAACAATGCCGAGCTAAACCTATCGGCCGAATACAATAGATTAATAGCCCGTACCACCGGCGTTGATGTTTCGTTCACCAGCTATGTAAATATTGGCAATGGATTTAGTGGTGCAGGTGTTGGTCCGCTGTTAAGGCTGGGAAATTTTAACCAGCTGTTTAATTCTGTAAGTACACAAAGCAGCGCCATTAAGAAAAGTAAAACAGCCTCGCTGCATGAGCATGAGCTGTTCCTTTACTACAAGCCACAAATAAACTATGTAGCCTACGATGCCACTATACAAGGCGGTTTATTTACCTCGCGCAGCCCCAACAGCCAGGAAATTACATTAGACAAAGAGCCCTTTGTTTTAAGCAACCAGGTAGGCGTGGCATTCAGCACCAGCAGGTTTGTGTTTGATATAGCCGCCATATTCCATACGGTTGATGTTAAGGAGATGGTGCAATCGCACCAATGGGGAAGTGTTACGGGGTTGTATAGGTTTAAGTAGTTGATGGTTGATGGTTCATTGTTTATAGTAATATTCAGTATCTTAAAATGGAAAAACCTTACATAGTTTATTCTCTTTCCAAAGACAGAACAACACAAAAATTTAACAAAGGCAAAATCGATGACATTGTAGATGGATTGCAGTATTTTTTGAGTACATATACTAAAGAAGATGTCCAAAATCCTGACTCCGTTGAAATTACCGTTTATAACGACGAAAGAAATTCTCAGGCTGATATTTTAAATAAGACCATACAACATTTTGGCTCCCTGCGTGAGCAATCTCCAATTGCTTTTCATTATCCAAGTGGCATTCCCCATACAACCACTAAACATGTTTGGACTTTAAATGCTGCTAAATTTAAAGATGCTTTACAATTCATAATTTCAAACAGGTCCTTACCAAAGTCGGATTATGGCCCGCTACAGTTATTTATCACTTATTCTTTTAAACTACTTAACCCAATTACGAAAGTTGAACTTCCTAACCAAGAGAACATTTCAATCTTTTGCATTTGGTTTTCAAAAGGTAAGGCTATTTCACCTACTATATTTTTCCCATTTGAAAGTCCTGATGAAAATTTTTGGAATTATTTAGATAAAATCTCCGTCGATCTTCCATTTCAGATTGAAGAAAAATATCTAAGAATAGCACACGTAAATAAAAAAGGTGAAATAAACTCATTCAAAAAAATCGTTCGATCTGTTTGATTCAAAATTTACATTACAAGATTAGCGACTAACCATCAAATCGGGCTCTTCTACTTTCCTTTTTAGCCGAATGAATGCGCTTATTTTCTAATCTTGCGGCTTTGGCGGCTTTGCTTACGCCTTTTTTCTTGCGGACTTTTGGTACATGCAGGGCGTTGGTAAGCAAGTTCACCAGGCGGTCTATCGCTTTCTGTTTGTTGATGTACTGACTGCGGTCCTCATCGCAAATCACCTGTATATAGCCGTCTTTATTAAAGCGCGATTGCAGCTTTTCATTCAGCAATGCTTTCTCATCATCATTAAACAGCAATGAATCATTCACCGAAAACAGCAACTCCACCTTGCTCGACACCTTGTTGACGTTCTGCCCCCCTTTGCCCCCGCTGCGCGATGTTTTGTAGCTTACTTCTTTTTGCAGGGCATCTTTATTCATTGTGTTAATTATTGAATTACTGAATTATTGAATGAATTAACAGCTGCGAATTTATCAATTTATAGTTCATAAAACCCATCGATCCTTCCTCATCCCAAGAAAATCTCTTTTACTTTTTTAGCCCTCTTTCTGCCGTAGGCGAAGAGAGGGCCGACCAGCGCAGCGTAGTCGGGGTGAGTAATCGTCGCTGTGCATTGGCGGTAATGTCGCTTCATTAGTACTCACCCGATCATCGCTAAGTCGCTCGATCCGCCCTCTCTTCGCTACGCGGAAAAGAGGGCAAAACACCCAGTTATTCTAAAAGTAATTCCCCTACTCCTTCTTCAATAAATCTCCAATCTCTAACCTCTAATAACTATTTTTCCTTATTTTAGTTGCTTCATGGGCAATAATATCATAGTGGCCATTGATGGCTATTCTTCATGCGGTAAAAGTACGCTGGCTAAGGCTTTGGCTAAAAAGCTGCATTTTATTTATGTCGACAGTGGCGCTATGTACCGTGCCGTTACCCTGTATTTTCTGCGGAACAACATCGACCTGAATGATCAGCAGCAAATTATTGACGCGCTTGCCCATATCCACCTTAATTTTCATTCGCGCGATTATGAGACGCACATCACGCTAAATGATGAAGAAGTATCGGACGAGATACGCCAGATGCCGGTATCGGAAAATGTGAGCGCGGTATCGGCTATTCATGAGGTGCGCGTGGAAATGGTGAAGCAGCAGCAACGCATGGGGAAGTCGAAAAACATAGTGATGGATGGCCGCGATATTGGTACCGCCGTTTTCCCCGATGCCAATGTTAAAATATTCATGACTGCCGACCCGGCAGTAAGGGCCGAACGCCGCTATAAAGAACTGGTGGCTAAAAACCCTGATATTACCCTTGAGGAAGTTTTTGAGAACCTGGCCCACCGCGATTACCAGGATACCACACGCAAGGAAAGTCCGCTGGTGAGGGCTAAGGATGCTATTATTTTGGACAATACGAATATGACGCCGGATGAGCAGTTACAGTTTGCATTATCGAAAGTTGAACCGCTGATTTAAACACTTTTCGTAGTTGCGAGGAACGAAGCATCTTCTGCGCCATGCATATCGGCTACCTGTCTATCGTAGAAGCTCCTTCCTGTCGCTCAGGATGACAAAAGAATTTTAATCAGCGTATTGCTCCGTCACCACACCAAACCTGTTTAAAAAATCCACCCCTTCATCGCTTGGGAGGCCCTTATATTGGGCATAGGAATTTTTATAAAATACATGCTTTATACCTGCTGAATAGATCAGCCGGGCACAGGCCAGGCATGGCGATAACGTGGTATATAATACCGCGCCTTCTAGTTTAGCACCGTTTTTTACGGCGTATAGTATAGCGTTTTCTTCAGCGTGAAGGGCGAGCGAGCAACTGCCACGGGCATCGCGCGGACAGCCGGTTTCGGGCCATTCCTCGTCGCAGTTATGGGTATGTGCCGGTGGACCATTGTAGCCAATGGAAATGATACGGGTATCGCGCGTTAGCACCGCCCCTACCTGCGCCTTAATGCAATGCGAACGCCTGGCAAGATCTGCAGCCAGGTTCATGAAGATATGATCGAATGTAGGTTTCATGCTGCTGTTGTCATTGGGTCATTAAAGTCATTAGGTCATTGTATCAAAGGTAAAACCAATGACTCAATGACCTAATGAATAATGACTAAAAAATATTAATGCCCGCCCGAGGCTTCCATATTATCAATATCAATACCTTGTTTCTTTAATACCGAACCGGCTTTCCAGGCGAAGAATGCAAGGTAAGCGAAACCTATAACCGGTACTATGTATGAAAAATGGATACCTGTCATACCGGCAATCGTATTATTGGAATGGTCGGCTAATACGCCTTGGATTGGTGGAATGATAGAGCCCCCCAGGATCATCATAATTAATAATGATGAGCCTTGGCCGGTATATTTCCCCAAGCCTGCAATAGCCAGCGAGAAGATCGACGGCCACATGATAGAGCAGCACAAACCACCACTAACAATAGCCAATAAGCCAAAAGTACCGGTAGTACATAAGCCTAATATAATAGTACCTACACCCAATAAACCGAATATGGTAAGTGTACGAACAGGTTTGTAGTTACCTATAAAGAAGCCAACGATAAGTACAGCCACGCACACCGCATAGATGTATAATTGCGATACATCCATTCCACCCAATTTGTTGTTGGCAAACAATACCACTGCAAAAGCAACGAACGGAACTACCACAGTTAAAACATTTTTAGTTGTTTTAGAAAGATTGAATGCACCTACCGCACCCGTCCAGCGGCCGATCATTAAACTACCCCAATATAGCGAGATGAATGGAGCAATTTTATCAGTAGCATAACCTCCAAACTCAGGGGTTTTTAACAATGAACCCAGGTTACTTTGTATAGTTACTTCAACACCCACATAGGTAAATATGGCGATCATACCGAAAATCAATTGCGGGTAATGCATCGCACCCCAACCCTCACTGCTTCGGCCTGAAGCCCATAATGAAGCAAACAAGGTAACCAGTATTATAAGTAGTGATGAATATACAAAATAGGTCTCAGGAATACCGGTAGCAGCCGAAGCGGGCTTGGCTATGAATACCAGGCAAAAGCCTATGAATATTACAAACAACGGAAGGATAGTTTTTTTGCTCGATTCGTATTTTTCATCCGAAGTAACCGTAGGTAGTTTCGAAAGCCAGAAGAATATCGCGACAGCAATAAATAAACCGGCCAATATTAAATAGGCATCATTTATAGCTGATATTTTCACCTGATCGGGAGGTAATTGTTTGCTTGCGCTGCCAAATAATATGATACTTATTACGAATGGCCCCAGTAATGTACCAAAATTGTTTACACCACCTGCAAAATTAAGGCGGTTAGAGCCTGTTTCGGGCGAGCCAAGCGCGATAACAAATGGGTTGGCTGCGGTTTGCTGTAATGAAAACCCAAGTGCAATAACAAAAAATGAACCTAAAATAAACAGGAATGAGCCGGAATTTACAGCAGGTATCATTAACAATGCACCTACTGCGGATAGCACCAGGCCATATATGATACCATTTTTGTAGCCGAGCTTGTTCATAATATCCACCTTGGAAATTTCAGAAGCATAGTACAATATCAGCGAACCAATAAAGTAACCTCCGTAGAAGGTATAATCTATTAATTGTGATTCGAATTGTGATAAGTGAAAATGCGCCTTGCAAAAAGGTATAAACACTCCGTTTGAAGCCGCTGAAAAGCCCCAGAAGAAGAATACGGTAATGATGGTATATAACGCCGTACCGTAGCTTTTTGATTTGTCTTGTTCCATTGTTTAATTAGGTTGTATTACAATTGTTGTATGAAAGCACTAACATAAATGAATTTTTAGAAATACCGCACAGTTTTTTAAATTAATACTAACGCAACATTAAGTTTCTTTTTTTAAGAGATAAAAATTGCATATTCGCATTGTTCAAAAACTGAACCTATATATAATTAATGATAGAAGCTGTTATTTCGGGGATCGGGTTTGGATTAGTGCTCACGTTTCTTACAGGCCCGGTTTTTTTCGCCTTAATAAAAACCAGCATTGCTAATGGTTTTCATGCAGGCGTTGCTTTGGCATTGGGCGTAGTATGCAGCGACATATTTTTTGTCGGCGGCATCCTGTTCGGCTCGCAATATATTGATATTTCCGAAAGTCAAAAAACCATTGCCGGCGTTGTAGGCAGTGCCATATTATTCACTGTAGGGGTTTATTATTTCTTTAAAAAAGCCGAGGTAAACTATACTAACGCCATGCCTTCGCGTATGGACCGCGCGGGCTATTTCCTGAAGGGCTTTGCCATGTGCATTTTTAACCCCAGCCTGCTTTTTCACTGGGTTACGGTTATTGCCGCGGCCAGTACGCTTTTTAAAGTAGGCGCGCCGCACCGTTCGCTCGATATTGCCGTAATGTTCCTCACCATACTTATCTTCCAATTCGGGACTGATACTACCAAAGCTTATTATGCCGATAAGCTGAGGGCCAAAATATCGGTAAAACTTATCCACCGGCTAAATGAAGTTGCGGGTATAGCGCTTATTATCGCATCGCTTGTGATACTGGATAAATTGGTTACCCATTTTGTATTTGCCCCACCGGGAGCGTGATTATTGAGTGATTGAGTGAATTGGCGATTGAGTGAATTTTTATTTATTGAATTATTGATTGCAAGTAATTACATCAATTCCTTCATCAGCTTATCAAAAGCTTCTCTTAATTCGGCCAATTCGGTTTCCAGTTTAGCAACTCTCGCTTCTAATGCTCCTGATGGTCTTGCGGATGGTTCATCGGCTTCATCCTCAGTTATATCCGGCGTTCCTGAAAGTAAATGGGCGTAGCGTACTTCCTTTTGACCGGGGCGACGTGGTAATTGTACAATGTATGGGGGTTCGGATGTAGCCAGTTTTTCTAATATCCCCTGTACATCCTCAATCGATTCAAACTCATATAACCTGCCCGAGTTGGTATTCAGCTCACCCGGTGTTTGCGGCCCGCGAAGCATTAGCAGGCATATCAACGCAACTTCTGATGGGATAACCGGGAACACAATGGCAAAATTATGCTTGTATTTTACCGAGCGGTCGGAGCCTCCGGTGGCGGTAGATACCAGGCCGCGGCGTTTCAGGGTGTTTAGCGCCAGCACTACGGTTTCCTCGTCATAATTAACAACGGGCTTGCGGCTGGTTTTCTGGTTGCAGGCGGCTACAAGGCTGTTAACAGTCATGGGGTAATAATCGGGCGTGGTTTTGCTTTTTTCCATTAATACGCCCAAAACGCGCAATTCGGGCGCGTCGAGTACAGGTAGTGCTTTCGGTGAATCCATGTGCCAAATATAATCATCGGTTTTTGTATTGAAATTTTAATATATATCGTTAAAAACAGGTTAATTTGTAGTTAGAAAATGTCGCTATTTATAACATCGTTAAATTCGGGGAGCAACGGTAACTGCTATTACATTGGTAATGAGCACGAAGCGGTTTTGGTTGATGTTGGCATCAGTTGCCGCGAAACCGAAAAACGCATGAACCGCCTGGGCCTGTCGATACAAAAAGTTAAAGCGATATTTATTTCGCACGAGCATTCCGACCATATCAGCGGCGTGCCTGTATTGGCTAAAAAGTATAAGATACCGGTTTACGTAACCCCAAAAACGTTATTATATCTGCGTGTAAATCCTGTCGACCATCAAATTCTCCATTTTATAGCCAACCAATCGGTAACTATTGGTGAGTTGGTTATTACGCCTTTCTCTAAATTTCACGATGCTATTGAGCCACATAGCTTTGTTATCAGCTGCCGCGATGTTACCGTAGGCGTGTTTACCGATATTGGCGCGGCCTGTGAAAACCTGATAACTCATTTTGGCAAATGCCACGCTGCATTCCTCGAAGCTAATTACGATGATGATATGCTCGATAATGGAGGTTATCCCTACCACCTTAAGCGTCGCATACGCGGCGGGCACGGGCATTTATCAAACAAGCAGGCATTGGAGTTATTCCTAACACACAAGCCGTTGTACATGAGTCATTTACTACTGGCCCACCTGTCCAAAAACAATAACGACCCGCAATTAGTATATAACCTTTTTAAGAGCAACGCCAACGGAACCGAAGTAATAGTAGCTTCGCGATACGAGGAGACACCGGTTTATCACATCGGCAGTACCGGAGTTGTAATAGGCCGCGCAACGCAGCTGGCGTTTGAGTTGTAGACTGTCTCATGAGACAGGTGAGACACTTGAGACAGTCACCAATTTTAACCCTCGAAAAGCCCCAAAATCACGCATTATAAACCCATTTTCGACCCAAAAACGCCGAAAATACTGCTAAAAAGGGTCCTTTTTTGCCCTTTTTTCACTCAAAAAACACCAAAAAATCATAAAAAATCGACAAGAAACGCGCAAAAAACAGGCTCTTTTACCCTTTTTTCATGGTAAAGTGTCTCACTAAAATTGAAAATTTTATAAATCGCTCTCTCACCACTGCCTGTGTCCCCACCATAGGTGTTCGGAAGATCAAAAAAAGCGGTGGAATTGTGTGATTCCCCTCTTGAGAGGGGTGGAGGGGTGTGTCCTTGGCGCTTCATTAACACACCCCTGCAGCCACACTTTCCTACGCGCCCCCTCTCAAGAGGGGAACTTTTAGCGCAAAAACAAATCTTCCGAACACCTGTGGTGGGGACACAGGCAATAATAGTGGCGCCTACTGGCTATCCACCTCGTTTTTATATTCCTTAATGGCTTTGATAATTGAGTCCACAATTTCGTTCTGGCCGCTTTCGGAATTCAGGTAATCTTCTTCGGAACGGTTATTTATAAAACCCGTCTCTATCAGCACCGCGGGCATCGCGCTATGCGCCAGCACCAGTACGCCTTGCTCCTTTACGCCAAGTACCTTACGGTCGTCGGTGCTTCTGAATTGCTTCATCAGCAGGTCGCCGAACAGGATGCTTTGCTTGCGGTATTTTTGCATGTAGGTGTTCAGGATAATGAGGTTAGCGGGGTCGTTCTCGCTATAGCTTTCGTAGGTCTGCTTGTAGTTTTTTTCCTGGTATATGGCAGCATTTTCGCGCAGGGCCTCCATTTGTTCGCCTTTGCGGTGAAACCCATAAACCAGCACCATCACCCCTTTCTGGTCGTGTGTACCTTCGGGCGACGAATTGCAATGTATTGATATAAACAAATTGGCATGGTGGTCGTTGGCAATTTCCGAGCGTTGGTTCAGGGGGATGAAGGTATTATCGGCGCGGGTCATGATCACTCTTATTGATGGCATCCTGTCATTTATTGCGTCGCGCAGTTTTTTGGCGATGGATAAGGCAACACTCCGTTCGGTTGAATATGAGCCATGCGCGCCGGGGTCTTTACCGCCGTGACCGGCATCAATCACAATAGTACGTACCTTAAAAAGAGTTGATTCGTCGGCAGTGGTATCGCCCGGACCGGGCCCAAAAGATGTTAATACAGGATAACAAAACAGTATGAAGCAGATGATAAGCCCTGAAGCCTTTATATTTTTTTTCATTTAGTATTATAAACCAACAACCGTATAGCGTGTTAATTGTTGTCTTTAATTTTGCATCTATTAATAACCAACTTCTTAGCTTTCTGCTTTATGCATTCAGCTTTTAGCTTTTATATATTTTGTTTTTTGCTGCAATCAGGGCATAAGCCGCTGGCATATAAGGTAAATCCATTGGCTTTAAAGCCCGGCGGCAAGTCAAATGCCGGTAAGCTCAGGTCGTTTAAACAATATACATTGTTGCACTGCGTACAGTTAAAATGCAGGTGCTCGTCATGATGCATGTGTTCCTGGCAATTCGAGGTGCAAATGGCATAATTGGCAGTGCCGTTAAGGTCGAACACCTTATGTATAATGCCCTTTTCTTCAAACACATTCAGTATGCGGTATAATGTAACACGGTCAACATCATTCATCAGGCTTTCAAGGTCGGGCTGCGAAGTGGCCGTTTCCTTATCAGCCATCATCGATAAAACCTTCAACCGGGGCGCGGTCTTTTTCAAATGATGCTGATCGAGCAAATGCTCAAACTGATTAGGAGTATTTGTTGGTTGCTTCATCTTGCAGTTTATATTTCCTGTTGAACCACTTTTACGTGGTCAGCATGGTCGCAGGTTTTACACATGCCGGCATATTTATAATTTACAAAATGCGCTCCGGCTATGGTTAACCCGCCCAAAGGTACAATAATGGCTTCAATCCAGCCGGTTCTAAATATATGGCCTGTTATTATTATTGCAAAACCCAAAACTAACAAACTTAAAGGCAACAGCCTGCGGTGGGTACGAAAGTAAGATAAACTGATGGAGGACACACCGATAACAAAGGCCAGTATGATCATGCCCCACTCTACCCAGGGGTTTGCTAAAAACCCAAGCCCTACCAGTGGCAGGCTGGTGAACACTAACGGCACTATGGCGCAGTGGATAGCGCATAAGGTTGAGGCTGTCATGCCTATATTATCTAATCGTGCAGTTAGTTTGGGGAATTCCATGCTGCAAATATAGAAAAGATGCAACATTATTGCATTTAAATTTCTACATTTTTTACTTTAAGATTATTTAATATTCGTTTAACAATAATTGAATATTTGAAAGCAAATCTTATTTTTGCACCGCTAAAGTCCAAACTGTGCCCCAAAATATAACTTTAACAATAAAAGAAAGCTGGAAAGAAGCCAGCAGTGCAGGATCGAACAGGTTTAAACTTGTTGCGGGTTCGGTACTTATCTTTGTCATTATTGGTTTGTTGCCGTACTTTTTTAAACATATTGAAAAAAGAGACGGTGTTGTTTTGCACGATTGGGTACTGGCACAGATCCCGCCGCACAATGTATCGGTAGCCATATTCATATTTATTTGGGGGATGGGCCTGCTTATACTGTACAGGGCCATTTACAAACCGCAAATATACATACTGTATGTTTGGGCGCTGATAGTTGTTACTCTGGTGCGCCTCATTACCATCAGCTTTGTGGTGCTTAACCCGCCAATTGGCCTGATACCTTTAGCCGATCCACTCACCGGTATTTTTTACGGACAAGCCATTATTACGAAAGACTTGTTCTTCTCGGGACACATAGCCACACTTACCCTCATGTATCTTTGTTTGGAGAAACGGAACGATAAAATATTGGGCCTCATATCCATAATTATTGTCGCCTGTTTATTGCTGGTACAGCATATCCATTACACCATTGATATTGTAGCATCGCCATTTATAACTTATGGCTGCTTCAGGCTGGTGAAGTCGTTGTTGTTTTAATACGCCTTTCCACTTAATTTCGAAGCATCAGCAACCCCAAAATTCTCTAACTTTGTCATCCTGAGCGACAGCGAAGGATCTTCTACGATAGAAAGGTAGGCGATATTCATGTCAGGGCGTAGAAGATGCTTCCTACGTCAGCATGACAAAAGAATTCCCGGACTGATCTGGAAAAAATGCGCGCCGGCCCAACCGAAAGAGGGGGCGGCCCGGTCCGAAGGACTCCTATGGAGGAGTATGGCCTGTGGGCGAAAGCATCCCCTCTTTCTTGATTTTTTGTTCCTTTTTATCAAGAAAAAACGGCGAAGCCCTCTTGAGCACCGTTAAAAACAAACAACTGCGAAAAAAAAGCCACAGCGGCAGCGGTTGAAAAGACAGGTAATCACATGTGTTGGCGGACCAGGCACAAAGAGATTGCCACGTCATTCCGCTCGCTTCGCCTTGCTCATTCCAATGACATGTAGGAGATAAAAGCGCGTCAGCCCAAACGAAAGAGCGCGCAGTCCCCCTCTTTCTTTAAAACACCCACCCGTCGATTCAATTCCCTCTCCCATCGATAAAAATGCAGGATAAAACCAGCACTGACTATATTTGTTGATGAAAAGGCGGACAGGGTTTGTCCGCCATTAGTCTATTATTGACATGAAAAAAATCATTCACTTCGCTGGCCGCAAATGGGCTGCCGCGGGCTTTCTATTGATGGCTTTGACCTGCACAACAGCTTACTGCAACGCCCAGGCCACGCCGCAGCGCGCGCTGCTGGCGCTTTCCAAAGGCGACCACACATTGGCCATCATCGACCCGGTTTCGCTAAAGGTTGTGGCGACGGTGCCGGTAGGCACCGATCCGCATGAAGTAACAGCTTCAGCCGATGGCAAAACTGCTTACGTCACTATTTACGGCGGCGGCAGTTTGCACGAGTTGGATGTGATAGACCTGGTAGTACAAAAAGCATTACCCGCACTGGATACAAAACCTTTTATGGGCCCGCATGGAATTACGTTTATGGGTGGCAAAGTGTGGTTTACCGCCGAGGGTACTAAAACCGTTGTGCGCTATGACCCGGCAACGGGAAAATTCGACTGGTGCATGGGAACCGGGCAAAACCGTACGCACATGATCTATGTGACGCCCGATTTGAAAAGTGTGTATACAACCAATGTGAGTTCGGCCACGGTGAGTATTTTGGTGGACACGCTTATACAGGGCGGCTTTGGGCCACCTCCGGGAGGAGGTAATCCGCCGCCCGTGGCGCCACAAGGCGGACGGACACAACAAGGCGGGCCACCACAGGGCTTTAGGCCGCAACCGCACAGCGACTGGTTGCAAACCGTGATCCCGGTAGGTAAGGGCTCCGAAGGATTTGACGTATCGCCCGATGGTAAAGAATTATGGACAGCAGGCGCGGATGATGGTATTATTACAGTAATAGACCTCGGCACAAAGCAGGTGATAGCCAGTATTGATGCTAAAGTAAATGGCGCCAACCGCCTAAAATTTACCCCTGATGGTAAGCGCGTATTGGTTTCGAGCCTACGCACCGGCGACCTGTTTGTACTGGATGCGGCAACGCATAAGCTGATCAAAACCGTAAATACGGGCCACGGCGGCGCGGGCATTTTAATAGATAACGATGGTTCGCGCGCATTTATCGGCTGCACCGGCGACAACTATATAGCTGTTGTAGATTTGAAGACTTTGTCTGTCATCGGGCATATCCCCATTAACGGCGCCGATGGATTAGCATGGGCGGTAAGGCAGTAACGTGCGGGGAATAGAAAGCGCGTTGGCCCAACCGAAAGAGGGGGCCAGCCGGTCCGAAGGACTCCTATGGAGTGGGGGGGAAGCATCCCCTCTTTCTTGATTTTTTTGTTGATTTTTTTGTTTCTTTTGTATTATGAGACTGATCTGATAAAATATCAATAATCGGAAAATAAAAGGCATACGGGTTCTTTTTGGTGCATAAGGATATGTTCAGGGATAGTATATTTGAGTTTTAAAAAAACCTAAATGAAAATTAACATCACAAATACTAAAATTGCCATTGCGTTTGCAATTGGTTTAATTTTAACACAGATAAGTTGTTTTTTCGAAAAAATACCATGGCTATTTGTCGCATCAGTACTTATTGGAATTATAATTATAGTTATTACTATGGCATACTTTGTATACCACTTTGTTCATTTTATGTATAATAAAATGAACGAAAAATAATTATCTTATTATTAAGTCTTCGAGAGACCCGACTATGACAGCATGTGCCGATTTGCATGGAGTAGAAGATGCTTTCTACATCATCATGACAAAAAAAAAAGTGCGCCGGCCCAACCGAAAGAGGGGGCGGGCCGGTCCGAAGGACTCCTATGGAGGAGTATGGCCTGTGGGCGGAAGCATCCCCTCTTTCTTGAACTTTTGGTTCTTTTCTTTCAAGAGAAAAGAACTAGCCCCCGCGGCAATAAGCGGGCCTCAGCGGCAGCGGTTGAAGCAATAAGTAATAATGTGGGTTACCTGTCAAAAGAGATTGCTTCGTCATTCCGTTCGCTCCGCCCTGCTCATTCCTCAATGACGTGGGATAAACGGTGCTAACCACCCGGTAACTCATCCGGCACATCCAACCTCGCTACACCAATCCTATCATCGGCCATTCCATAATAAATATCAAAACGGTTAGGCATACCAATATCGATCCTATGGTCTATCCCCGTTGGGAAAACCACGTTGGCTATAAGGCCAACCTGTTCTTCAGGAAGATCAGGCTTCATAATAGGTTTGGGAGAGCGATATATGATATTACACAGGTCGTCCTTTGCCAGTATCATCACCCCTGCCGAGTAGGTCAACCGCTGCTTTTGATCCCCGTCACCGGGCGCTTCACTAACTCCGTGATAAATGAGCATCCAGCCATATTTGGTTAAAACAGGCACTGTACCGCACCCTATTTTCAGGTTCTCCCAATCAAACACCGGCGATGCCAAATGCCGGTGCGAAGTGAAATTGCCATTATTAACAGCCTTTAAGGTATGCATATTAATAGGGCAAAATGACACCCATATACTTTCTTTATGAATATCTATTTCTCTCGACGATGGTTCCTTTACTGTATCTTCAGGACGTGTACCGGGGAACAACGGACGGTGCAATAGGGCCAGTTCCATATTTCCCGAAGGATTAGCTATAAAATCAGGAAAAACACACGAATCTTTATTGTCAACCCCTTCAAATTTAACATTCTTGTACGGGGTAAACTTTGCCAAACCTACCCGCTCCCAGTGGAACAGGTCGTATGACCGGGCTATGGCTATTCGCGGGCCGTTGGGCCCAAATGCCACATAGGTCATTACATAATGCTTAACCGGTTCTAAATAAGTAACACGGGGGTCTTCGCATCCCCCACCACCGGGCCGTAGCTCATAATCAGCTTCTGGCTCAAGTACTACTCCCAGGCGTTCAACACCGATAGGGTCACCGGCCTCATTAAACAAAACCCTTGCTATGCCAATACGCGAATAATTACCTTTAGCCACCATTCGCGGGAACAAATATAAATGCCCATCGGGCCCGCGTACCGCACCTGGATTAAGAACACCCTCGGCCTCCATTGCATTGCCGGGTTCCGGCTCCATTATCACCCCAAGGCGCTGTACTTTAAATTCACCCATTCTTTTTCTTTTTTATTTTAACTTTTACAAGCTTACCACCTTCACAGGCTATTATAGCTTCAATAATACGCTTGGTTTCTTCTGGGTCGCGTACCTGTATGCAATCGGCTCCGGTTGTACGGGCGGGGTAATCGTTGCCACCCTCAAACAAAGCATCGCCAATAAACAGCATTTCGCTTATTTTTATATCAAGTACCGATTTCAGCTTGCGTATGCCATAGGCTTTATCAATGCCAGGCTTGGTAATATCTATCGAAGTGGCACCGCCCATTTGTTCCGAAAAATCGGGGAGTGTTTTATCAAGTATCGCTTTTATTTTTTTGCGCTTGATGAATTTGGGGTCCCACAGTTTTTTAACGTTCAACGGCGCTCTTTGCCCCAATGCCGAAAAGGTGATCTGGCTGCCCCTGTCCTCTATCTGCTTGCCCCATGTTTTATCAACTTTAGTACCCGATGCCTTTACCGCGTCGGTTAATGAATTGATGATCTTACTTTTTTCATCATCGCTAAAATTTTCGGCATACAACAGCTTCCAGCCATGTTTGTACTGGTAAAACTTGGTACCGCAGGTAGGTAATATCGACAGGTTTTTCAGGCGCTTTTCTTTGTCCAGATGCGCCAGTACCTGCTTCTCGAACTGCGGCCAGTCGCCCCCCGAAATAATGGCTACTTTTACAGTATCCATCAGCCTGCTAAAAAGCGCGGCCATTTCCGCATCTAACGATGCTTTACTTTCGGCAAGCGTGCCGTCAAGGTCAAAAACAATTAGCTTCTTCATATTACATTTCCCTCGCGGGGGATAAATTGGTTTATGATGTGGGTATGGCTATTTCAAGCAGGTTTATTTTTCCTTGCGGGATGCAGTTCATCACCCCCAATTCAGCCGGGAGTAAAACCACATCGCCTTTTTTTATACCATAGTTTGTACCATCGCATACAATATCGCCATTTCCATCAATACAAACCAAAATACGCGGCACATCTTCGGCGCCTACCGTAAATTGTTCACCGGTATTTATCCGCCATAAAATAAAATGTTCATTATTAAACAATTCTTCGCGCTGAACCGGTTTTGTCGCTACTACTTTAGGGGTTACCGGCCCAATGTCGGTAAGGTTAAAATCAATGCAGGCTATGGCTTTATCAATATCCAGCTCACGGGGTTTGCCGGTCTTGGCATCAACGCGGTCCCAATCGTATAGCCGGTAGGTTGTATCGCTGTTTTCCTGTACTTCAAATACTACAACATCGGCCAGTGTATGCACCGTGCCCGAGTGTATAAAAACGCCGTCGCCCGGTTTGGGTGTAAAACTGTGCAGGTAACCGGCCACTTTGTGTTCATTTAATGCTTTGCGCAGATCGGCCTCATCCGTGCCTTTTTTTAATCCCGAATAGATCAACGCTTTTTTACCCGCTTCCAATACCACCCATGCCTCGGTTTTGCCTGTATCGCCTTTGGGTATGTATTGCTTCTGATCGTCGGACGGGTGCACCTGTACCGATAATACCTCCTGCGCGTCCAAAAATTTAAGCAACAGCGGGAAACGGTCGAACCTTCCTGCCAGCCTGCCCATAATACTTTCAGGGTATTGGTTAAACAGTTGCGTAAGCGTATAACCCTTATACAAGCCCTCGGTTACAACGCTGGCGTGGTCGTCACGGTCGCTCAATATCCAGGCCTCGCCTACCGGCCCTGCGGGTAATGGTTCGGTAAGCAGGTGCGCTAAGCGCCTGCCGCCCCACAGCCTGTATTGGTAAATAGGCTTAAAAAATAGCGGGTATAATGTCAGTTCGGTCATGGTACAATCGGATAAATCACACAGTATGGTATAATTACGCACACTACATTTTTATAGCATAACATCGCTTTACCTATTATGTTGTTTATATTTATAATATAGCTGTAACATTGGCGTGATACTTGTACTATAAAAACTGTAAAGGCACATTAAACCTTTTGAACTTTAAAGCGTCTATTAATCATCAGCACAAATCGCTGAAAAAATATTATCGATTATGAAAAGGGTATATAGAAATCTGATCTTTTTAAGCTTAAGCTTACTTGTATGTATGTTTTTAGCTGTTCCCGCAAACGCACAACACCGCGGTGGTGGCGGCGGCGGGAGCCATGGCGGCGGCGGTGGTCGCGGTTTTTCTGGCGGCGGAGGCCGCGGTTTTTCAGGCGGTGGCCGTAGTTCAGGCGGTGGCCATACTACCTATTCAACAGGCCGTTCCTATTCTGCTGCACGCGGCAATGTAGGCAATCGTGCTTATGTTAACCGTGCCAATGCGGGCCGTTCTTATGTAGGTGCCAGGAGTTATGCTGGTGCAAGAGGCGGCCGTGCTTATGTAGGTGCCAGGGGTTATGCTGGCGCAAGGGGTGGCCGTGGTTATTACGGTCGTGGCGGTTATGGCCGTGGCTATTATGGCGGCTATCGCGGTTACGGCTGGCGCGGCAGGTTTGGTTATGGCGGTTTTTACTTCCATGCAGGCTTTTACAATAGCTTATACTGGCCACGTTTAGGCTTTAGCGTTGGCTTCCTTCCTTACGGTTATTATCCGTTCTATTGGGGAGGTTTACAATACTACTACAGTAACGGCTTTTATTACGACTATGATAACGGTCAGTACACTGTAGTTGAGCCACCAGTTGGCGCGGAGATTAACAGTTTGCCGGCCGGCGCAAAATCAATAACAATAAACGGCCAGCAATATTATGAGCTGGATGGTGTTTATTATGTGCCAATTACCAAAGATGATGGCTCATTAGCCTACGAAATTGCAGGTAAAGATGGCGAGTTAAATACTGATGGTGGTGGCGACGACCAGGGTCAATATGACCAGGCCCCGCCTGCTGGTAATGGCCAGGGATACAATGCACCTGCCCCACAGCAACAGCAAGAACAAGCTGAACCACAGCCACGTAACGGCTCAGCCGACCTTCAGGTTGGTGATTTGGTACAATCATTACCAAAAGATTCAAGAGGTGTAACTGTAAACGGTCAGCGCCTGTTTGTATCGCCTGATGATGTTTACTACAAAAAAACAATTGACAATGATGGCAACGTTGCTTACAAAATTGTAGGCCTTCCATCTGAAGATCCTGATGGCAATTAATAAATAAAGCATTTATAACAAAAAGCCCCACGATTAAAAAATCGTGGGGCTTTTTTTATGACTTATACTCCGCTTATAAGCTTTCCAAAGTCGACTTCAGCAACACCACACCTTCGGTAGTGCTTTTGCTTGTGCTAAATATATCGGCTGATGATGCTCCCGGCCCGTAAAAGTTCGCGTTCGCCTTTTTATCAATACCAAGGTTCGAACCATTAATAGTTATACCGGCAAACAAACCCCGGCTGCGCGAGTAGGAATATACTTCGGCCTGCAGCTTATAATCGGTACTGGCAGTCGAGCTACGCCCAACAGGCCCCGCAGCGGCTGATATATCGCCCCCTATGGTAAAGTCACCGTTTTTAACCTTGGTCAGCACCCCTCTGTGGTGAAATACCAATATCAGGTCTACTGATTGTACACCTATCTGCAAACCAAAGCTGCCGCCGTTAAGCGTAATAAAAACCGGGTCGCTCCATTTGCCGTTATCCAGTTTTACCATGGCAACGCCATTACCATGCTTGCCGCCTATTCCAAACCCTGCATTTATCATGTGCGGAATGATCACTATGCCGTTGTATTCCTCCAGCAATTCATGCGGGATACTCTCTTTCATTTTACCAAAGTCTTTAAGCACATTGGCAGCGTTATGTATCCGTTCTGTTTCCTTACTGGCATCAGTAGCCGATGCCAGTATAATGAAGACGCTTAACAAAAGCGGTATCTTCAAAAATTTTAATAGTTTCATGGGTAGTATATTTTAATTGTTAATATGTTATTGTTTAACCCATCAAATCTACACTTGTTTGCTTAAATAATCTGTAATTACAAATCGCTGAATAACTATCTTTGCCCTATAATGAGTTTGAGTAAAGAGCAGGTATTTTCCATATCCAACAACGATGAATTTAAGGCTGCAGCCCTGCAGGTTTTCCGCTACCAGGCCGCTAACTGTGCTGTTTACAGCAAATTTATCGGGGGCCTAAAGGTTGATGCCGCCAAAGTCGACCGCATTGAGCAGATCCCCTTTTTACCTGTTGAATTCTTTAAATCGCACCCGGTTGTTAGCAATAATGAGCCGGTTGAAGTTACTTTCAGCAGTTCGGGCACTACAGGCATAACAACCAGCAGGCACCTGGTTACCGACGTAAGCTGGTATGTAGAAAGCTTCCGCCGGGCATTCCAATTATTTTATGGCGATATAAAGGATTACACCCTACTGGCCCTGCTGCCATCATATCTTGAGCGCGAAGGCTCATCACTCATTTACATGGCCGACGACCTGATAAAACAGTCAGAAAATCCCGATAGTGGCTTCTATCTTTATAATTATGATGAATTGTACCATCAGCTTAAAAAACAACAGCAAGCTAATAAACCTACGCTGTTAATTGGGGTTACCTTTGCCTTGCTTGATTTTGTTGAACAACACCGTATCAATTTCCCGGAACTTATAGTGATGGAAACCGGCGGCATGAAAGGCAAACGCAAGGAAATGATACGCGAAGAACTGCATGAAACAATATGCAAAGGCTTTGGTGTTGACGCCATTCATTCCGAATACGGCATGACGGAACTACTATCGCAGGCTTACTCAAAGGGTATTGGCATTTTCAACACCCCGCCCTGGATGCGCATCATCACCCGCGACACCAATGATCCCATAAGTTTGATCACCGATGGCAAAACCGGCGGCGTAAACATCATCGATCTGGCCAACATCAACTCATGCTCATTCATAGCCACTCAAGATCTTGGAAAAGTGTACCCCGATGGCTCATTCGAAATACTCGGCCGCTTTGATAATGCCGACATCCGCGGATGTAATTTACTGATAGCATAAAAGGCCCATTTAACCAACAGTAACCAAGGGCAGTGATACCGTAAATTCCGAACCTTGTCCTTCGGTGCTGTTTAGGGTAATATTGCCGCCATGCCCCTTCACCACAATATCATAACTTAACGAAAGGCCCAACCCCGTTCCCTCACCCGTCGGTTTAGTAGTAAAAAAGGGCTGCATGATTTTATCCTTAATAGTATCGGGTATGCCATTGCCGTTGTCTTTTACTTTGATCACGAGGTTATTTTTTTCTATCGAAGTACTTACAGTAACCTCCGGTTTATAATCAACACCCGATGTATTTTTCTTTTGATTTACGGCATAAAACGCGTTGTTAAAAAGATTCAACAATACCCGGCCAACATCCTGCGAAGCGATATTCACTTTGGGCAGCTTTTCATCAAAATTGGTTACCAGTTCCGCATTAAAATTTTTATCCTTTGCACGTAGCCCGTGGTATGATAATTTTAAAAATTCATCGGCCAAAACATTAATATTGGTCAACTGCTTTTCGCCGGTACTGGTGCGGCTGTGTTGCAGCATACCTTTAACAATAAAGTCGGCGCGCTTGCCGTGGTGGTTTATCTTTCCCTCGTTTTCAATCAGGTCATTTATCAGTTCAACCTCCAATTGCTCATCTCTTTCCCCTTTCGGCTTTTTGCTTTCAGCTTTAAGCTCTTCAAGCATTTCTTTGTTTACATCGCTAAAATTATTTACAAAGTTCAGCGGGTTTTGTATCTCGTGGGCAATGCCGGCGGTAAGTTCACCCAGCGATGCCATCTTTTCACGCTGCACCAGTTGGGTTTGCGTTTGCTTTAATTGGCTTAGTGCCTTGTTGGTTTGGTCGCGCTGCTCTTCTATTTCTTGCTTCTGTTTGTGCAACAACTGGTTGGCTTTTTTACGCTGGTTGCTGTTTCGCCAAAAAATAATAGCCAGCAGCCCAAGCACCCCCAAACCGCCCGATAAAATATACGTGCGCAGCCTGTTTTCCGCCTCCTTTTGTGCCTCACGCTGCGCGGTCTCTAATTCCTGCTGCCTTTCTTTTTCATCAAAATCAATTGATAGCAGTTGCTTTACCTTATCCTGGCTGTACAGGCTGTCTTTTGCGGCAGTGGTTATTTTAAAATATTTGTAGGCCTGCGCCAGGTTATGGTCCTCATCATAAAAAGTGTATAGTACTTTCCCGGCGTTTAAAACGTCCTGTTCAAATTTTCCGGCAGCAGCCGTTTCCAACGCTTTTTGGGCATAGTATTCTGCCGAATCCTGTTGTTTATATTTGTGGTACAGGCTGGCCGTGCTTAAGTAAGCAACACTCATACTTTCACCATCATCAATTGCTTTATTACTAATAACAGCCTGCCTGAAAAATTGAAGCGCAGCAGCTTTGTTTCCCTTTTCAGCTTCCACTTCGCCCAGATCACGCTGTTCCGAGCCTATCTCATTGATAAGATTTAATTTTTTGCAATTATCATAAGC
>Ga0206874_1062_pt1 | contig 30145 bp, 27 predicted proteins | sample Alteio_BWOrgCont_12_FD_152629 | JGI IMG/M metagenome (GOLD analysis project Ga0206874, IMG submission 152629) | Enriched cells from forest soil in Barre Woods Harvard Forest LTER site, Petersham, Massachusetts, United States -... | ecosystem: Environmental > Terrestrial > Soil > Temperate forest >...
CCGCAACTGCCTTTGAATGTGATATTCATCGGCGGGCGAGGTGAACACGTGCGTCTCGCCCTCGATCCGATAGTCGACGGGATCGTTGTCCGGCCGAAGGGTGCGCAACGGCTCTTCGGGGGCGATCCAGAGGCGATGCCCGCCGTAGGACTGAAACTCAGGCCCGCCGGTTTTTCCGCCGTCTGCCTCGTGAAACACGAAGAAGTTTGCGCCGCCGGTCGGTCCGTAAAACAGGATGCGGGGCCCGACTTCCAGCGTGACGATCATTTCGACGCCGTCGCCGACAATCTTTGCGTTTCGTTCCCACCCGCCAAAAGGCACCAGATTCATGGCGTGGGTTTTACCTGGATTGCCGATTCCGCGTTTGCTAGAATCGGAGCAGGTAGTTCACGCGAAGGGTGTTGTTTTCGGGTCGCTGTCCCTGCGGAATCATGTGCTCGTAGCTGAGGCTGCCCACGAACAGACTGAACGTTTGGCGAGGACCTGCCTTTTGATCGTATTCCAAGCTATAGCGCTGAGTGTTTCGCCACAGGTCGGTTTGATTGGCATTCTCGATGCCGTAGAACAGAGTCACCGGCGATCCGCTCTTTTCGAACAGTTTCGCCGTCACGCCGCCGACTTGCGAACTGGACATCGTCGAATCATTGATCAGTTCCTGATACACGCCGCCCACCGTCAAGTTCGCGTTTTGCTTGTAGTCCAGCATCCACTTGTCGCTGCGCGACGCTTGTGGAATCGAGCCAAGAATGACGCCCGGGTTGGCAACGTCGGGGTTCGTTTGAAGCAAATTCGTCAGCGTGACGTTCTTCGCCGGCCGCATCGTCAAGTTGTAGTCACGGATGATGATCGTGTCATCGTAATCCATCGTCCGTCCCTTGTACGAGACCGCCGCTGAGATGAACTTCTTATCCGAGGGGTCTGTGGCTAGCTTGAACGTCCGGTCGATCGCGCGGTTGCCCAACGGATCCATCTGACTCTTGTATTCGTAGCCGAAATTATACGTACCTATTCGCCCCTGTCCGCTAAACAGCTTGTCCTCATGCAGGGTCCGCGAGTAGTCCGTCCCGGTGTCCATGTTCACCGTGATTTTCGCGTCATCGATAAATCCCAGCTTGAATGGCTTCACCGTTGAAAGCGCGACGTTGCCGTTGGTTTGAGTGTGATTGTCGGCGTCCCACTGATTTGCGTACACCGCCCCCATCATCAGGTTGCCCACCTGCCCCGGCTGGATCGCGGTGACCGGCTGGCCGGCAGGCGCCGACTTACCCACTGCGAACGTCGAGCTGGAATTATTTTGAGTGGGGTCGGGGGCAAGCGACTTGGCGTAACCGTAGCTGACCTTCACGCCGTTGCCGAAATCGTACCAAAAGCCATAGTTCCGATGGCTTTCATCGGTGTCGCCCGCTCGGTCGACTTCGGTGTCGGTCACGCTAACGCCGGTCCGCTTGTTCAGGTTCGTGCTGACGGTGTTGGCGTTGATCTCCTCCGTCTGGCCGTTAGCGTAGGTGGTTAGGGTTTGCTCGGTCTTGAAGGTAGTCGAGCCAATTGCCGGCGTCTGGTATCCGAGGTAGCGCAGATGTTGATCCAGTTGATTCTGCTGCATCCCATCGTACTCGTCGTTCTCCTCGGCTACCTTCAGGATCCCAAACCGGCCGAAGTCCTTCGTGAGCGACATCTTGTCAACCACGCTTGCGAAGATCGTGCTGAGCGGGTCGTTGTTGTGCTGCTCAAGGTCGGTGTAGTTGAACGCCGTGGTCTTGTTCGCCCAATCAAAAGTCGTGTTCCGCGTGGACCACGTCTGCCGCGACTCCGGGTCGACCTGCTGCTCATCGAACGTGTTGAGCGTCATGCCCGGCAGAATCGCCCACTTGACCTTGGCGTCCTCCTCGTTGAAGCCGCGCAGAGAGCCAAGCAGCTGGGCTTCCGGATCGACCAAGCTCGGGCCATCCAGAAATCCGGAGGTTGCCGAACGCTGCCCAAGCTGCACGTTGAGCTTGTTTGGATCGTCGTACGTCACCGTGTTCCTCTCGACGGAACCGGTCAGCGACTCGGCCTGCAGAGAGTTGACGTCAAGCTTGGCCTTACCCGTCAAGACTTCCAATCCGATGTCCGTTCGGTTGAGTCCTTGCAGGGTGCCCAAGCGTAGCTTTTCGAGATCCATCATGTTGTTGATTTCGTCGAACTGGGCGCCCAACTCTTCCTTCCGGTAGTTGAGGATCACGTTCTTGCCGGCGAGTGAGGCGCTGTCGACCTGGCCCTTATCCGTCAGCCCCTTTAGTTCAAGAGCGCTCGCCGTAAGCTTCCAGCCCTTGATCGCGTCGGTCGAGAAGCCGTCGTATTTCCGGTCGATTCCCGTCGTGCCCAAGAATTCGGATTGATCGCTTGGCGAAGGCGTAATGTTGTAGGAGTACATGTTCGCGATCGTCCTGACCGTCGCCGCGGTCTCGACATCGGAGAGCGCGCCCATCGAGGTGAACCCTGTGCTGCTGTTTACATCCGCGTGCTGAAGACTCCACGAGCTCGATCCAATCGATGCGTCTTGGGAGCTGTACCTGCCGACGTTGGACGTCAACATTGTTTGATTGAAACTGAAAGGGGTACTGGGTCCGAGGAGGCCGGCCTGAAGGCCCAGCCATTGCCGCTTCACCCCGATCTCACGACCATATTCGGCCTGCTCCGGCGCCATCAAGCTGCTCATGCGCATGAACGTGCCGTCCACGCTTTCGTCCCCCATGTTGAAGCGAAGCTTCGAGGAGTTGAGTGCCCACTCGCTACGGTTGATATTGGTTTTGTAAACGTCGTCGGAGATCTTTGTCGACTTGTAGCTAATCTTGCCGAACGAGCGTGCGAGGTCGCCGGTCAGCGTGTTGCGCGTCATTCCCGCTTCTTTACCGAGTTGATCCTTATTCGCCTCGTTGAGGTCTTTAAACCGATTGAAACGCGAGTCCACCGACTGCGAAGTCCAATTCAGCCTGAGTCCGCCGTTCTGCAGAGCGTAAGAGTTCCAGACGATGCCGGCCGCGCCTTCTTTCACCTCGCGGTAGTTGTCACTCACCCCGAAGCTTCCCAACTGCATGTTGTTGAGCCCAAAGCCGAAGCGCGTGAGCCCACGCTCGGCGTTCAACTGCTTCACGAGTGCGGGGTCGACTCCCGTCAAGGAATTGAAGCCCATGAAGTTACTGTCGACTTCTTGATAGTTGACGGTCGCCGATCCACCCAACAAGGATGAGCGCATGTTTTGGACGATCAACTGGGACTGGCCGGCACGTGGACTCGATGGCCCTGTCGGGCCGCTGGTATCCAGCGAAAAAGCAGATGAATTGTTCTCGCGAATGCTGTCCCCGACCATGAAGATCCCGCTCAACGACCCACCTTGGGCGAGCTTGAACGTGTCGGTCAACCCGAACATGTTGCTCGACATGACCGAGCCGTCGGCGCCGCGCTCGGCGATGCCGAATCCGGTCATCAGGCTGAGGGCGCCGGGAGCAATCGCATACGTGAATGGGCTCGCCGAGGCAACCTGAGTGGCCGGCGTACCGGGCGGTACCGGGCCCGGCTTGTATCGGTAGCTGACGCTAAGCGTCTGCCCTGCCGTTTGGGAAACTTTGAGGTAGACCACACCGACCCCGTAGTCCATCAAATAATCGACATTTGGCGTCAGCGACGTCCCGTTGAGCTGGACAGACTCGGAATTCGGGATCACGTTTCCGTTGCGAAGTGGCGCACCGGGACCGATTGCGCCCAACGTGATGAGGTCGACCGCAGGGAGTCCGTTGGCGTCAACGGGAGCGGGAGCGGGTGGTGCTCCGTTCGGCGCTTGGGGGCCGGTCGAGGGTGCGGGAGGTGCAGGCGATTGGGCCATCGCCGATAACGGCAAAGCCCCCAAAACCACTGACCCTATCAACCCCGCTTTTAGCCTTCCCATGGCTCAATGCCGAGACGCAACACCCCAGCAAACATAATAATCCATCCAGCCCCCTCGAAACGGGACCTTTGACCGGCCAGGCACCTCCGTGTGCTCCAATGTGGCCGAATTCTTAATGGTTATACGGTCTTAGACTAACAGATCTCTCCCGAGTTTCAACGAATGCAAAAAGAATTGCGCCAAGCCTCTACAGCTTAACCCATGTCCTCGACTCGCTGCTCCGCTCGACCGCGTCCAAGACGCGCTGGTTTTCGTAACCGTCGACGAAGTCCGGCTCGATGCGGGCGCCCGCCGCCATATTCGTAAAGGCGTCGGCAAGCAAGTTCGTAAAGGTCTCTCCGTATCCGATGATGTGGGCGACCGGCCAGTAATGGCCCGCGTACGGATGGCAACCCTCGGTCGCTTGGATGAGCGTAAAGCCGTGGGTCTCATCGGGCACGCTATTGTCGAAGAATTCCAGCTCGTTCATCCGCTCCAGGTTGAAAACGACGCTGCCGCCGGAGCCGTTGATCTCGAATCGATTGTAGTTCTTGCGTCCGACCGCGAACCGGCTCGCCTCGAACGTGCCGATCGCCCCGCTTTTGAACCTTGCCAGAAACATCGCGGCGTCGTCGACGGTTACCTGGCCCATCTGGTCGCTTGCCTTCGCGCCCAGGTTGGCGTCGATCGCCCCCGCGAGCGGCCGCTCTTTGATGAACGTGTGCAATGCGCCACACACTTCGTCAAACTCCCCAAGAAGGTGCCGCCCAAGGTCGATGATATGAGCGTTGATGTCCCCGTGGGCGCCAGAGCCGGCAATCTCCTTCTGCAATCGCCACACTAGCGGAAAGTTGGGATCCGCGATCCAGTCCTGCAGGTAGGTCGCACGCATGTGGAAGATTCGGCCGAGTCTTCCGTCGGTGATCAGCTTCTTGGCCAAGGCGACCGCCGGAGCTTTTCGGTAGTTGTGAAACACGGCGTGAGGGACGCCCGCCTTTTGCACCGCATCGAGCATCCGCTTCGCTTCGTCGACGGTGTTGCCGATCGGTTTCTCACAGAAAACAGCCTTGCCAGCTTCAGCCGCCGCAATTGCGATCTCGGCGTGGGTATTCCCCGGCGTACTCACGTCGATCACGTCGATCTCTGGATTCGCGACAACCTTACGCCAATCCGTCTCGTAGTTCGTCCAGCCGAACGTCTCCGCCGCCTGCTTGACTGCGGCCTCGTTTCGTCCACAGATTGTGTGCATATGGACGTCCACCGGCAGATCGAAAAAGTGACCGACCTGACGATAGGCGTTCGAGTGCGCCTTTCCCATGAACTGATAGCCGATTAGGCCGACGTTGACTTTCTTCTTCGACATGCTTTCCCCTTCGAAATGGTGATTTGCGGTTCGCTCGTCATTTTAGCGCGAGGCGCTAAAATGATGGGTGCCCGGCTTTGCCATCGGTTCGATAAAGGTTGATCCTCCCCTTCTCCTTGCCCCGATGGAGGATGTCACGAACTTGCCCTTCCGCTTGATCGCCAAGCGGATCGCCGGCCCGGGACTCATGTTCACCGAGTTCGTATCGGCAATGGCGATCCATTACGGCGCGGTGAAGACGTTTCGCAAGATGCGAATCGATCCCGCCGAGCGGCCGCTCGGCATCCAGATCTTTGGCGGTGAGCCGGAAACGATGGCGGAGACGGCGAGAATCGCCGAGGAGATGGGCGCTGACCTCGTCGATATCAACATGGGCTGTTGGGTCCCCAAAGTGTGTAAGACCGGCGCCGGCGCCGCGCTCCTAAAGGACCCGGAGTTGGCGGAGACGATCGTCCGCAGCGTCGTCAACGCAGTCAAGGTGCCCGTCACCGTCAAGGTTCGGGCAGGCTGGGACTGGTCCCTGTTCGCTGCCCCCGACCTCGCCCGCCGCTTCGAGGGCGCAGGCGCCCAGATGGTCACCCTCCATGCCCGGTTTGCGAAACAAGGGTTCGAAGGAGAAGCGGATTGGCGGCTTATCGACGAAATGCGCAAGTCGGTTACCGTTCCCCTCATCGGCAACGGCGACGTAAAGACCCCGGAAGATGCCCTTCGCATGCTGCGCGAAACCGGCTGCGACGGTGTGATGGTCGGCCGTGCCGCGATCTCGAACCCGTGGGCGCTTGCCCGCATCCGCGCGGCAATGACAGGCGAAGCGCCGCCCAAGCTACCGACAATAGAGGATCGGATCGAGGTGGCGATGGAGCACCTTCGGAAGATGGTCGCCTGCGAGGCGGATTGCCAAACCTTCGACGAGGCAAAGTCCACGGTAGGTTTTGCCGACGCCGAATTGCGTGCATGCCGTGCCCTTCGTGGGCAGATCCCCCTTTACATCAAAGGCGAATACGGCGCCTCACAAATCCGAGACCGGCTCACCCGCTGCTCGACGGTTGCCGAGTACGGCGGGATTCTCAGCGAGTTGATACTGGCCTTATGCCGGTGAGGGCCTGGAGAGTAGGTTCCTCAAGGCCCGCGTCCAGACCCTTGCGACGCCCGGCGCCAGCCGGATGGCCCGCCGATGAAGCTCCCGAGCGGAACGAGGGTCGCCCTTCTTATCCAGCGCGCTCGCCATTGACGACAGAGCGATACCGGCTCGCGTCACCATCATCCGCTTGAACTTGGCCGCGTCGGTTGGAGGCAGTCCGGCGAGGAGCTCGTCGGCGCGCGGCAAGATGAGGTCGTTCAACAGGTAATGCTGAGCCTCGTGGAATTTGTAGCCCGCATTGGCGAGACTCGTGCTGAGCACCGAATAGCGCACCAGCTTTTCCGGCAGGTGCGCGAATTCCCTGCCCGGAGCAAGCACGAACCAGCCGTACCAGTCGCAGGATCGGAGCGTATCCGGCGTGAAGTTACCCGCCGCCAACATATCCGTCCGGCGGAAGAGCGCGCTGCTCGCAATGATCCAATTGCTTGGCAGAATATGGTCGAAGGAGCAAGGGTCCTTCGGAAGTTGTAGGTTTCGCTCGACGATCGAACCGTCGGAGTATTCGTACCAACAATCGGCGTGTACCAACGTGGCTCCCGTCGCGTCGATCTGGGCGACCTGCTTGGCAAGCTTCTCCGGAAGCCAAATGTCGTCGCAGTCGATGAGGGCGACCAGTTCCCCCTTTGCCTCTTCGACCATTCGCTTCAAGGCCGCCCCTCGGCCCCCATTGGGGATCGAAAGCAGCCGGCAATCGTAGCCGCGAGCGATCTCGCCCGATCCGTCGGTGCTGCCGTCGTCGAGAACCAGAACGTCGAAATCCCGATAGGTCTGCGCGAAAACCGAGTCAAGCGATTTCGCGAGGGTCGCCGCGCCGTTGTAGACCGAAAGACACACCGTCACCCTCCCCATAGCCGGAAAGCGTACCGCGCCCGACCAGGTGGCGACCCTGGGTGTACACTGTCGCGAACATCCGATGTCGCTTGCACGCACGCTTGTTCTGAAGACCTCCGGCCTCGCGCCCATCAAATTCCTGGTTCGCAAGTCGTTCCTCTTCAGACCCCTCGTCGGCAGGTTTATCGCCGGCGACACGCTGGAGGAGGCGCTCAAGGTTAGTGAGTCGATCTTGGCGAAGGGTCTCCTCGTCTCGCTCGACTACCTCGGCGAGAACACCGCATCCGAGCAGGAGGCCCTCGAAGCAACCGCGACTTTCATTCGAATGCTCGAACGGATTGCCGAGATGCCCGTCGTCCAAAAATGGAACGCGGAACACGCCGATTCGCCCACCCTCAATCAATCCGGTGACGGCATTGAGCCGCTAAACATTTCGATCAAGATGACCCAGTGCGGCCTCGATTTGGGCGAAGCGTTCGCCGAGAAGAACCTTCGCGAAGTCGTGGAGACCGCCCATCGGCTGCACAACTTTGTCCGGGTAGACATGGAGGCGTCCGAATACACCCAACGCACGATGGACATGATCGAGCGGGTTCGAGGAGAGTACAAGAACACCGCTACGGTGCTCCAGACGTACCTCTACCGAACGCCGGGCGACGTAGAGCGCGTGATCGGCTGGAAGGCCCGCGTGCGTCTGGTCAAGGGCGCTTACTTGGAGCCGCCGTCGGAGGCCTACCCGGAGAAGGCGAAAGTCGACGAGGCCTACGTCACGCTCGGCAAGCGTCTCCTGGACGCCGGTACCTACCCCGCGTTCGCAACTCAGGATGCGGCGATCATCAAGACCCTCAACGCCTACGCTACCGAGAAAGGCATCGACAAATCACGCTTCGAGTACCAGATGCTCTACGGCATCCGTCGCGACCTCCAAGACAGCCTCGCCGCTGAAGGATACAACGTCCGAATCTACGTCCCATTCGGCGACGCCTGGTACCCCTACTTCACCCGGCGCCTGGCCGAGCGACCGGCGAACGCCTTCTTCATCCTGAAGTCCCTTTTCAAGGGATGACCCCCCGACCCTGGATGCGTCAATTCAATAGCCGGTCGGTCGCCTCCGTGGCGACCACCGGAGCGCAGCGCCAAAGGCGCCGACCCCGGAGGGGTCGCAGAAAATAGCCGGTCGGTCGCCTCCCTGGCGACCACCGGAGCGCAGCGCCGAAGGCGCCGACCCCGGAGGGGTCGCAGAACCTCCGTTCATGGGCACCGCCCCTCGAACAAACCACCGAACGTGGGCGATTACAACCTGAGCAGGTTATTGGACCCCTGCCCGGGGTCCGGATTCCGGCTGTCGCCGTACCAGGGGTCCCGAGGATCGGGACACCCTGGCGACTATCTTTGACCCCTCCGGGTCGGGATCAATGGACGGCTTTGCCGGGAACTGTCGGCAGCGGCTTCGACTGTGAGGTCGCGGCTCCTGCCGACCCTGCGAGGGGGTCGGTCGTATCGTGGGCGGCCCACACGATCATGCCGACCAGCACGAACGACACGGCGAAGAAATAGACCGTCAAGAAGATCCAGCACTTGATCATGGTCTTGATAATCCCTTGCTGATAGTTTACGAACATGGCAATTGGCAGGTACGCGACCATCCAAACGGCTACAGGCAGACCCACGAGTTGCCAGCCGGATGGGAGTCGGAGTGCGAGCATCAACAGCGTTAGAGCAAGCGAAAAGAACGCGTAATCGTGCAGGGCGAAGACAAGGTGTTCCACGTAGAACCGGCTGCGGCGAATGTAAAGCGCCTTGAAAAGCAGCGCAAAGATAGGCAGCAACATGAGGTTGGCGGTCGACAGCCTGCCGATGAATTTGTCGGAAAACTCTTTGCGAGCCAAGTCCCCGCGTTCGCCAGGCGCAATGAGCTTCACAACCTGCTCGTTGACCAGCTTCTCAACCCAGCCCGAGTTGGACTTTCTGTCGAGCAGACTCTGTCGCGCTTCCGTCGAGCTCTTCTCATCGATCGAACTTGTATGGATGATCGACGTGTTCGGCATCGCCGAAAGCACCAGAAAGAAGATCGCGCTGAGGCTGATGTAAAGCTTAAGCGGCGTGATATACCGAACCCGCTTGCCCTGAACCCACTCGCGCGTGAGGTAACCCGGCTTGATAATCAGAGGAACGAGCGTTCGAAGAAACTTCGAATCGAGACGAATGAATTCTTCAAAGAACTCCGCGATGAACTGCCAGAGCCCCTGGTTGTGATCTTTCGCATGCTGACCGCACTTCGGGCAGTAGTTATGGTCGACCGCATGGCCGCAATTGCGGCACCGCATGGGTGGTCGCGCCCCAGCGATCGGCGCAGCCTCTTGCTTGCCTGGGTCAGCGATCATCCGGAACCCATCGTATCACACGTTCCGTCGACCGGTGAAGGTGGCTTCAAGGTAGTCGCCCAACAATGAAAGGACCTTGCCTCGATGACTGATTTGATGCTTTTGCTCGGCGGTTAGGTCGGCCATCGTGCAACCCAGTTCGGGAAGATAAAAAATCGGGTCGTAGCCGAATCCTCCCGCTCCGCTGGGCTCCTCGGCGATACGTCCCTCGCAGGTTGCGGTGAAGACATGGGTCGGCCCGGCGGCGTCGGGAGGTGTAAGAGCCACGCAGCACCGAAAGCGAGCCGTTCGATTTACGGTATCCACCTCGCTCATCAGGTTCAGGATCTTGGCGATTTTCTCCGGAAACGGCATGTCCTCGCCTCCGAACCGCTTGCTGTACAGCCCCGGCGCCCCTTCCAGGAAGTCAATCTCCAAGCCGGCGTCGTCGGCCAAGCTCCATTGGCCGGTGAAGGCGGCCGCGCTTTCCGATTTGATCGTCGCATTTGACGCATAGTCGGCGCCCGTCTCCTCCGGTTCCGGCGCGTTCGCGTAGTCGGCGAGGGTTTTCAGTTCCAGACCGGGAAACCGGGCACCCAAGATCGTGACCATCTCCCCCGCCTTCTTGCGGTTGTGGGTAGCAATGACCAGCGTGTTGATCAGCAAAGTCATGTCAATCGATTTCGAGGGCGACCTTTTGCGCCGCGATCAACTCGTTGATTCCCTTCTGGCCAAGCTTGAGCATTCGACCGAGAGCATCGATCCCGAAGGGATCACGCTCGGCGGTGCCTTGAATTTCGACGAACTTGCCGCTTCCGGTCATGACGATGTTCATGTCCGTATTTGCCTGACTGTCTTCCTCATAGTCCAAGTCGAGGACCTCGGCGCCTCCGACCACACCGACCGAAACCGCGGCAATCGGTTCCATCAGCACATTTTTCTTTAGCATCCGCTGTTTGAGCATCCACTGAACGGCATCGTATGAGGCCACGTAGGCGGCAGTGATCGCGGCGCAGCGCGTGCCGCCATCGGCCCGCAAGGCGTCGCAGTCCAGCGTGATCGTTCGTTCGCCCATCGACTCCAAATCGAACACCGTTCGCATCGCGCGACCGATGAGTCGCTGGATTTCCATACTGCGACCGTTTGGCTTCATCAAATCCCGTTGATTGCGTTGGCGCCCCGATCGTGGGAGCATCGAGTATTCGGCAGTAACCCAGCCGCTGCCCTTGCCTTTCATGAACGGAGGAACGCGGTCCTCCACCGTTGCCGTCACCAGCATGTGAGTGTCGCCGACCTTGATGAGACAAGATCCTTCCGCGAACTTGGCGAAGCCACGCTCGAAAATATAGGGGCGAAGTTGGTCCGGCAGTCTGCCGTCTTTGCGCATTGCAAGAGCGTACCGAATCCCGAAAGATCGCGTATTGGGCGTTATCGACGTACCGTCAGAAGCTCACGACTTTGCCACTATGCGCGCTTTCGATCGCGGCGAGGCTGATCCGCAGGGCAGCGAGGCCATCTTCGCCGGTAATCGGCATTCCGGAGCCATTTCGGGCTGCGTTCAGGAATCCGGAGAGCTCGAGGTAGTACGGATCCTCATGGGGGGCGACCGATGGTTCCAAAAAGGTGCTCTCAGTCGTAACCGTTTTGAGCGCGGGAGTCTTTCGGCTGTCGAACTCAAGCAGGCCGTCGCTGCCGGCGATGTCGAAATAGGTTCGAAATCCACCCGGATCCATCCAGGTCGCCTCTACGTGGGCTACCGCGCCCGACTCGAAGGTCAGGGTTGTAAGCGCATAGTCGGGCCCCTGCCCGGTTTGAGCGCTCAGCGAGCGGCTGTACAGAAACTTAACCTTTCCGAAAGTCCACTGAAGCCAGTCAAAATCGTGAATCGCGAGGTCGAGCAACACGCCTCCCGACCGCCTGTGATCCATGAACCACCCTGAACTACCCTTCGGCGCCGGACCGCCTCTTCTGGTCCGAATCGCCGCCGGCTTGCCAACCGAGCCGTTCAACACCATTTGGCGGCCAAGCGCAAATTCGGGAAAGTACCGGACCACGTGCCCGATCATCAACGGAACGCCAGCCGCGGCGGCTGCATCGACGATCGCTTGCGCCTCGGGAATGGTTCGCGCGACCGGCTTCTCGAGGAAGAGCGGCTTGCCGGCGGCGATCACTTTGTGAGCGAACTCGGGGTGGACATCGGTCGGTAGGCAGATATCGACCACATCGGCCCATTCCAATAGGGCTTCGATCGACTCGCAGAGCTGTCCGTCCCACCGACTACGGAAACTGTCTCCTCTTGCCGGGCTCCGCTCAAAGTAGCCAAGCTCGATGCCGCTCATCTTGCGGTACTGGCGAGCGTGAACGTTCCCCATCCCTCCGGTCCCAACCACGCCGACTTTCATCGCACGAATTGTGGCACGGGAGCCGCGTCCTATTTCGTGGCTTTCTTAGGCGGGGGCTCTTTGATCGGACTCCGGTTGTCGATCAGGCGCGATATGTCCACAAAGAACACGCAGATGATCAAAACTCCCATAAACGCGAGCCCGCAAAGGCTCACCACGTTCTGAACCTGGATGCTGAGCCTTCGGCCTCGTCGGAAAAGTTCCGCGAACGCCAGCGTCATCTGTCCTCCATCCAGGGGCATGACCGGAAGCAGGTTGAGCACCCCCACCGAGATGCTGAGCAAGGCAGCGAGTTCAAGCACCGGACTGATGCCCTCTTTCACGGTGTCGTAAGTCGCCCTTGTGATCGTGATAGGGCCGCCCATCTGGTCTTTGAATGTGGACGGATGCTTGACGACGTCGAACAGCCCCGTCACGATGTCAATCGGGTACGAAACTGCGAGGCCAAGCGCCTCCACGCCCCCCATCGGCGCCCGAGTCCACCCTGCCCCCAGTTTTGCCTGCCGTTTGGATACCTTCGACGGCCGAAGGTTCGCTAACAGGACCGGCGACGGATCTTCCTCCAGCTTAGGAACGATCGAAACGTGAAGCTGGGCGCCCTGCCGGAGAATCCCGAAATCGAGTGCTTTGTCGGCGCTGTCCCGAACGATCGCCACCATGGCATAGAAGGTTGAGATCGGCTTACCGTCGATCGTCTGCACCAGATCGCCCCTTTTGAGACCCGCCTTTGCGGCAGGACCTTCTTTTGCCAGCATGCCCAATACCGGCCGGTTGTCAGGTTTTCCGACGCTCAAGATCAGCGGAGTGAGAATCGCGATTCCGGCAAGGACGCTGAACAATGGGCCCGCGAACAAAACGAGCAACCGTTGCCACGGCGGCTTGCTGTAGAAACCACCGGCGATGGTCGTCTCGCTTCCGTCTTCTTCGGGCAGCATGCCTTTGATCCTGACGAACCCACCCAGCGGCCAAGGCCGAATGGTGAACCGCGTGGTTTCGCGAAGGACGGTGCCGCCGGCGGTTTCGACCACCACAACATCCTCTGCCGGGCGAGAACCCGCCGATTCCAAATCGAAACGAACCCCGGCTGCATGCGTAAGCAAGGGCACCTGGCCCGGGAGAAGTGGAATCGTGTAAGTTCGGCGCATCCATTGGAAAACCGGGCGCTTCCCGAAGCCGATCGCGAACTCCTCCACCCCCATATTGAACATGCGGGCAAAGAGGTAGTGGCCAAGTTCGTGCGCCGCAACGAGCAGCGTGAACATGACGAGCAAAACGACCGCAGTTTCGAAGTAATAGGTGATCGAGGCCATGAAAATTAGCAGTCGTGGATCAGTGTACGTGCACGGGACCTTGCCGTTGCGTCTGCCGCCAACACATTCTCCAACGTTGGGACTTGCGTCTTATGTTCCTGAATGGTCCGACTTACAATATCGGCGATCCCAAGGAAGCTCAACTCACCTTTAAGGAACGCGTTTGCAGCAATTTCGTTCGCAGCATTCATGACGGTCGGCATCGTCCCACCGATTCTTGCGCTTAGCTTGGCAAGTCCTAAGCAAGGAAACGTTTCCTCGTCGACCGGCTCGAATGTGAGGGTCGGCGTATCGACCGGATTCCAGGGCTTTAGCGCGTTTGGCTTCCTCTCCGGGTAGAGCAGGGCGTAGGCAATCGGCAGCCGCATGTCGGGCCAACCCAGTTGCCCCAGAACGCTGCCGTCCTTGAACTTCACCATCGAATGAACGACGCTCTGCGGGTGAACCACCACCTTGACCCGGTCGATGTCGATATCGAACAGCCATCGCGCCTCGATCGCCTCAAGCCCCTTGTTCATCAGCGTCGCCGAGTCGATCGTGATCTTTCCGCCCATTCGCCAAGTGGGATGGTTGAGCGCCTGCTCGCAGGTCACGCCTTCAAGGTCGCTGCGCTTCTTGCCCCGAAATGGCCCGCCGCTGGCCGTGATAATCAGTTCGGCGACTTGCTCGGACGAATACCCCTGCATGCACTGAAACACCGCGCTGTGCTCGCTGTCGATCGGCGTCATCGTCACGCCGTGCTTGCGAATCATCGGCATCACCAGTTCACCCGCAGCCACAAGAACTTCCTTGCTTGCGAGGGCGATGTTCTTGCCCGCCTCAATTGCGGCGATCGTCGGCAGGAGACCGATGGCCCCCGCAACGCTGATCACCACGATGTCGGCCTCCTCGATGGTTGCAAGGGCGATCAACGAGTCCATCCCGCTTGGAATGTCGCTTCCGGCAACGGCCTGGGAAAGCGCCAGCCGCTTGACTCCGAATTTGGCCGCCTGCTCGAGAAGACCCGACGCGTTCGAATGGGCCGCCAGACCGACCACCCGCAAGTCGTCGGGGTGTTGAGCAATAGTGTCGAGAGTTTGCGTGCCGATGCTGCCCGTCGAGCCCAACACAACCACGCGCTTCATGTCGGTAGTTTAGCTTCGCCAAGTATTGCAAAGCCGCCGGAATGCCATACTTCTAGGAATGATCTCCGCCCCTTTGCTGGACACTCGATTTCGCTTGACCGAGGACGTTGCCCTCGATCTCGCCAAGTCGTATGGAACGCCGCTCTACGTTGTGGATGAAGGCCACTTCCGGGGCCGAATTCGCGAGTACTTGACCGCGTTTCGCGCGGCCTACGAGCGTTCGGAGATCAGCTTTGCCAGCAAGGCAAATTCAACCCTCGCGCTCGTGAAGATCGCGTACCAAGAAGGTTGCTCGATCGATGTCGCAAGCGAAGGCGAGTTCCGGGTCGCGCTGGCCGCCGGCGTTCCTGGCGAGCACTGCCACCTGCATGGCAACAACAAGCAGATTGGCGAGATCCAATTCGCCCTCGAACACGGAATCGGAATCGTTGTCGCCGATAACTTCGAGGAGATCGAAACACTTGCCCGGATCATGACCGCCGAGCAGCGGGGGACCAAGATCGTCATCCGCCTGGCGCCGGGAGTGGACCCCGTCACTCATGCGAAGATCTCGACCGGACAGGCGGACACCAAGTTTGGATTCAACATCACCGATGGCGCCGCCGAACATGCGGCGCGTCGCTGCCTGCAACTCGGCCTCAACTTGTATGGCTTCCATTGCCACGTCGGATCGCAGCTACTCGATCCTGAGGCACAAAGGTCGGGAGGCGAGCTGATCGCCGCCTTCGCAGTCGGTATCAAGGAAAAGCTTGGCTACTCAGCCCAGTACCTCAACCTTGGCGGCGGGCTCGGCGTCACCTACGTTACCGGCGATCAGCCGATGGGAATGGCCGACTATTGCCGACTGGTGGTTCAGTCGGTGCTTTCCGCTCTTGAAGGGTCAGGTATCGATCCGGTTCTTGGCCAAGAGCCGGGAAGGTCGCTCGTCGGCGAGAGCGGAGTGACGTTGTACCGCGTCGGTGTACTCAAGACGGTGCCATCGAAGGCGCTCGGATACCGAACATACGTCGCCGTCGACGGTGGGCTCAGCGATAACCCGCGGCCTGTAATGTACGGGTCCAAGTACACCGTTGAGCGGGTATCGCCGCCCTCGCCTGAATCCCCCCAGACCAAGACCTTCACGGTTTCGGGCAAACACTGCGAGACCGACAAACTCTTTGAAGAGATTCCGCTTCCCGAAGATCTGAAAGCCGGCGACCTCATCCAGGTTTTGTGTACCGGCGCCTATAACTCGTCGATGGCAAGCACCTATAACCGCTATCCCCGCCCCGCCACCGTCCTCCTTCGCGAGGATGGATCGCACACTCTCATTCAGCGACGCGACTCATGGGAGGAGATGCTGGCCCGCGAAATCTTGCCAGCCGATCTGAAATAGTCCATGCAGCCACTTCCTGCGATGCTTGCGACGGCGATCATCCTCTTCTTGGGGATCGGCGTCCACGAATATGCACACTGCAAGTTTGCCGACATGGCGGGCGACCCGACGCCTGCCTACTACGGGCGTGTCACGCTCGACCTAACCAAGCACTTTGAAATCACCGGCGTAATGATGATGATCCTCACAACCCTGGTCGGCTTCGGCCTCGGCTGGGGCAAGGCATCCCCGATCAACCCGTCGAAGATGCGCAATCCACGAATCGACACCTTTGTGGCGGTTGCCGCCGGTCCGGTTTCGAATCTTGCCCAAGCGTGCATCTACGCCCTCCTACTACGGTTTGCGCTAATGGGCCACGTTCTCGAGCCGATGCAGCCCGAAGGACGCTTGTTCATCGGGTGGCTGCTCACCGGCGGAGTTGCGATCAATCTCGGACTTGCCATCTTCAACCTGATTCCGTTCGGCCCGCTGGACGGCCACTGGCTCGTTGGCTTGCTGATGCCGGAGAAACCGCGCTACTACTGGTTCAAGTTCAACCGCCAAGTCGGCATGCCCGGACTGTTCGTAGTGGTCCTAATGCTTCAGGCGACCCACGTCAACCTGTGGCAGGGGCCGGTAATGGCCATATTTCGACTTCTCGTTGGAACGCCGTTCCTAGACGTTTACACCATGATCTACGGATACAGATGAGCCTCCAACAACGAATTCTGAGCGGCGCGCGATCGAACCGTCCAAAGTTGCATCTCGGCAACTATGAGGGCGCCCTGCGAAACTGGGTGAAGCTTCAAGAGAACTTCAAGGTCTTCGCCATGGTCGCCGACTGGCACGGGCTTACGACGGAGTTCATGAATCCCAAGGAGACCGGTCGCAATTCGCGCGAGGTCGCCAAAGATATGATCGCCGCCGGTATCGACCCTGAGCGTTCGGTGGTGTTCATTCAATCCCACGTCAAAGAGCATGCCGAGTTGCACCTGCTCCTCTCCATGGCGACGCCGCTCGGCTGGCTGGAGCGCGTTCCCACCTACAAAGAGAAGCAAAAAGACCTTGGCGGCGCCGAGCGAGAGCCCTATGGCCTGCTTGGGTACCCCGTGCTTCAAAGTGCCGACATTCTGATGTACAAGCCGTACGGCGTACCGGTCGGAAAGGATCAAGCGCCTCACCTCGAGATTTCCCGTGAAATCGGCCGCCGCTTCAACCACCTGTACGGCCACGTATTCCCTGAATTTGTGAACCTGATCGGCGACGTGCCGGTGCTTCCAGGCACTGACATGCGAAAAATGTCCAAGTCCTACGACAACTGCATCTACATTAACGAATCACCGGACGAGACCGCCAAAAAGATTAAGAACGCGTTCACCACACCGACCAAAATCAAAAAGACCGATCCGGGAATTCCGGAAGGGTGCGCGGTATGCCAGTACCTCAAGGTCTATTCGCCGAACTGGGAGCAGCAGTGGAATGAGGACCGCGAGGGGCTGCGAGGGTGCAGCCAGAACAAGAACGAATGCGTTGAGGTTATAAACGAGTTATTGAGACCGATGCGTGAGCGGCGAGCTCGGTTGGACGACGCCACAATCGAAGATATTTTGACGCGCGGAGCCGCCGAAGCTCGACAGGTCGCGCAGCAAACCATGCAAGAAGTTCGCGAGGCAATGGGGATTTGGTAAGCGAAATTCGGGCGATCTACTTCGACCTCGACGACACGCTGTGTGGATATTGGGACGCCTCGAAGCAGGCGCTGCGGACCGCATTTGAGCGTCATGGGCCCGAGGGCCGAGCGGCCGAGGAAATGGTTCGACACTGGGCCGCCGCGTTCCGCGAGTATGCGCCGACCCTCAAGCACACCGGCTGGTACGAGGGCTACCTCCAGCGCGCCGAGCCGACCCGGACCGAGCAGATGCGCCTCACTTTGGCCCGCTTGGGAATCGACGATTCCGAATTGGCCGCTCTGCTCAGCCGGGTCTACATGGAAGAACGGGACCGGGCGCTCAAGCTCTTCCCCGATGCCCTCACCGTCATCGAGGCCCTCCACCCGAAGTACCCTCTCGGCCTGATCACCAACGGACCTGCCGACCTCCAGCGGCAGGAGATCGCGACCCTGGGAATCGGGCACTACTTCAAGAACATCTTCATCGAAGGCGAGATGGGCGAAGGCAAGCCGGCCAAGGCGGTCTTCGACCGCGCCGCGCTTGTCGTTGACTGCGAGCCTCACGAGGTGCTGATGGTCGGCAATAGCTACCTGCACGACATCCGCGCCGCCCTCGAAAACGGCTGGCACGCCGTCTGGATCCGTCGCGATTCCGACGTCCCTCCCAGCGCCGGAGGCGAAGCTCCCCGTCCCGAAGAACTCCCCGCGGGCGCCCCATCTCCCGACGCCACCATCGGCACGCTTGCCGAACTTCTACCCCTCCTCGGAATTCCATAACCCTCGCCGGTAACCACCCTCTCAGCCCTCAAAAACCCCCGTAGCCGTCGTCTCCGTGGCGCCGTCCGGAAACAATCTCAAGCGACCACGTCACCTCCCGCCGGAAACTGCGCACTCTCATCCCCCAACAGCCCCCGTAGCCGTCGTCTCCGTGGCGACGTCCGGAAACGCACGATCCATCTGCAACCGTCCGCGGCGCCAAGGGCGCCGACCCCGGAGGGGTCAAATAAAATAGCCAGGGCCTCGTCTCCGTGGCGCCCCCTGGAACGGCTTTCGTTGGAACCACCCCCGATCGAAGGCAGATCCGCCGTTCAGCATGGCGACCCAGGTTCGCTTATACTGGGCTCCGATGCAGAAAACCGCAGTCGCCCTAATCGCTGTAATTTCCTGCGTACTGTTCCTCTTCGGATGCGGCAGGCAAAGTGTGCCTGGATTCCCGGGAACGCAGTCCAATCAGACTTCGGATTTTCAGAATCCAGGATTTGAGATCCCATCGATCGGTGCGGGAAATTATTACGAGCCGCCTCCGGGAGAAGATGTATCGACGCTATTGGATGAAGTGCACGTTGTTTCCGTGCAGTAAATGATTTATGAAAAAGTTCCGGATTCGCTGCCGCCCGTTAGTGTTGGTCTTTGTAGGCGCTTTCTTGCTAGGCAGCAACATTATCTTAACAGTGCATCGCCTCGGAATCTACTGGTATCGGGGATTCGACGCATTCTGTGGAGGGGTGGGGTGTTCACTTATAATGATTCTGACCATGCCCTATTGGTTCGAAATAGCTGAGCGTGGAGACCAGAGGGCATCTGGTGAGGACTCGACTCGTTAAAGTACCGGACTGGTGCGTACAGCCTGCGCATTGGACGAACCTCGAAGGGTCTCTGCCCACCTCTCTTTGGAACACCCAACCCTGTCGACAGCGCTGCGGTTTCGATCATGGCAACTCGGACGAAGCCGAAAGCAGAACAGGAGGAATCAGAGCTTGAGTCCCAGCAGCAGGGGAATGGCGGGAGACTTCAACCATACGCCAGCCGTATTAAAGCGGGGCGACGAGCGAACGCGAATGAAATTACATAACTCACTAACGGCGATGGTAAGTACCGTCTCAACGGCACTTGTTTTGGCGCCCATCGTTGTCGCCTTCGGCAGCCAGAAGCCGAAACCTCAAGCAGGGGGCCTGCAAGTCACGTCTCTCACCTTTGCCCCGAGCACGGTCACCGGAGGAGACATTTCGACGGGTACGGTCGTGCTCAGTGGAGTCGCACCGACCAGCGGAGCCACCGTCGTGCTCGCAAGTTCATCATCCTCTGTCGCCGTCCCAAGTTCGGTGAATATCCCAAGCGGTAAATCGTCCGCACAGTTCGTTGTGGACACCTTCGCCGTAACTCAAATAGCACCCGCGACCATCACCGCGAGTCTCGGTCAGTCCACCGCATCTGGCGCGCTGACCGTCGATCCAGCCACGCTTCTCAGTATCAGTCTTCGCCCATCCTCGGTAGCCGGTGGTCTCCCCTCGGCTTGCACGCTTGCTTTAACCGGCGCCGCGCCGACGGGGAGCCTTGTCGTGACCCTAAGCAGCTCGGACAAGAGCGCCGAAGTACCTGCTTCGGTAACGATCCCGGCGGGGCAGCGCTCCAAGCAGTTCAACGTCGCCACCAAGCCGGTAAATGCACCAACCTCGGCAACGATTGCAGCCACCGCCACGACGGCATTGGGCCTCGCGTCGGCATCTGAGATGCTGACGGTTTTGCCGCCAGCATTGACCTCCTTGGAGGTATCGCCGAAGACGGTAGCAGGTGGCGCAAATGCCACCGGAAGAGTGACGATTGGCGGCCGTGCCCAAGCAGGCGGAATGACCGTCACGCTTGCTACCAGCCAGACGGCAGTAACGATTCCGGCTTCCGTCACGATTGCGTCAGGCGAGTCTGAAGCGAGCTTTCCCATCAAAACTGCGGCGGTTTCGCTTCAAACATCGGCGGATATCACGGCAAGCTTGAACGGCGTTACCGAGTCTGCAACCCTCACCATAGACGCTCCGGCGTTTTCATCCTTTTCCCTGTCCGCAAGGCGCGTGACCGGCGGAACTCCGGTGCTGGGCAAGGTGTCGCTGAGTAGCGAGGCGCCGATAAACGGAGTGACGGTGACGCTTACCAGGTATGGCTCGGCCGCGTCCGTCCCTCCTTCCGTAACCATCCAAGCGGGACAGAAATCGGCGACTTTCGACGTTACGACGAATGCCGTAATCGAGGATTCTGAGGTTTCGATTTCGGCAAGCCTTGGCAAATCCGTGATGGAAGCGAGCCTGGCGATCGAGCCGCCCATTATCTCCGTTTTCACCCTGAATCCCACGTCCGTCGGTGGGGGAGGAACGAGCCAAGGCTCGATCGTCCTCTCTGGTTCGGCCCCCTCCGGCGGAGCCAAGATATTGCTTGAAAGCAGCAGTAAGTCCGCATCTGTGCCCGTCTCGATTACGATTCCTGAGGGCCAAGCGAGCGCTGTATTCACGATCAAGACAAAATCGGTGAAGGCATCGGCAACGGTTCAGATTTTCGCGAGGTACGGCGGCAGTTCCAAGTCGACTGCACTTAACATAACCACGGCGGCGCTCAGTCTCGCCTTTCGCTGACCCGTGCGGATGAGGGGGATCCTATAGGAGATCCCGGAACGCCCCCAACCATGGCGCGTAGTTGTCGCGTCGGTTCATCGAGGACCGATAGACCGGCTGGCGGGCTTGCCACCAACTAGGGGTTTGGATGGCGCCATAGACGACGTACGAATCCAGAACATCGATCAGACAAGGTGGCAGAGACGATGACCATTCCCCCGGAACTGCAAAATATCCTCAGCAGCGATCCCAAAATCATGGGCGGCGACACCTGCTTTACCGGCACGCGCATCCCCGTGGTGATCTTGTTCGACAACGTCGCTGCCGGCACCTCGTGGGAGGAATTCTATGACGCCTGTCCCAGCCTTACGCCGGAAATGGTCCAACCTGTTTTAGAGTGGGAGAACAAGCAAGCCCGCAAGGCGATGGGCTTGAAACTCGTCGCTTGAAAATCCAGCTTGACCATGGTGTCCCGCGTCCATAGACAGCCGTCCGAAGGGAAACGCCAGTAAGGAACTCGGTTCGACACACTAAGCAACCGGCTGAAACACCCTTTAACTGCCAGGTTCAAGTAGCGCCAAGCTCAGCCATCGGCGTGACCGACGACTGTAATACTGCCTTCCTTAAGAGTTGGCAACAGAGCTACGATCCTGGGGGCAAGCGAGAGCAGACTTGGGATGCTCTGGGTTCGGGGACGAAGAAGAATTATCGCGATTCTGCGACCCCGTGGTCGACCAAGAGGGGTGCAAGTTCCTCAGGCATCATTTCGTCAAGTATCAGCTTCACGCGACGTGCAACTCGACGCCTGCCGCTCTATACGCAAGATCGAGCTCCCACTGCAACACCGCATCAATATGTTCCTGGGCGAGAGACGGATAATTTCGCAGGATGCGCTCGATCGTAATTCCGGCAGCTATATTGTCGATCACGGTCTCAAGCGGGACACGAGTTCCGTTGAAGCAGGGCTCCCCGCCAAGTATCTCGGGATTGACACTCATGATGTGCTCAAGTCCTTTTGGAATGGTGGTCAACATGCTCCTACATTATGAAACGTCCGAGGGGCAGCGCGACCCAGATGCACAAACGTCTGCCACTCCTACTCTCGTTGCCTGAGTGTGAAGGCTAGGCGACACCTCCCCTGGTCTGGGGCTCCTAAAGGAGATCCTGAAACGGTCCCAACCACGGCATGTAATTGTCGCGCCGATTTGAGGAGGATGGCACTTGGAGCGCATTCCAAACGAACGATCCAACTGACCGCATAAGAATGAGTGGGTCCTGGAACACGGAGGGGGACTCGGTAACTCTATCGTTCGCCGGTCTCGACACCCAAGTCCAGCCCGACGACCCTTTCACCCTGAGCGCCGACGGCCGCCGACTGGCAGGCGCCGGATCCAAATCGGGGACCATGATCAAACAATAGGATCGGACGGCCTCTGACATCCCCTCGACTCTGGGACTTACCAGAGTCGCCTGGTCCGTGGCGGCATCAGCCACGTTGCTCGAATCGTGTTCGTCCCGGACCCAAAGCGGGCATGAGGCGTGACAGACGACGTAGAAAGCCACAATATCAACCAGACAAGGAGGCAGAGGCAATGACCATTCCCCCAGAACTGCAAAACATTCTGAGCAGCGATCCCAAAATCATGGGCGGCGATATCTGCTTCACCGGCACCCGCATCCCGGTGGTGATGCTGCTTGACAACGTCGCCGCCGGAACGTCCTGGGAAGAGTTCTATGACGCCTATCCCGGCCTCACGCCAGAGATGGTGCAGCCTGTTCTGGACCGGGGGAACAAGCAAGCCCGCAAGGCTACGGGTTTGGAATTCGTCGCTTGAAAATCCTGCTTGACCTTTGTGTCCCGCCGGCTTTTGCAAGGCCACGAAGCAATACACACTAGCCGTCTGGCCATGCAAAGACTCGAAAACGGCGATCTGCTTCGAACCAAGGCAGTCGTGGATGGCTTCGGGGATGGAACCTGCTCGATAGGCCCGAGCCCAAGCCCGACCTGGCTGGCTCTAACGTCTCATTCATACCGCGAATAAGGAAGTATCCAATTCTCGGTAGAATCCGGCCGCATCGGGGCTAGAGCATCACAGGCCGACCGTTTGACCGGCGATATAGGGACCTCACCTGAGAGCGCCCAGGGGCAGGATCATTCGGTAATGTATCGCCCGAATGCTGCAAGGAGGGACTCCCATGCAATTCAGGACAACGCCGAGGAAGCAGGTTCCTTTTGCAAGCCAGCGAAGGCGACGTAGCGGATGAACACCCATGTGCTGAGGGGAATGCCCGCGAGAGGGATGAAGAAGAATTGCCAGGAGTCGCTGAATCTGAAGCCAGAGACAAGCCGTAATGTGTGGATTATCTCGTATCCCTCAATGAGAGTAAAGAAGATGATTGCAGGGACCCAAGGCCTGCGCAGGCGGTAACCAGCTAAATTCATGAGAAGTAAGAAAAGAGCCGCGGCAACGGCATCCGGCCATTTGGTAATGTTTCGCACCCATGTGCCGGTAAGAGTGACCGCTACGAGCGGCACATACCAGCCGATGATCGACGCAAGCAGTAGGCCAAAGGCTACACGCAACCCTACGGGCCATTTCAGAATAAATCCCGATACACTGACATCTGTGTGATTGTTCATGGCACTCGAACGTAGCTGTCCGCATCGTTATTGAATGCCGAACTCCATGAGAAACCAAGGTGGCCGTTGGCGTTTTTGCGGACGCTGACGGAGCCATCGAGGTGAACGCGCAAGAGACCGCTCGGCATGAAACAAGGGCCGCCTGCGCAGGCATTCGCTGGAGGGGCCTCACCGGTAAAGACAGGAATAGGCGGATTGGCGAATCCGAGAAAGAGCATCAACGTTGGATTGGATTGCTGTGTGACGGTGTTCTGCCACACTTCGGGATCGGAAAAGTAGGTCGTTCCGCGGATATAAGCATAGGAGCCGATTAGCGGAGAGGGAAGCGTGACGGAACAGTTTTGACGCCATGTGTCATCCTCATCACACGTAGGCGCGTGAGAGAGAGCGTTCGTCGCCGCATCGATTTCGGGCAAACCGGATTCGCCCCCATAGTCGTCGGCATACAGGATCAGCGCTACCGCACACTGATGGAGATTTGAAATTGTAACGGAGCGCCGTGAACCGAGTTTTGCATGCTCAAACACAGGAAAGAGGAATGCAGCAAGAAGTGCGACGATGGTAATTGCCGCCAGCACTTCGAAGAGTGTAAATCCACGGCGCTTCATGGTGCTAGGGTCCGGTGACCGGACAGGTTGCCCCGTTCCAACTTGGGCAGTGCGAATTCAGATCGATGTCGTTGCAACACCCATCGATCCACTGCCACACGCACCAGGGCCCCTGTGTGCCGCTTAAGGTTCCCGCGGAATTGTAGCAGCAGTAGTATTCGAGGCTCCAAAGAATCCCCTGATTTGGCTCAAGGAAGGTGCAGTTGTTCGTTCCGACGCAGCCGCTGTTGTTATTGCCGATTGTGCCGATGACCCACTGTTGATTGCAGTTGCTTGGCAGCGGCGGCACTGAGGGTTGGAAGGGATATATCACCGCCATGGCCTGGGTAACGAGACCCACCACAATACACAGCCCCAGAACCCGGGCGCTGCGGTTGGAAAACCTTACTTTCATGATTTGTTCCTTAGTATCGCGTTCTGAATCTCAAAGGTCAGAGCGGCTTCACCCTGGTGTGTCGTCCATCCGTTGCGCTGATAGGTGATCCTTCCTGTCTGATCACAGACGAGAATGAGAGGCACGGGAAATGGCTCGTCGCCGATGGTGATGCAACCGTCCTGCCCCTTGAGCATACATAACGGTACTTCGTGATAATGCGTGTGCGAAGTCGCGAAGGAGGATTTAGCTGCTTCGCACTCTTCGCACCCGCTGAGGGTGACGAGTATCAAACCGCTGGCGTCTTTCCCAGTGACGTACTCGCTAATTCGGTGGCCGACTAGGCTCGGCAGGGCAATGTCTTTCGGGTGCTCGAAGGTAACAATCCCCGTCAAGCCCAGGGCGTCGCGCGCGATGATGATAAACGCTGCAGCGATGAGGACCGGCTTCAAGAAATCTGGGACGAGCAAGCGCGAACATTGCTGCCCGCTTAATCGAACCCCGAGCGCCACATAGTAGCTGACCGCTACGGCCGAGACCGTCAAGCACGCAAGACAAAATTTTGGCTCGATGGTCAGGGCGACCATCTGCACCAGTGGGATGGCAATCGAACATGCTGCGAAAGCCGCAGTGGGTCGTCTGGGGAATCCATGCCTCACAGTAAAGAGAAACAGACCTACGCAAATGTAAATGGCACCTAGGGCAGGAAATATAGATGAGAACCGGGTGCCGCCAACATTGCACGTGAGGCAGTTTCCGACGACGATCGCAAGAGCGCCCAGGCCCGCAATCGGCAGATAGGCAATCAGAGTTGCCAGTTCAGCAGCCATGAAGATGGCAGCGAACGTCAGTCCGCCGATCACCATGATGGCCTTCCCGCCTTCAGTGAAATAGCTGCTACTCTGCAGGATTGGGTTCAGCGCCGAGGTGATTGAGAACATACCAGAGTAGTATTCTTTCGTCTGCTTTATCGGAACGACGAGAAGAGGGACGGAGACTGAATTGTTGCCTGTGGCCTCGAACACTCGTTTTGCTGCGCCGTCAGACTCGACCGCCACAACGGTCATTCCCTTCACCTGCGAAAGGAGGCTTGCAAGTTCTGCTTCCTTCTGATCGTGGATCGTGAAGAGAAATGTTGCGTGGGATAAAGCTCGGATACGATCAGCCTGCTGATGCGTGACGCGCCACAGACTCCAAACAAAGGTTGGAACGACTAAGATCAGCAGCAGCGCAAATACAGGAACTACGGTAATCCTTCCCGGAAGCAAGTGCACACCGACATCCTATCACACAATTGCGGAAGACAGGTCGATTTTATTTGCAGAATCAGGGCAACAATCGGCGCTGCAGCTTTTGGAGGCGCTTTCGCCGCTAAAGAAGCCATCAATACAATTTCATTCGCTTTGAAGTTGGTTACTGGCCTGTAGTAACGGTAGGCCAGCCACCGCCAAAGCGAAGGATGGCGCACCCTTCCAGTGACCGCCCGGAGACGAGACACCAGCTACTCTGTTTGTGCCCTGGGGTCAAGAGATCCTACAGAAACGCCCGAAATGCCCCCAACCACGGCGCGTAATTGTCGCGCCGATTTATCGATGACCGGTAGACCGGCTGGCGGGCTTGCCACCAACTGGGGGTTTGGATGGCGCCTTGGTTTCGTTCGTGGTGAAGGCACGCGTCGTCCCACTCTAGGCCGCAGAAGGCGACCATTTGGCGGGTTTGCGCCTCACGATCGTCGATAAGGGCCTCGTAGTCGACCTCTAGGAACCGGTCGGGGGGAAGTACCTTTCGCCAGTGCTCCATCATCCGCAGATACTCCTTGTAGAAGAAGACGATGGTTTCCGGGTCGTGGGCGAAGTCCAGCGCCTCCGGAAACGGCGTCGTGTAGATCGAGATGCAGGTGTCGACTGGGTTCCTTCGGCAGTGGACGATACGGGCATTCGGGAACATCAGGTGTACCAACCCCAAGACGATGAAGTTGTGGGGCATCTTGTCGGTCACGTGCGGCTTGCCCTGTCCGATCTCACCCAACAACTCCAAATACCCTGCCGCAACCTTTGAAGCCTCTTCCCGATGGGGCGCCCCTTCCGCTGGGTTCAAGATCCGACCGGCGTTGTCCATCAGGTAGTCCAGTTCCCCGCCCGCCGAGACTAACGGATGACTTGAAACGATCTGCTCGACGAGGGTCGTGCCGGAACGGATCATGCCAACCACGAGGATCGGCATGTCGCTCGCGACACCGAAATCCCGATGCGAGGTCAGAAACTCCCGCGAGCACGTCTCGATCATCCGATCGTAGCTCGCGCTCAGTCGCTTTCGATCCAAGGTCTGGCTGCCGAGCTGAATGAGGCGAATCCCGTTTGCCTCGTCGAAGGCCCGCATCGCGAGGCGATACTCGCCGAGGTCGTCGTACGCCTTCCCTAACGCGTACTGGACGTCCCGCCGGTCGTCCATCGTGATCCCTGGTGAGCGTAGAATCGACGCGACTAAATCGAGCATCGGCCGTTGTTCGTCCGTCACACGCTTGCAAGATAGGAGGTCGACGTACGGTCGTATTCGCCGGGGCGCCACCTCGATCGTCCTTCGAAGGACCGCCGCCGCCTCGTCGAAGCGGCCCAGTCGCTGCAGCACATTTCCCAAAAGCTGTAGCGCATCGGGCGAGTCGGGCTCCAATTCAAGCGCCTGAAGTACAGCAGCCTCCGCTCGAAATTCCATCGCCGCGTCGAACAACGTCCGGGCGAGTTGAAGCTGGGCTTCTGCGGATGATGGATCGGTTTCGACCGCTTGCTCGGCGGCTTCAACCGCCTTCTTGAGTGGCTCGCTTTGGCGTAGCATAAGTTCGTCGGTCGTTTGGAGCATTATAGTTGGGACCCGATAGGGTTTAGCCACCCGCACGACGTGATCAAGCCGCGATGAAGCCGCCGAAAGCCCGCCAATGGATTCAAATGTTCGCGATTTGCGCCCTGGGCATGGCGCTGGGCTGTGGACCAGATCCGTACGCCGGCAAGGTCAAGATCCGGTACATGGCCTGGGGCAACCCCGAGCAGCTCGACCTCGAGCAACACCTCTGCGACGAATTCAACGAGAAAAACCCTGACGTCCACGTCACTTTCTTCAAGGTCCCTGCCGCCGAGTACACCCTCAAGATGATGCTCATGATGGCCTCGCACACCGCGCCCGACGTGATGCGGGTCGACCATTACAACTTCCCCAACCTCGTCGCCAAAGGGTACTTCTACGACCTGACCGACCTCGCCGCCAAGGACCCGACCTTCCATCGCGACGATTTCTTCCCCCAGGCGATCGACGAATGCCTCTACAAGGGACGCCTCTTCGGGCTCAACGTGCTCTTCGGGGGCGACCTGATCTACTACAACAAGACCATGTTCAAGCAGGCGGGCCTCGAAGATCCCGCCGAGATGGCCCAAAAAGGCGAATGGACCTGGGACAAATTCCGCGAATGCGCGATCAAGATGACCAAGAAAGGTTCAGACGGTCGATACCTGCAGTTCGGGTTCGGCGCGCCGTCGGCCAGCTCCACGTTTCCAGTGCTTGCCTGCGCCATCTGGGCTTATGGCGGGGACATGCTGGACAAGGACTTCAAGCACGCCGTTTTCGATCAGCCGGGCGCGGTGAAGGCGTTCCAGATGATCGCAGACTTCCGCTGGAAGGACCACTGCAGCCCGACGCAGGCACAAGGGGAAAACTCGCTCTACACCTTCGAAGGCGGCAAGCTCGGCATGGTTTTCGACTTCATGGGATTGACCCCGCGGTATCGAAAACTGATTCACAAGTTCGACTGGGACGTGTGCCCGGTCCCTCGCGGCCCCTACGGCAACACCACGCTTTGCAAGGGCAACCAACTGGTGATCTACAGCGAAACCGCTCATCCCGACGCCGCTTGGCGCTTCGAAAGGTTCATCACGAGCGAAGCCACCGAGGACGAGTTGTACGTAAAGCGGCGGCGGTGCTTCCCCACTCGCAAGGCGATGGCTTACTCCGCCGAGTACCTGAAGTCCAAGCTTCCCCCTTTCAACAACTGGGCGTTCGTCGACGCGGTAGCGCACAGCCGCCCCCTGCCGATCAACGAGCGATGGAGCGAATGGACGCAGGCGTTCGATTCGGAGATCGACAATCTGATCGCCGGCCGCGAGCGGGATGCCGGCGTCGTCCTGAGACGAGCCAAGGTCAAAGTGGACAAGGTACTCGCCGACGAGGCTGGATTCTAGTGGCCCGCGCCCAGGCCGTCAGGCCGCGCCGAAAGCTCACGCAGCAGCCAGGGTTCTGGGGTTTTCTGTTCATTTGCCCCTGGCTTTTCGGCTTCCTGGTGTTCACCGCCGGGCCGATGCTCACCTCGCTCTATTTGTCGTTCCAAAAATACGATCTCGTGACGATCAAGCCGGTGGGCTTCGAAAACTATCGGCGCCTGTTCGTCGATGACCCGTTGTTCTGGAAAGCGCTTAAGAACACGCTGTTCTACGCCATCGTTTCGGTGCCCCTTGGCATCGTCTCCTCCCTCGCGATCGCCCTCCTCCTCAACCAAAACGTTCGGGGAATCAAGCTCTACCGGACGTGCTTCTATTTGCCGTCGCTTGTCCCGTCGGTTGCCGCAGCGTTGGTTTGGCAGTGGGTGTTCAACTCCGACAACGGCATTCTGAATACGATTCTGGGGCTCGTCGGAATCCCAGGCCCCCAATGGCTGCAAGATGAGCGTGCCACGCCCTGGGCGTTTGCGATCATGTCGCTCTGGAGCGTCGGCGGCGCGCGGATGGTGATCTTCCTTGCCGGCTTGCAGGGCATTCCCGACAGCTACTACGAAGCCGCGCGGATCGACGGAGCAGGCACCTGGCGCTGCTTCCGAAGCGTCACCTTGCCGATGCTCTCACCGGTCATGTTCTTCAACCTGGTGCTCGGCGTGATCGGGTCGTTTCAGATTTTTACGGCTGCCTTTGTGATGACTGCCGGCGGCCCGAACAACTCAAGCCTCTATTACGCTCTCTATCTTTTCCGAAACGCGTTCGAATACTTCAAGCTCGGCAAGGCCTCCGCCATGGCATGGGTGCTGTTTTGCATCCTCCTCGTGCTGACATTCCTCCAGTTCCGAGTCTCCAGGCGGTGGGTCTATTACGAGGGAGGCGACAAGTGAGACGCACCTACCGAGGCACGCACCCGGTCTCAAAGGCGCTTGTGTACACGCTGCTAGTCGTCGGCGCCGTGATATTCACGATTCCGTTTATCTGGACGCTGGCAACCGCTTTAAAGTCCGGTGAAGAATTCGCATCCGATCCCGGCCGCATCATTCCTCGACATTTCGTGTGGGACAACTTCTCCAAGGCATGGACCGCGCTGCCCTTCGCTCGCTTCATGTTCAACACGGTTATTATCACCGTCACGACGACGGTCGCGAGCGTGATCACCGGCTCCCTCGTCGCCTACGGCTTTTCGCGCTTTCAGTTTCGCCTGCGCAATCCGCTCTTCTACACCATGCTCGCCACGATGATGCTGCCGGGGCAGGTCACCCAGATTCCGGTTTTCATGATCTGGCGCGAGCTTCACGCCATCGACACCTACTATCCGCTGATCGTGCCCTCCCTCTTCGGTGGCGGCGCGTTCAACATCTTTCTCCTCCGCCAGTTCTTCCTCGGCATCCCGAAGGAACTCGACGAGGCCGCGATGATCGACGGC
>Ga0206874_1064_pt1 | contig 30026 bp, 20 predicted proteins | sample Alteio_BWOrgCont_12_FD_152629 | JGI IMG/M metagenome (GOLD analysis project Ga0206874, IMG submission 152629) | Enriched cells from forest soil in Barre Woods Harvard Forest LTER site, Petersham, Massachusetts, United States -... | ecosystem: Environmental > Terrestrial > Soil > Temperate forest >...
TTTAACAGAAATGCTGGGAAAAGGAGGTAACCGTGAATAATTTCTTCAGCTTAAAACGTTTCTTTCGTCTTTTCATTAAACATACTGCTGAACACTACCGCATTTATTTAATGTCTGTTGGCGTGTTGGCCGGGGTAATGCTGCTTGGCGGCGCATTTATATTTTACGTAATACCCGAACCCCCCGATCCCGGCATGCAAATGGCCATTTTTATTGTCCTCTTACTTATCTCCGGGTCAATATTTACCAGTACGGTTTTTTCCGATTACGGTATTAAGAACCAGGCGATACCGGCGTTAACCCTGCCCGCTTCATCATTTGAAAAATTCCTGGTCGGCTGGCTGTATTCTTATCCAATCTTTATGGCAATATATACCGGGGTCTTTTACCTGGTATTGTGGGGGCTAAGCAGTACAAAACAATGGCCGGGCCAGCATTTCGAAGCACTAAACCTCGTGCAACCCAATGTCTATATGTTGCCTGTTCTTTTTACCTTTCTGCATGCGCTTGCAATTTTCGGCGCTATATTTTTCGAGAAGCTCCAGTTCATCAAAATTGGTTTTGCCTTTTTTATCGGGTATGCGGTTGTTATGCTGTTGAACACCTTCTTTTTTGAGGTATTGATAGGCGAAAGTATAAATGCTGCTATTCCATTTGGATATTTAAACTTTAATAGTCAAAATCATTTTTATTCTATTGCAGCTACGGCCCCGGCAACGGCATGGATACCCTTAGCAATGGTTATTGCGTCAGTTTTAATATGGGTAGCGGCATATTTCAGGTTAAAAGAAAAGCAGGTTTAACAGGAGGGAGAGATGGAATTTAAAGATAACGAAGCGATATACCTGCAAATAGCTTCTTTTGTATGTGATAACATACTGATAGGAAAGTGGCCGCCGGGGCAAAAAATACTCTCTGTACGCGACCTGGCCGTTGAACTGGAGGTAAACCCCAATACGGTAATGCGTTCATACGAATTTTTACAAGGGCTGGAGGTGATTTACAATAAACGCGGCCTGGGACTTTTTGTGGCCGAAGACGGTTTTGAAAAAGTTAAAGCCTACCGCCGGCAAAATTTTGTGCAGGGCCATTTACCCGAGTTTTTTAAAAATATTTACCTGCTCGGCATCTCTATGGATGAGATAGGTAAGCAGTATGATGAGTTTTTGAGCAAACAAGCTAATAAGCAAATTAACAGTGAAAAGCATGAGAACAAGCAATAAAATATTGATAGTTGCCTTTGGCATACTGGCATTTAGTTTGGTATTTTATGATATGCAGCTACGTGCATTATATCGCACGGGTGAATACAAAAAACCATTTTGGAATTTTGTGAAATTAGACTATGCTGGTTTTAACAGTGTGGAACTTAACTCAGCAACAGCGGTAAATATTTTACTGGTAAAGGGTCCGTTCAAAGTAATGGTGGACCCAACAGCAACCGACTTTATAAAAATACGCCTCGACGGTAAAAAACTGGTGATCACCGCCGAGTTTGAAAACCATTTTAGGTCTTTAGCCAGCGATTATGCAGTTTTTATTTCCTGCCCGGATCTTTCGTTATTCAGTGCTAATGCGTATTACACAGTAGGAAGCAACAAAGTAACCGATACCACAGCGCTAAATTTAAGCTGGAGACCAACTGTTATTAGTGGGTTTACTAACGACAGCCTTACCATTACTCAAAGCAATGCCAGTAATGTATTAATTAAAAATTGCCGCATAAACACTTTGAGGGCCATTGTCGGCATCAGTAATAACAGCGGCTCCGACCTGACTATCGGCACGGACAATTTTTTTAAGCAAACCGACTTCGATATAAGGAATAAGGGTACACTCGTTCTTAAAAACCCGGTAGGGGTTACCCCAAATTATCATTTGGCCGATAGCGCCCAGGTAATTGTAAACAGCGCTTCTCAACACATATTAAAACTCAAACAGCCATGAAATTAATAGTCAATTCGCTCTCAAAAACCTATTCCAACGGTGTTGCCGCCTTAAAGGATGTTTCGCTAACTCTGGAAAATGGGATGTTCGGCCTGCTTGGGCCAAATGGTGCAGGTAAATCGTCGTTAATGCGAACGATCGCCACCCTTCAGGAAGCGGATAGTGGCAGTGTATTCCTTGATGATTTAGATGTGCTGAAAAATAAAACTAAGGTAAGGCAGCTATTGGGCTATTTGCCACAAGAGTTTGGTGTTTACCCCAAAATTTCAGCCGAGCGCATGCTTGATCATATTGCCCAGCTAAAAGGCGTGGGTAACGGTGGCGAACGGAAAGAGCTGGTTTTGGCACTATTGGAAAAAGTAAATTTGTTTAAGGACCGCAAAAAACATCTCGGTACATTTTCGGGTGGTATGAAACAGCGCTTCGGAATTGCACAAGCCCTTATCGGCGACCCGAAACTGATCATTGTGGATGAGCCTACCGCGGGGCTTGATCCAGCCGAGCGTAACCGTTTTTATAATTTGCTGAGCCAGCTGGGCGAAAACACCATCGTTATTTTATCCACACATATTGTTGAAGATGTAAGTACGCTCTGTTCCAACTTTGCTATTATTTGCCAGGGTGAGGTACTATATGCCGGCGACCCTGATACGGCAGTGAACGAATTGGAAGGCAAAATTTATTCAAAGGCCATAAACCAGTCTGAAATACAATATTACCGCGATGTTTATAATGTAATATCCACCCAGCTAAAAACCGGTAAGCTGCACATCAGGATATTGCAGGATACAGAACCTGCAGATGGATTTATTTTAGCCAGCCCGAATTTAGAGGATGTATACTTCAGTAATATCGCCACGCGTGTAGATGTAAATACAATGTAACCTATTTAAAAACAACAACTTATGTTTCTTAAAATATTTCTGTTCGAGATCCAAAACAGGGTCCGCAGGCCAGCCATTTACCTGTATTTTTCCGCGGTATTTTTATTTACACTATTCTCTTTTGCCACCGGCTCCCTTCCGGTAGGCGAAAAAGAGCATATCAATTCGCCATACCTTATCACATTCTGGTGCGTAGGTATCACCATGATGATGATGCTCATTAGCTCGTCATTAATGGGAACTGCCATATACCGTGATATAGAATATCAGACCAAAGATTATTATCTCACTTACCCCATTACTAAAGCCGGGTATTTCTGGGGCCGTTTCTGGGGCTCATTTGTATTTATGATAATCATTGCTTTTGGCATTTTAGCCGGAATTTATCTCGGCTCAGTAATAGGCCCCTTAACTGGTAAAACCACCGCGGCGCAATATGGGCCGAACAATTTGTCCTATTATTTATACCCGTTCCTTACACTCGCGCTGCCCAACATATTCTTTACTTCGTCGCTGTTTTTCGGGCTTGTGGCTATCATGCGCAATGTAAAGGTGATCTACTTTGGCGGCATCCTGCTTTTCCTGTTCTATGTTATTGGTTTGTTCTTTCTTGATCATATTAATAATCCAACAGTAATAGGTATCATAGACCCCTTCGGCATGAATGGGATGCGGCTGGTGATGAATAATGCCAGCCCAACCGAGCAGAATACACAACTGATACTGATGACCGGCCCTTTGGCGGTGAATCGCATTATATGGCCTGGCCTCGGTTTGCTGGTGCTTATTTTTACCTACCTGCGGTTCAATTTCGAGCGTTTCTTTGCGGGCAAACGCGATAAAGCCTCCATCGATGAGATGGGCGGGAAAAGCAGCAAAGTGATCAGCACGCCGTCGGTAAGTTTTGTAGGGCAATATAATCGACGGACTTTGGCAAACCTGGTAAAGTTAGAGCTGCTCAACATCATCCGCGACAACTACTTCTGGATCATTATTGGTTGCGGCAGTGTTTTCCTGGGTTTTCTATTATGGCTTGGCGGCAATAATTTTGGTGTGCCCGATTTCCCGCGAACGGTAACCATACTAGGTGTCTTTAACGATACCTTTCCGTTTTTTATATTCTTCATCATTATGTTTTACACCGGCGAAACATTGCAACGTGACCAGATCACCCGTTATGCGTTTATCAATGATTCGCTGCCACCGCCAAACTGGGTGCTGAATGGTTCCAAACTGATCTCGCTGCTGGTTATTGGGGCAGGATTGTCAATATTCCCTATGGTGATGGGCGTTGTTATCCAATTGTTAAAGGGTTTCCACCAGTTTAATTTTTCGGCCTATTTTACTTACCTGTTCCTTATCCTGTTGCCTAAGTTGCTGGAGATGGTTGTTTTTTGCTACCTGGTGAATGTGGTGGTCAATAACAAGTTTGCCGCTTACGCTATTGGTGTCAGTTTCTGGGTCGGCGTGTTTTTCCTGGAAACTACGGGTATATTCAATTATCACTTATTGCTCTATTCGTATACACCTGATACCGGTATTTCCGACATGGATGGCATGGGGCATATGGTTATACCGGTGAGCTGGTTTGATGCCTATTGGCTGGTGTTTGCAGGCATATTGATCGTCCTGGCAGGGTTATTTTATTACCGTGGGGTAAGTTCATCATTTAAAGAAAGGCTGCAGCTTATACCTGAACGCTTTACACGTAAGGCAAAGCTCACTACAGCGGTCCTATTGTTCGCTTTCCTGTCTGTGGGTGCCTACAATTATTATAACGTAAGCTACCTGAACAATTACCTGACCTCTGGCGAACAGGATGATCGTGCGGTTATGTATGAAAAGGCACTAAAAAAATATGAGAAAATGCCATTGCCAAAAGTAACCGCTATAAAACTGAATACCGACATATATCCCGACAAACAGGCTGCGTATACACACGCACTTGTAACAGTGGTTAATAAAAACAATACGGTTATTTCGCAACTTTTATTAGATGCTGATGAACTGACCGATTATTCATTAAAGGTAGATGGCATGCCTGTGCCTTATACCTGCCCGCTGATGTATCCGCGGGGCGAGTTCAACTGGTTCGGTCCTAAAACTGAGTCCTCTGACTTCAGGATGTACACTTTTAATAAACCCCTGGCACCGGGCGATTCGATGGTAATAGAGGTAAACTCTGTAAAAATACACAATGGGTTCGCGAATGGCTTATTCGCGGCAGATATGCTGCACAATGGCACGTTCTTAAAATCCGGGCTTCCCGGTTTAGGTTATGACGAAGATGACGAAGTGAGCAGCCCTTATGTGCGTAAAAAGAACGGTCTCTTGCCTAAAAATGACGAAGATGTGCCGCAAAATGATCCCGTAGGTATGAGTACCTTATTAGCAGGTAGATCAGCCGACCTGCTGAAGCTGGATATAACGGTAAGTACCGCAGGCGATCAAACCGCCATAGCACCGGGCGAACTCATCGGGCAATGGAAAAAAGATAACCGCAACTATTTTCATTATAAATTGAAAGATCCGGGAAGCTATGCACCATACGGTATTTTTTCGGCGCGATTAGCGGTGCGGCGCGACAGCGTAATGCTCGGTCATAAGGTCAACATCAATATTTACTACCTGCCGCAGCATAGCGTGAATATCGACAGATATGTTTCAGCCTTTAAAGATGGATTAAAGTACTATAGCTCGGTTTATGGGAATTATCCGTCAAATGTTATTAAGCTGGTTGAAACAGCGCCCTATGGCCCACGCCAGGCGTCCATGCCCACCATGTATACCAATGCTGAATATTTTGGCTGGAATGCCGATTTCAGTAATACGTTTATGCAGAATTACTGTTACCTGAATACCATCAGGAGCCTTTCGCAGCAATGGTGGCGTTTCCAGGTTGCTCCAAACAACACAGTTGGTAGTATGGTGATACCCGAGGGCCTCGCTACTTATGATGAATTGGTAATGGCAGAGCGCGCTTATGGTAAAACCTACATGCGTGGCCTGGTGCTTGATCAGTTATGGTATTATTTGTTTTCAAGGCATCATTTTGACGAACAGGAACACCCGGTAGTAAAAGCCAATGTGTCGCAGGAATGGGGCGGTAAAGCTGGCGTAGTGCTGTATGGCTTGCGCGACCTGATAGGTGAGGATAGTGTGAATAAAGCCCTTAACGAGTTTAGGGCTGCATATGCCTATAAAATCCATCCGCCTTTTGCGGGAAGTAATAATTTATATGATTATTTAAAGAAACATGTGCCCGATTCATTGCAATATTATCTTAACGATACCTGGCAAAAAGTAACTTTCTATGATAATAAAGTTACTACAGTAAAGGCAGAACCCGCAACAATAAAAGGAAGTTTCAAGGTGACATTTACTGTAAATATCAGCAAAGCATGGATTGATGCGAAAGGTAACGATATTGATGCCGGGAATATGAAAGACTATATCCTCATCGGTGTATTTGGGAAAGAGAAAACGGACAAACTTGGGCTGGGCCATGAAAATCCATTATACATGAGGCGATATTGGCTGACCAAGGGACAACATCAATTTAGCGTTATTGTAAAAGATAAACCTAAATATGTGGGTGTTGATCCTTATGGGGTATTAATGGACAGGAACCCGAACGATAATTTGAAAGATTTTGAATGATCAATTTCCGGCGTTTTTTATAAAGCACAACCGGTTTCATTCTTTCAATTGTTTCCTGTATTCAGAAGGTTTTTTTCCGGTAATTGTCCTGAAAAATTTATTAAAGTTGGTAAGGTTATTATAACCGCATTGATAACATATGTCGGCAATTGAGTTCTCCTCGTTCTGCAACAGTTTACAGGCATGCCCTATACGCAATTCATTTATAAACTGGGTAAGTGATTTTTGTGTACGCATTTTGAAAAACCTGCAAAATGAATTAGTTGTCATATTGCATAGGTCGGCTACTTCTTCAAGGTTAATGTCGCGTTGAAAATTCTGCATTAAAAATTGATACACTTTATTTATTCTCCCGGTATCCTTTTCATCGTATGAATTTTTAAAAGATAAACTTGCCAGGTAATTATATTCATGAGAAGTTGATAAAATTTCAATAACCTGGAGAAATTGTATGATTTTTTTAAACCCTTCTTTTTCTGAAATATGTGACAATATCTCTACTACCTTTTTGCTGGTTTCCCCATAAAATCTTAAGCCCCTTGCCGATCGCAGAATAAGGTCTTCTGTCGGGTTTAAAATGTTATGCTCGTCTGTTAAATTTAAAAGAAAATCGGGCGGAAAATAGATCACGGTTGACTTAACATCATTGCCTATTAATTCCTGCTGAAATATTTTATCATTTAGCCAGATATGAGGAAGATTCGGCCCCATTAATACAAGGTCACCATCTTCAAAATTGTCAATATGGTCGCCTACTATACGTTTGCCATAGCTTTTCTCAATCCATACCAGTTCACAAAGATTATGAAAATGGAAAGGACTGGTGAGGTTATACATCTCCAATTTCTTTATCTGGATCGTTTTTCGGCCAGATAGGTTTATATCGATCAGTTGCGGTTTCAAATCAGTTCCTCATTAAAGCATAATTCAATAAAAATCATCAACCTATTCACTGTAGCCATAAAATAGCTAAACTGTTAAATTCTTAGAATAACAGGTGCCTTTATGGCCGAATAAACAACTAAATTAACTATAATTTATAGTCAATAGCTAATTCATGGTAAAATAGTTTAAAAACTTGCTAAATGGCTTTTAGAAAATAGTAAGCACATCCTCTACTTTTATAATTATAAATTCCAATTATAATAAGTATAAATAATTTTTTGTAAAACATTTAAAACAGACCTGGAAATGAAGAGACAATTACCCTTAATGTGGTTTATCCTGTTAAAGCCCCCCGATAAAGCATTGCACCCAATATAGCAAATGCCCCTAACACCGGGGCTAACATGTAATAAAGCAGAAGCTGCATTTTGGATGGCTAATAATGGCTGTGGAACATACACATAAGTGTTTCCCTGTTGCCCCATCCATTTAAAAAAGCATCTTCTTGCTGTAAAAACGAACACCAATTTTATTAAGGATACATGAGAATCCTTAATACGGTACAGTAGTAAATTACTTTATGCAGAGGATGTAATGCCTAATGGCATATCATGCATAAAACTGAATTAGCAAATGCTGATCTGAACTAACATTAATTTAATTAACAAACTATAAACCATGAGCAAATTTTACAAAAAACAAGTAGTATTAACTTGCTTGTTGCTAATGTTTTCCATAACGGCCATGGCCCAGATAAAGGTTACGGGAGTTGTGAGAGACATGCAAGGGCAAGCAATGCCGGGGGTTACTGTTACCTTAAAGGGTACAACTAATGCGGTAAGCACAAATAATGATGGTAAATTTATAATTAACGCGCCCGCAGATGGAGTTTTAATACTCTCATTTACAGGCTTTACAACAAAAGAGGCTAAAATTAATGGTAAAACTAATTTGGATGTAGTTTTAAGATCAACCACAAAAGCCCTGGATGAAGTTGTAGTAGTGGGATATGGCACTCAAAAAAAGGCCGATCTAACAGGCGCAGTGAGTACGATCAAGTCAGATGTTCTGGATGACAGGCCAATTACTGATGCATCACAGGCTTTATCCGGAACGGCATCTGGTGTTTGGGTAAACCAATCGTCCGGGCAGCCCGGATCAGATGGTGGTAATATTCTTATCAGGGGCGAAGGTACCCTGGGTAATTCTTATCCTTTAGTAATTGTTGATGGGCTTATCAGCGCTATGGGTGATGTTAACCCAAGTGACATCGCATCCATAACGGTTTTAAAAGACGCTGCCTCTGCAGCTATATATGGCTCGAGAGCTGCAAATGGTGTGATCCTGATACAAACCAAGAACGGAAAAAAGGGGCCGCCACAATTTGATTTTACCACCAGTTTTGGTAGTCAAAAGGCTACGGATCTACCGCAGCAGGTTACCAATTCTATTCAATACATGAACTTATACAACCAGGCACTGGCCAACCAGGGGCAGCCTGCCTTTTTCTCGCCAGCCACTATTTCTCAATATCAGGCCGGCGAAAATCAGGGCGGCCCCAATGCAAGCCTTATCTATCCAAACAATGATTGGTTTAGCATGATTTTCAAGCCTGCATATATGAATGATAATAATTTAAAAATATCAGGCGGATCGGATGCTACCCAATATTTGGTTTCGTTCGGATACCTGAATCAGGATGGCATTGTGAAAAATGATAATTCCAAAAGATACTCTGCCCTTGTCAAAGTAAATTCACGTATTTCAAAGGCCGTGGATTTTGGGGTAAACCTAAACCTTTTTCGTTGGGACCAAAATCAGTCGTGGTATGGAGGTTCTAATGCCATGTTGTCAGAAGTAATGAGGGCGCTGCCTATGTATGGTACCTATACCCCGAACGGTGAATATGCCGGCACATGGGTAAATGTAATTAACGCGCAGATCAACAACCCATATGCTATGGTTGATGAAGGATTGAACCAGGGTTTATATAACACTATAAATGGCAGTGGTTTTTTCAATGTTGAACCAATAAAAGGGTTAATATGGAATGTAACCGGGGGTATAAACTATGATGATGGCCAGGGGGAATTATTCGATCCTTTGATTTATGTTTTTAACCCGCTAACGGAGGCACAGCAAAGCCAGGTTGGCAATGGGTCGGTGACCAGGTCTCTGACGGATAGTTACAACAATGATATGCGGACCACTTTGTACTCTACACTTACCTATACCAAAACTATTGCCACAGACCACAGTATAACCGCATTGGTTGGCTACAACCAGGAACAATATACCCAGCGTTCTTTTTCAGCTTATGAGGAAGGCTTTCAAACAAATACGCTGACCGAGCTTAATGCCGGTTCCATTAATCCGCAGGTTGCAGGGACATCGTCTGCTTATGCTATCCGGTCATATTTTGGAAGGCTGAATTATGCTTTTAAGGATAAATATTTACTGGAAGCTAATATAAGGGATGATGGATCTTCAAGATTTGCCGCGGATAAAAGATGGGGCTTCTTCCCTTCATTCTCTGCGGGTTGGAGAATTATTGAAGAATCGTTTATGAAAGATCAGAATATATTCAGTAACCTTAAACTGCGGGCATCATGGGGAAGATTAGGGAATGACCAAATAGGTTTATATGGCTACATCCCAACCCTGAATTTAGGACGTTTATATGATTTTAATAGCCAGATTACCGGTGGGATCGCGCAAACTGTACTTGATAACCCAAATATCACCTGGGAGACTTCTACCAAAAAGGATGTTGGCCTGGAAATGGGTTTCTTTCAAAATAAATTAAGTATCGAAGCCGATTATTTTAATGAACAGCGGAGCGGCATCCTGCAAAGCCTGAACATACCGTGGGATGTTGGTAACCTTACCCCTCCGACAGTTAACCTGGCCGGTGTTAATAACCAGGGGTGGGAGCTTAATGCTAATTACAAACAAAATATCGGGCAGTTAAAGTTTAACGCGGGTTTTAATGTAACCCATGTACGCAACAAGGTAACCAATGTACTTACCCCGCAGATCGGTTCACAGGTGATCGAGGACGGAGAGCCTATTGATGCCTTTTATATGGTTAAGGCAATTGGTATTTTTCAAAATCAACAACAAGTTAATAGCAGCGCTAAGCCTGCAGCCAATACAACGGCCCCGGGCGATATTCAATATCAGGATATCAGTGGGCCCAACGGTAAACCTGATGGCATAATTGACGATAATGACAGGCAGATAGTTGGCAAACCGATCCCTACATGGACTTACGGAGCTAATCTTTCTGCTTCTTATCATAATGTGGATGTAAGTGTATTATTGCAGGGGGTTGCAGATGTACAAGCCTATGTAGGCGGTAATCTGTACTTCCCTTTCTTTAACGGGGCTGGTATTACCACGAACTGGGTAGGAAATTCATGGACACCGGGCAATACAAATGCTACGCTGCCCCGCTTACTCCAATATAACGCCCCAAGTAATAATTATATGACAAGCAGTTTCTGGCTGCAAAACGCCTCTTATACAAGGATAAAAAATATACAGGTAGGATATACTATCCCTCAAAGTATCAGCGAAAAAGTAAAGTTGAAATATGTAAGGGTATACCTCGACGCGCAAAACCCATTCACCTTTACCAAGTTCCAGGGTTTAGACCCCGAAACTGCCCTTGGCGGGAGCCAATATCCTAATATGAAGGTGATTACAGGAGGTTTAACAGCCAGGTTCTAACCATTTATAAATTAAAAAGTTTTATATGAAACCGTACAAATATTATATAGTTGGAGCCATGCTCATCATGATGGGTGGTTCTTGTAAAAAGGATTTTTTTAATCTAAGTCCAACAGATCAATTATCACCGGCCACTTTTTGGAAAACATCCAGTGATGCCTCGGCCGGACTGACAGGCTGTTATTCCAATCTTTGGGATATTACAACAGATGTATTACCTTATTTGGATGTACTTACCCCTAATGCCTATAGCAATTATCCATGGGAAGGATGGCAAGCTATCGCCTGGGGTAATGCTACCCCCGATGCCCCGGGGGGAGTTAGCGTTATCTGGCAGGGTGCTTATTCGGGCATTGGCCGAACAAATGTATTCCTTGCTAATATTGGTAATGTGGATATGGATGCAACCCTTAAAGCCAGGATGATAGGTGAGGTAAAGTTTTTAAGGGCATTATATTATTTCAATTTGATCAATTATTACGGAGATGTGCCCTTATTTCTTACACCTCCCGACGTTAGCCAGGCTACACAGCCGAGAACGCCCGTGGCCCAGGTGAGGCAACAAATATTGAAAGACCTGGACGATGCAGCAGCAGTGCTTCCGGCGCAGCCTTATACCGGTACCGATATAGGCCGCGCTACCAAAGGCGCCGCTCTTGCCCTGAAGACAAGAGTGCTATTATATAACGGGCAATGGGCCGATGCCGCCGCTGCTGCACAAAGTGTGATGACATTAGCCGGAACAGGATATGCGCTCTTTCCAAGTTACAGGGGCCTTTTTCTTCCGGCGAATGAAAATAACAGCGAAGTAATATTTGATGTACAGTACGAAAATACAGGCAAATACAGCACTAATTGGGATATTTTGCTTGGCCTGTATAATGCACTTTATACACCCGGATGGAGTTCAATTGAACCAACAGAAGATGTTATTGATACCTACGATATGAAGGATGGCTCAACCTACAGCCCTACCAATCCAGTAGCCGATCCGGCCAATAAATACAATAACCGGGACCCAAGAATGGACCAAACGATATTCAGGCCGGGGGTAAATTACGAAGGCCTTCCATACCCGGTGGATAGCAAAGGATTTGCGGGTATATATACCGGGTTCAGTTTTAAAAAATATACGGTATATGATAATGCACCGAGTCCTGTTGTCACTGAAAACAAATCATATATTAATGGGATTCTGATACGGTATGCTGATGTACTGTTAATGTATGCCGAAGCCCAGAATGAGGCTGTTGGACCAGATGCGAGCGTCTATGCTGCTATCAGGCAGGTGAGGGCAAGGGCTGGTATTAATCCCCCTGATCTGCCGCCTGGCCTTAGCCAAAGCGAGATGAGGGCTAAGATCATGCATGAAAGGCGCATAGAGTTTTTGGGCGAGGGTTTGTATTTCTCAGATGTGCGTAGATGGGGTACTGCAAATGTTGAGTTGAACAGAGCTGTACAGTTAAACGGTTCATACAAGGCAGGAATTATGGATGTGCGGAAATATGATCCTAATAAGAATAACTTATTCCCTATACCGCAACATGAAATAGATAATAGCCAGAAAGCTATAAAGCAAAACCCTGGTTATTAATTAAAGTACTATTAAAATTTGGGTTAGTAGTTAATAAATTGGTGAGAAAATGGGGCTGCTACAGCTCCATTTCTTTTAATTCAACCGCTTCTTTATGCGAATGCACATCAATAAATCAGCGCTGATAATAAGTGTCCGCCAAATATTTTATAACTTACTTTCTGTAGTGTTACCTGGCATAGGCGGGAGTGATAAAGCGCTTATAATTTTGCTAAGAATAAAGCCCCATAGTTGCATCCAGATCAAATTAACTATATAATATAAATATCCAACCAATGAGTATTGACAATAATCTAATGAGTAAAAAATTGTGGGAAACCGATGAGGAATTGTTCAGCATTATAAAAGAAGAACTTTATACTGCTGTAGTAGGTGATATTATGGATAAGCTGGGGCTTTTGAACCAGTTTTTACCTCCACAAATAATGCCGTTAAGCGAAGATTTATTTATTATAGGCAGGGCGATGCCTGTATTGGAAGCGGATGTAGTTTCTGAAGGCAGTAAATATAATGCGGTTTTAAATAAACCCTTCGGGCTAATGCTGGAGGCACTTGACGACCTTAAAAAGAACGAAGTGTATATATGCACAGGGGCATCGCCCAGCTATGCGCTATGGGGCGAATTAATGAGCGCGCGGGCTATAAAATTAGGCGCTGCAGGTGCTGTGGTTGACGGTTATTCAAGGGATACCCATGGTATTAAAAAGCTCAAATTCCCTGTATTCTCCTATGGCCGTTATGCCCAGGACCAGGCTCCGCGCGGTAAGGTAATTGACTTCCGTGTACCCATTAACATTAAAGGTGTACATATTAAGCCGGGCGATATTGTATTGGGAGATATTGACGGGGTATGCATTGTTCCTGCCGAAGCTGAAGAACAGGTATTCACGTTAGCTATTGAAAAAGCAAGGGGCGAAAAGATGGTATTGGCCAAGATACAAGAAGGTATAGGTGCAAAAGACGCGTTTGAGAAATATGGAATAATGTAATAATATTTTGCACACGATAAATCATTTATAAACAATAAGAATGTTCCAGATCAGGTATTTTAATAAATTTTATTTACTGCTTTCGTTTCTTTTTTATGCCGGGGTTTCTTTTGGTCAAACTGAAATAGATGGCTTTACAATTCCGCGTGTTTCGCCTGTTCCTGCAACTGTCGCGGGTACGCGGCAGGAAAAAATTTCGTTAAACGGAGACTGGGATTTCCAGGTGTCAGGCTATAATAAAAAACATGATATAGCAGTCCCCGGAGAATGGGAAATGCAGGGTTTTACCGTAAACGAAGGCGAAACAGCAATATATAGCCGGAAACTCGATATACCTGCAGACTGGCAAGGGAAGCGGATAAAAATTCGTTTTGAGGGCGTTAGCTCACATGCGGTTATAAAAGTAAATGGTATAAAAGTAGGCGAGCATGAGGGCAGCTTTGTACCTTTTGAAGCAGATATTACATCGGCCATTCACAGTGATAACAATATATTACAGGTAGAAGTACAGGCCTTAACTATTAGTGACCGGCTGGCTTGCACCTCACAATACGCTGTACATACGGTTGGCGGTATATTACGCAAAGTGGTTTTGTTTGCTTTGCCGCCAACAAATATTGCATCAACAGCGGTTACTACAACTTTCGACCCTCAGTTTAAAAATGCCATCCTTGCCATAAGATCGCAGGTAGCAAATGAGGCTGGCATTTCTGTATCTGCCCAACTTCAATACGTTTTAACAGATGCGAAAGGAAAGGTTATTTTCCGGCAATTATCAGCCATTGAAAAAAATATCACTTCAAACAATACCATTGATATTCAAAAAGCAATTGATGTAAAACAGCCGGAGCAGTGGAACCCCGAGCATCCGTACCTTTACCATTTAAACACTACGTTATTGGTTAACGGGCAAGCTGTACAAACCTTAACCCAACATTTGGGTTTCAGGCAAGTTGAAGTAAAGGGGAACCAATTACTGGTTAATGGTAAGGCGATAAAATTACATGGTGTAAACCGGCATTCCATATATCCGCTTACCGGCAGGAGCGTTAGCCCCGAATTAGACCGTAAGGACGCGGAATTGTTCCGCGAGGCAAATTGTAATTATATCCGTACTTCTCATTACCCGCCATCCGAGGAGTTTTTAAATGCCGCTGATGAATTGGGGTTATTTGTTGAAAGCGAATCTTCTTTATGCTGGATAGATCATGGCGCATCGCCTATATGGAAAAAATGGAATTATACGGATGAACGGTTTTTGCCTTATATGGTAAATGCCGATGTTGAAAATGTATTGGCCGGCCGTAACCATCCATCCATAATTATTTGGTCGATGGGGAATGAATCGAGATGGAGCCCATTATGGGAAAAGGTGCTTTCGGTTGTTAAAAAACTTGATCCTTCACGCCCGACAACTTTCCATGACCAATGCTGGGGTGGTTATAATAATGCCCATAGCAAGGCTGATATTGCGGTGTATCATTATCCCGGAACCAATGGCCCGGCAGCATGTGATACCATGAAACGCCCTGTCCTTTTTGGGGAATATGCACATATATCATGCTATAGCCGCAGGGAACTGCTTGCCGACCCCGGGGTACGCAGCAGCTATGGCAAACCGTTGGAAGTAATGTATGATTCTATTTATTATCATAAGGGGTGCCTGGGTGGTGCTATATGGGCTGGTATCGATGATATTTTTCACATGCCCGACGGTAGGATAGTAGGCTACGGCCCCTGGGGTGTGATCGATGCCTGGCGCAGACCGAAGCCGGAGTATTGGGGCGTGAAAAAGGCTTATTCGCCCATTAAAATAAAGAGCATGAGCTGGCCAACGGCAGGTAAGCAATATGTTGAACTTTTAGTAGAAAATCGGTATGATTTTACGTCGTTAAAGAATGTAGCTATTACAGCAGTTTTAAATGGAGTGCCTCAAACAGTAAAAGCCAGTATTTCAGCACGCAGCAGCGGGATCATAAAAATTCCGGCTACAGCTGTTAAAACGCTTCAGCTAATATTTAAAGATCCAAGGGGCTTTATTGCTGATGAGGAAAAATATGAAGCAGAGGCCCCTTCAATAGAAACAAACAACCAAAATGTAACCGTTTCCTATACCGAAAATGAAGCCGCTTATTTTGTAAAGCAGGGCAACATACAATACTCCATCAGCAAAAATACCGGGATAATAACCTCGGTACGAAAAGGCGATACGGAAATTTTAAAACAAGGGCCAGTATTCAGTATGGTACCCATGAATGATGATGATGGCGGAAAGCCAAATGTGGCCGGAGAAACTTACCAGAATGATATTTATCCGGTTAAAAATTATCCCCTGTATACTTTGTTTGCTACCAATTTGACGGTGCAAAAAGAACAGGATAATATCAAATTTTCAATGGATGTTTCTTATCTTGATTGTACCGGTAAACAAAGTTATTTATTTACTAATGATGGGAAACTGGTAACCGAATATGAGGTTCATTATTCAAAAGCTGATATATCGCCTTATCAATATGGCTTAATGCTGCAATTGCCTAAAAGCTTTGACAAACTTACCTGGAAGCGTAAGGGGGAATTTACCAGCTACCCTGCAAATGACATTGCACGGCAGGAAGGAACAGCAACGCTAAACGCAAAGCATGTAAACGGTGTTGAAGAATGGGGCGTTGTACAAAAGGGCGACTGGAAAGACGATGCGAATGACCTGGGAAGTAATGACTTTCGATCCACCAAGCGGTATATTCAAAACGCAACATTGCAGGATAATAATGGGGATACGGTTACCGTACTTTCTGATGCTACCCAGGCATCGCGCAGCTGGTTACAGGATGAGCGCATTAACTGGCTGATAGCGGATTATTGTAATAATGGTTCGGAGCCTTATTATGGTTCGCCACATTCAAACGGAAGGATTAAAATAAAAGACAATACTTTAAAGGGTAAGTTAATAATAGTAGTGAAATAAGTACTTGTATATAAGTACTATAGAAAGTAAGCAGATGAAAATTACAGATGTAAAAGTTTGGTTGGTTGAAGGCGTTAAATACAATTGGACATTATTAAAAATATATACCGATACCGGGCATACCGGTGTTGGTGAAGCTACCAACTGGCCGGGTAGCCCCATAGTTTATAATGCTGCAAAGCACGTCGGCGAACGCATTATCGGGCTGGACCCGATGCGGACGGATTTTATATGGACAAAACTATACCGCGACCTTAACTGGATAGGCCCCTATGGAGCCAGCATGTGTGCCATTAGTGGTATTGACATGGCATTGCTTGATCTGAAGGGAAAAGTATTGGGTACGCCTTGCTATGAATTACTGGGCGGCGCGTTCCGCAAGGATATTTTGTTGTATGCCAACTATTGGTTCACGGGTGGCGGCCATAATGCCGATGATTATGCAGCGCAGGCAAAAAAAGTAAAAGAAGCCGGTTTTACAGGGCTAAAGTTCGACCCTTTTGCGCATACCAATTATTTGTATGGCGAAGATCTTTCAAGCAATCTTACGCTTACCGCCAAACAGCAGGACCTGGCATTTGATGTAAGCAAAGCTGTTCGCGACGCGGTTGGCCCCGACTTTGATATTATGATAGAAACCCACGCCATGCTTAACTATCGTGTAGCGGTAAAAATGGCCCAGCGTTTATCAGCATTGGATATTACGTGGTATGAAGAACCTGCAGGCCCCGAAAGTGCCGACACTTTGCGTGCCATGCGCGAACGCATCCCATCCAGTGTATCTATTTGTGTGGGTGAGCGCCATTACACCAGGCACGGTATTCGCCCGGTGCTGGAAAAAAATATTTGTGACATAATGATGCCTGATATTACCCGCTGCGGCGGCCCGTCTGAAATGAAACGCATGGCCACCATGATGGAGGCATACAATGTTTTACTGGCGCCGCACAACCCCAATGGGCCGCTATCTACATTAGCATCTGCCCATGTATGTGCATCCGTACCAAACTTCTTCAGACAGGAATTTATGTTTAATGATGTGGCATGGCGCGATACCGTAATTACACATCCTATTAAAGACATGATAAAAGATGGCCATTTGCATTTAAGCGACCGGGCGGGTTTGGGTGTTGATTTGGTAGAAGAGGAAATGGAAAAGCATCCGGGTATATTACAACCAAGAGCAGGGTTTTATGTGTAAAGAAATTTAAGGAACATAAGGGCAATGAAAAACATCAAACGACGAGATTTTTTAAGGAACACAGGCATAGTTACTGCCGGGGTGCTTGTTTCGCGTGTGCCGTTGTTTGCAAGCCCGGTTACACGGTTGATGTTAGCTAAAGGATCACAAGCATTTGATAAGAAACTGGACCCGGAATGGGTAAGATCCTTATATAAGCGAGGCGCTGTTACATCGTATCTTAAAAGCAAAAACGAACTGCAATATATTGGTATGCCGGTAGGCGGTATAAATTGCGGCACTGTATATTTAGGTGGCGATGGCCGTTTGTGGCTGTGGGACATCTTCAACAAAAACCAGGAGGGGATCGAGCCGAAAGTGGTTGAGTGGAATTCTGATGTACAGGGCATGGGTACAAAGGTACGATCCCGTGATGGCGCGTGTTATATACAGCCCTCAAAGGATATTCGCCCGCTGGAGCAGGGTTTTGCTATAAAAGTTAAATACAGGGGCAATACTATAATAAAACGTATCCACCAGGATGATTGGGACGAGATTAAATTTGAAGCCACTTATCCTGTAGCTATTGTTCATTATATTGATACAAAGCTGCCATTAGAAATTAAGCTGACAGCGTTTTCCCCATTTATTCCCCTGGATGAGGATAACTCAAATATTCCGGTAACTATCCAGTCCTTCGAGATAAAAAATACCGGGACAGAAACTATTGAAGTAGAAATAGCGGGCTGGCTTGAAAACGCGATCAATAAATTTTCAGCAACAGCCAATGGTGATGGCAAAAGAATAAACACTATGGTCAACAAAACAGATCATGTGTCGGTGTTCGCTACTTTTAAACCCGAAGATGAAGCAAAATATGTTGAGGCAGGCGATACCGGCTCCATGTGTTTATCGTTCATTGGGAAAAATGCAACAGGTATTTCTTCGTTTTCGCTTCCTTTTTCTGCTGCATCCTTCAACCCAAAAACAACAAATGAAGTTGCTGTTAATGCCGATGAAAAATTAATAGCCGGTATAGTTTCAACACAAAAACTATTACCCGGTAAAACCATAAAAAAGGATTTTGCCATTAGCTGGCATTTTCCCAACGTGGGCAAACGTATTAATGTGCCTGATGCAAGAACAGGGCATTATTACCTGAATAAATTCTCAGATGCGCTGGCTGTTGCTGATTACGTGGCGGGGCGTTTTTCATACTTATCGTCCCAAACAGCGCTATGGAAAAAAACCTGGTATGATTCAAGCATGCCGCATTGGTTCATGGAGCGGACTTTCTCAAATATATCGGCATTGGCCACCACTACTTCGCACAGGTTCAAAACCGGGCGCTCATGGGCATGGGAGGGAGTGGGAGCCTGTGAAGGTAACTGTACCCATGTATGGCAATATGCACAGGCCATTGGCAGGATATTCCCCGGTATTGAGCGCGACAACCGCCAGCGGGTTGATCTTGGCATATCGTTGCAGGCAGATGGTGGCATATGGTTCAGGGGCGAATATGATAAAGAACCGGCAATTGACGGCCAGGCCGGCCGGGTTTTGGGCTGCCTGCGCGAACACCAGATGAGTGCGGACAATACTTTCCTAAAAAATAATTGGACGAAAATTAAACGGGCTACCCAATTTGTTATTAACCAGGATAAGAATGGCGATGGCATGACGGATACCCCCATGGAAAACACACTTGATGCTGTTTGGGATGGCGAGATTGCCTGGATAGTAGGCTTGTGTATTGCTGCTGTAAAAGCCGGTGCAGTAATGGCAGAAGAAATGAACGATACTACTTTTGCTGATAGCTGCAAAGAATACGTAGCAAAAGGCACAAAAAATATGGATGAACTTTTATTCAATGGTGAATATTACATCCATCGCCCAGATGCAGTGAAAGGACGGAAGGGGATCGGGTCATATAATACTTGCCATATCGACCAGGTGCTGGGCCAAAGCTGGGCATGGCAGGTAGGATTAGGCAGAATAAACGATAAAGAAAAAACGCTCAGCGCCTTAAGGTCGCTTTGGCAATATAATTTTATGCAGGATGTAGGCCCGTTTGAAAAACAGCATACAGGCTGGCGGCCCTATGCGTTGCCCGGTGAAAGTGGCATGGTGATGAATACAAATCCAAAAAACGAGCCCCATCCTTATGGGGAATCAGCAACCTGGCAAATGGGCTATTTTTATGAATGTATGACAGGTTTTGAACACCAGGTTGCCAGTCACCTGATGGCCGAGGAGATGACGGATGAAGCCCTGGTATTAACCAGGGCCATTCATGACAGGTACCACGCCTTTAAGCGAAACCCTTTTAATGAGATTGAATGCAGTGATCATTATGGCCGGGCCATGGCCAGTTATGGCACCTTTATTACTGCATGTGGTTTTGAGTACCATGGCCCAAAAGGATTTATACGTTTTGCGCCAAAATGGGATAAAGAGAATTTCAAAACCCCTTTTACTACGGCCCAGGGCTGGGGTACTTATTCACAAACAAAAACTGCTGGCAAGCAGGAGCATCTTTTTGAATTAAAATATGGCTCGTTGCAGTTGCAAAAGATCAGCCTGGAAAAAGTGGATGAACAAAAAGTAAACGACATTTTGGTAACGATGAATGGGCAAAAGATACCGGTTGATTTTCTCCAAACAGGCACAACTATTTTGGTAGCCCTAGTGCAACCAATAAATATACAAACCAATGAATCATTAATAGTTTCAATTTAATAACACATGTTTCAGATCGATCTTACCGGAAAAACAGTATTGATAACAGGCGTCTCATCGGGTATAGGATTGGGCATAGCAAAAATGTTTGCAAAAGCCGGCGCCAACGTTTCGGGTTGTGGCCTCGAAAAAGAAGATGGCGGGTTTGTAAAAAATGCAGAGGAGCAGGGTGTGAAAGCCTTGTACACCGTGTGCGATGTCACCAAAAAAACAGATCGGCAAAAGCTTGTCCAAAATACCATAAATACCTTTAGCCGTATTGATATTCTTGTATCCAATGCCGGGCAGAATATTTTTGAAGGGGCAGAAAAATGTGATGATGAAGATTGGCAGCACAATATAGACCTGAACCTGGCATCGCACTGGCAATTGGCGCGATTGTGTAAGCCTTATCTTGATCAAAACACCGGCGTTATTATTATCATGACATCTAACCATGCTTTTAACACCATACCGGGGTGCTTCCCTTACAATGTGGCTAAAACCGCATTGACCGGTTTGGTAAGAAGCCTGGCCATAGAATGGGGGCCTAAGATACGAACAGTTGGTTTAGCGCCCGGTTTTATTGATACGCCGGGTAATCAGCAGTGGTTTAATTCGTTTCCTGATGCTGAAAAGGAGCGGCAAAGAACGATCGACCTTCACCCCGTTAAAAAAATAGGCACGCCGGAGGAAGCAGGTGCCTGGTGTGTTTTTTTAGCGAGTGACTATGCCGCTTTCGCTTCGGGGGCAACTTATTTACTGGATGGTGGACGAAATGCGTTGATGCAGGATAATTGATTTAAAATGCAAACCTGGGAAGCAGCACTATTTTATAAAACAGAACTAATACTCGGCGAAGGTCCGCATTGGCACCCAACGTGGGAAAAGTTTTTGTATGTAGATATTGAAGGAAAAAAAGTGGGGCGAATTGACCCCGCTACTAAAATAAACGAAGAACGGACGTTTGAAAAAAGAGTAGGAACGGTTGTGCCTGGTATGAATGACAAATTAGTTATAGCATTTGAAGATGCCATAGCGGAGTTGGATTTTGAGACCGGAATAGCGAAAGAAATAATAAAAATAGAAGCCGATAAACCAGGTACACGGTGTAACGACGGCAAGTGCGATAACGCGGGCCGCTTATGGATAGGGACGATGCATTTGCAAGGCAAGCTGCGGCAAGGCGCCCTTTATTGTTTTGATGGTTCCCTGGAAAAGAAAATAGAAGGTGTCAGTCTGTCAAACGGGATTTGTTGGTCAAAGGATAATTCCACTATGTATTATATCGATTCGTACGATTATAATATTAAAGCCTATGACTTTGATTTGAATAACGGTGATATAGCCAATGAGCGGATACTGGTTAGCGGACTGGAAAAAGGGTTTATTCCTGATGGGATGGCGATAGATGAGGAAGGCATGCTATGGGTGGCGATGTGGGGAGGAAGCTGTGTTAACCGATATAACCCGGCTGATGGATCACTTATTGGAAAAGTACAATTACCTGTTCCAAATGTTACTGCCTGTGCCTTTGGTGGAAAGGATATGAAAACGTTGCTGATCACTACCGCGAGGGCAGACTTAGATGCTGACCAATTGCGACAGTTTCCGTTAAGCGGCTCTTTATTTTATATTGATACAGATGTAAAGGGTGCCGAAATGAACAGTTTTAAGTTGAATGGAAGCATATAAATTTTCAACCCATTAAATTAAAGGATAATGAATTTATGAGCTATAAAAGAAAAGGTAAAACGAAATTTAAAACTTGTGCGAAACTGATATGAAATTGCAACTTCATTTTATTGATTATCTGATCATAGCAATTTACTTTTTGTTTGTGGTTGGCATAGGCTTCCTCTTAAAAAGAAAGATTAAAACCGGGAATGACTTTTTGATGAGCAATAGGAACATCCCGTTGTGGATCACCAGCCTCGCTTTCATTTCGGCTAACCTGGGTGCCCAGGAGGTATTAGGTATGGCAGCCAACGGCGCGAAATATGGTTTATATACGGTGCATTTTTATTGGTTGGGAGCGGTATTGGCCATGATATTTCTTGGCATTTTTATGATGCCTTTTTATTATGGCAGCAAAGCGCGAAGCGTCCCTGAATATTTAAAACTCCGTTTTGATGAGAAAACCAGGACGTTTAACGCGCTAACCTTTGCCGCTATGACCGTTTTTTCATCGGGTGTTTCCTTGTATGCACTGGCAATGTTAATGCAGGTAGTTTTGGGTTGGGATTTTGATGTTTCTATCTGGATGGCTGCCGGTGTAGTGTTGATCTATACCATTCTTGGAGGGCTTACAAGCGCTGTTTACAATGAGGTGCTTCAATTTTTCCTCATCGTTCTTGGTATTGCCCCGTTGGTATTTATCGCTTTACATAAAGCAGGCGGATGGGAGGGGATTGTACAGCATGTAGATGACGCTAAATTGCATGTATGGAAAGGGTTATCCAGTCCATCAGGCAACCCGATGGGGGTTGACGCTTTTGGAATGGTATTCGGGCTTGGCTTTGTATTGGCTTTTGGTTATTGGTGTACTGATTTTTTGGTGGTACAGCGTGCATTAATTTCCCGCAATCTGAATGATGCACAACGCACCCCCATTATTGCAGCAGTTCCTAAAATACTAATGCCGCTGATTGTTATACTTCCCGGCATTGTAATACTGTCGCTGCATAAACAATACCAGGGATTTGCATTGCCTGTGAATGCAAACCATCAAACCAATTACAATATGGTTTTGCCTGTATTATTACAGCGCTTATATCCCAGCGGCATACTCGGAGTTGGAATAACGGCATTGATCGCATCCTTTATGAGTGGAATGGCCGGAAATGTAACGGCGTTCAACACGGTTTGGACATTTGACATCTACCAGTCACACATCAAAAAAAACGCATCGGAAAAGCACTATCTCTACGTAGGTAAAGCAGCAACAGTATTTGGAATATTGATCTCTATTGCCACAGCATATGTTGCGAAAGGCTTTAATAGTATAATGGACCTTTTACAGTTGGTATTCAGCTTCGTAAATGCTCCGTTATTTGCCACATTTTTTCTGGGGATGTTCTGGAAACGTACCACCGGGCACGGAGCGTTTTGGGGATTGCTTGCCGGAACATCTACCGCTACAATAACCTATGGCTTGACAACAGCCGAAGGTAAAGGAGGATGGTTTGCTAATATTCATGTTTTTTATTCGGCTACTGGCCAGGCTTTTACTATCGCATGGATCTCTTTTCTTGTTTGTTTTATTGTAACAGTATTTATCAGCTTAATAACTAAGCCACGACCCGAGGATGAATTGGTAGGGTTAGTTTACAGCCTTACACCAAAGCAACGCGACAAATCAAAAGTTTGGTACAAAAACCCCTTGTGGTTGGGTATATTGATATTACTTATTACCATTATTTTAAATATTATCTTTTTTTAAAACAACGCTTATGGATAGGCTACTTGATCTGCGGTTCGTAATCGGACTTTTTTTTCTGACCGTTGGAGTTTTACTAATAATTTATAGTTGTACTGTATCAAATAATAAGGACTATGTTTTGATCAACGGTGCATGCGGGGCAATATTTACGGCGTTCGGTATAATAATGATATGGCTATCAAAGAACAATAAAAAGCAATAAACCTAATGAATTTAAGAAGCAAAAAACATATAAAAATGAGGCTGTTATTTATCATACTTACTTTATTCTCTTCAATGGCACGAGCGGCCGATACAGCAAGTTTTGTTTTGAAAAGGTTAAGCCCACTGCCGCAAAAAACAAATGACCAGGCAAACGTAAAATTAGATCTAAATGGAAGCTGGTTTTTTGATGCAGCCCCCGATAATGGTTTTGAAAACCAAAATTCCGTTGACGAATCATGGGAAAAAATTGAGGTACCAGGTGAATGGGTTATGCAAGGCTTTACTGTTGAGAAAGATAAATGGACAGGTTATGCGCGAAGCTTTACACTTCCTCAAAACTGGCAGGGCAAGCGGATCAAACTTCGTTGTGACGGGGTATATAGCGAATGTTCCATTTATGTGAACGGGAAAAAGATCGGCAGTCACCTGGGAGGCTTTACGCCATTTGAATTTGATATTACCGACCATGTAAAGCCCGGGACGGAATCCGTCATAAAAATTAAGGTGAGGAATGAAAGTATAGCCGACTCATTGGCAAGCGGTTCGCAATATGCTGTTCATGCGTTAGGCGGAATATCCCGCAAAATATATTTAATTGCTGTGCCCGATGTAAATATTTCAGGCTTTCATGTAATCACCAATTTTGACAGCGCCTATAAAAACGCGATCCTAAAAACGCAACTGCAAATCGCCAATGAATCAGCCAATACAGTTAAAACGCATTCACTTCTGTTTGAACTGTTTTCTTCAAAGTCAAACGAAGTCATATTCTCAAAAACTGTTACGTCTAACGAACCTATAAAAGACGGTGGCATTTTGAATGAATCATTTGAGTTTCCTATTAATGAACCTCAAAAGTGGGACCCGGAACATCCCAACCTTTACCGCTGGAGAGTAACTTTGCAAGCTAATCAATCGTCGGAAGTAGCTGAACGCAAAATTGGGTTCAGGCAAATTGAGGTGCGCGGCAACAGGGTGTATGTAAATAATATGCCTATAAAGTTAAGGGGGGCGTGCCGTCACGAGGTTTCGCCTCTTCGCGGCCGTTCGTTAACGGGCGATCAATGGAAGGAGGACGTGAAGCTTTTTGCTGAGGAGAATGTAAATTATATACGTACCTCACATTACCCACCGCCCGAAGAATTTGTGCATGCCTGTGATAGTTTGGGGATGTTCCTGGAAGTTGAGGCGCCCTTTTGCTGGGCAGATCAGACGAATGTGCCTGCTCCTTTGTACAATTCGGCGATCCTGGATCAGACCTTAGATATGGTGAATTTTTACCGGTCCGACCCTGCTGTTTTGGATTGGTCAATCGCGAATGAATCGCAAAGCGCGTACAATAAATATTTTAAAAAATCGGCAGAGTGGGTCAAAAAGATCGATCCGACAAGGCCGCGTACTTATAACCAATATGGCGATGAAGATGATCATAATGAGCTGGAAATAGGCAACCAGCATTATCCCGGGCCAAACGGGCCTATGAAATACCGGAATAATGAACGCCCAATGATGTTTGGTGAATACTGCCATTTAAATGCCTATAACCGGCTTGAGCTGGTGACCGACCCTGGCTTGCGGGATGCCTGGGGGATAGGGTTTAAAAACATGTGGGAAAAGATGTATAACACACCGGCTATTTTAGGCGGTTGTATCTGGGCCGGTATTGATGATACATTTATTTTACCTAACGGAAAAGTTGTTGGTTATGGCACATGGGGCCCTATTGATGGATGGCGAAGAAAAAAACCTGAATACTGGCATGTGAAGAAAACTTATTCTCCTGTAAAAATTCAGCTCGCAGGGAATTGCGAAAACAACAGTATAAAATTATTAATTGAAAACAGGCTATTGTTTTCAAACTTAAATGAGTGTAAAATAAAATGGCATATCGGGAAAAATGCAGGGGAGATCAGTCCTTCGCTGGCAGAAGGGAAGAAGGGAGATGTCATTATTCACTTTGATGGGAATTTGTCCTCAGCAGATACCCTGTTTGTCGATGTTTTAGATCCGAGAGAAATATTGATCGACCAATACGCATTCGCGGTTTTCCCGGAAATAAAAAAGGCAGATATGGAGCGGTCTTCGGCGGTATCATTGCAATACCATCAATTAAAAAATACGATCATAGCTAACACGGCGGATGTTCAAATCGTACTTGATATGAGTTCCGGTAAATTGACCCTGGCAAAAAAATCAGCTAAACAAACGACACTTCAATTGGGTTCGTTAATGATACTACCTTTAAACCCTGAAGGACGCGGGACTCAAATGACAGGCGATAGCCAGGTTTTTGATCCATTTACCCCTGTTTGCACTAACCGGGTAGTGCAAAAGATAGTATATGACTGCCAGCCCCAAAAATTTGTTGTGACGATTGAGGATGAATATGATGAAGCATCAGGCTTTACCACATTTGAGTTTGCCGCGAATAAAAAAGTAGCTATTCACTATCGTTATGTAGTTAAAAAGAACATTAACCCCTGCCAATGGGGAATGGTATTTTCATTATCTGATGATTTTAATGCAATTTCATGGAAACGGGATGGTTTGTGGAATTATTATCCAAAAGATCATATCGGAAGGCTTGATGGCGTTGCTTATGCATCTTCAAAAGCGCCTGTATCTGGTCCGGCCGGTCCGGTAAAAAAGCCGGATTGGTCATGGTCTGAAGACAGAACGGACCTGGGGACAAATGACTTCCGCTCTACCAAAATGAATTTTACAAAGGGAGAGGTTAAAAGTGATAATATGACCGTCAATTTCGTTTCTGATGGTTCGCAGCATATGCGTGCCTGGAAGCAGGATAAACAAACCAGGTTATTAATAGCAGGTTATAGTAACCTTGGCGATGAAGGTTTTTTTCGCGGCCATGCAGAACCTTTTGATCGTCCGTTAAGACAAGGGGATACCATTACCAATGATATTCATCTATTCATTCAATAATAGCCCGATTAGTTTATTTATTGCTAACAAACACTATCCATGCTGCAAAGCGAACGGAATAGTAACATAAGCCTTCTATAATTTGCAGAATATCAATACATTAAATTATTACTAATTTATAACCAATGCAAAAAAGTGTTAAATTTAACATCTTAATGCATTGGTTATGCCGATATTCATGGATGTCCATATTGTTCCGGGTGTAAAAGCAAAAGATGTTGCTGAGGCGCATCGTTTGGACCTGCTTCACCAGCAAGAACATGGCTGCAATTGCATGACCTATTGGATTGATGAAGCCCGCGAAAATATTTTCTGCCTTATCGAAGCGCCGGACAAACATGCAGTGGAGGAAATGCATAGTAAAGCGCATGGACTTATCCCCAATAAAATTATTGAAGTAAATAGCAACCTGGTTGAAGCTTTCCTGGGGCGTATTTATGACCCTTCTGACGCACCAACCACAAATGAAGGGTTGAAGGTTTTTGCCGACTCTTCTTTCAGAATATTATTGGTTACAAAAATTACCGATCCTGTATTGCTGAAACATCAATTTGGAGATGAAAAAGCAAGCGAATTATTAAGCGCGCATGCCGGCATTATCCGGAAGAATATTTTACAACACGATGGAAGAGAAGTTGAACATGAAGGAAGTGGTTTTGTTGTTTCGTTTTCTTCAGCTTCCAAAGCGGTGGCATGTGCATTGTCGGTCCGGAAGGAAATGCCGGATTCTATTTCAGCGCAAATTGATCTTAAGTTAGCGGTGAATGCAGGTGAACCGGTTGAGCGCAGTGAACACCTATTTGGAGAAACCATTCAATTCGCATTGAACATGTGCCATATTGCAAAAGAAGGCAAGATAGCCATAGCATCGCCTGTAAAAGAATTGATCGCGGATGACCTTTTTCAGGAAGAGCGAAAATATTTCCTGAACTTATCACCTGATGATGAGCATTTATTGAAATTACTGTTCGGCAAACTGGAGGAGAATTGGCAGGACGCGGATTTCGATATTTCAGATTATTGCAAGGCAACCGCCATGAGTGGGTCACGGTTTTACAGAAAAACAGTGGCCCTTACAAGCCTGTCACCCAATTCGCTTGTAAAAGATTTCAGGCTCCAAAAAGCGAAGGAGCTTATGAGAAAACGGCATTACAATATTGCACAGATAACTTTCAACTCGGGCTTTACCAGTGCTTCTTATTTCACCAAATGTTTTAAAAAGAAATATGGGCTCCTGCCAATGACCTATCTCGAATTGCTCCATTGACGGGCCTTCCTTCCGGTTAAATTTTACCATTTATTGATGGATTTGTGTCATACGGTTTGCCATTTATTGAATGATTTGTTATAGCCCTTCGCTATTTGCCGATGGTATATTCGATTGTTCTTTAACCATTAAATCTCAATATCATGAAACGTATTAAAAACTCCATCCTGCTACTTGTCATTGTCCTGTTCAGCGGCATGACCGCCATGGCACAAACAACATCAGTAAAAGACAGTTCATCCAAATCAAATTCAACAAAAATGAAAACTTATCTCATCGAACGGGACATTCCCGGCGCGGGTAAACTCACTCCCGAACAATTAAAAGCTATTTCACAAAAATCATGCAGTGTGCTGCAACACATGGGGCCCCAAATTCAATGGATACAGAGTTATGTAACCGGCGATAAGATCTTCTGCGTGTACAAAGCAGAGAATGAGGACCTCATCCGTGAGCATGCTAAAGAAGGCGGGTTCCCTGCCAATGTGATCACCGAAATTTCAACAACTATCAGCCCGGCAACGGCTAAGTAGTAATGAAGGTGAAGAAACCCGTGTCCGCTGTGTTACCTTCTTTGTGTTCGCATGTGGCAAAATTAACCCCGGATGACGCATTGTAGGGTTAACATAAGTTAACACAATTTCAAATCATTGACAATCAATTATTTGATTGTCAATGATTTAACTAATAAAGGTGTTAACCCAAAAATGACGGATTTTTACTTTTGATACAGTCACTTATTTTATACAGATCGCGAAGCGTGACATGTTGTTTGAACCTCCACTCCCTTGGCGATGGTTTGATATACCACGCAATATCTTTCGGTAAGTTTTTTGAGGGCCGATATTTGCTCTTCACCCGCATCTGTATCTATATCAAAATCCAGGCGGATAGTTTTAAAACCAACGGGGGCTTCTTTATCTACACCTAAAGTGCCTTTGAAATCGAGGTCGCCTTCTGCTCTCACCGTTCCGCTTTTTATATTCACCTCAATAGCTGTTGCCACTGCTTGCAGGGTAACACCCGCGCAAGCCACCAGCGCTTCCAGCAGCATATCGCCTGAGCATGCAAGCATGCCTGTTCCACCTGTAGCGGGATGCAACCCTGCCTCCACAATGGCTCTGCCGGTTTCCACTTTACAGGAAATACCTTCGCCGATCTTTCCTTCTGCTTTTAATGTGATGATCGCCGATTCTGGCTGCTCGCGGTATTTATCTTTGAGCGGGGCCTGCAGGTTTTTGAGTTCTATTGCATTCATTATTACAAGGTTAATGAAAAAAACTGACAACCTGTTGTATAGGATTTTAGTTTGGTTTAGTTTAGCGACAATAACGGCCTGCTTCGGCGCCCTTTATTGATTCATAATACTAATTTTGCCATATGCTTATTTTTATAAAAATGTCTAAAAAAATTATTCTTACATGCCTGTTTCTTTTAAGTATTTCATACTTAAAGGCACAAAATAATGCTGGAACTAACTTTGTAAAGATACTTCCGTCTGATACACCGGCAGATATTATACGCAAAGCAGCTAATGTAACGCCGTCGCCACGGCAATTGCGCTGGCAGCAATTAGAACTAACCTGTTTCTTTCATTTAGGCATGAATACTTTTAC
>Ga0206874_1063_pt1 | contig 29806 bp, 21 predicted proteins | sample Alteio_BWOrgCont_12_FD_152629 | JGI IMG/M metagenome (GOLD analysis project Ga0206874, IMG submission 152629) | Enriched cells from forest soil in Barre Woods Harvard Forest LTER site, Petersham, Massachusetts, United States -... | ecosystem: Environmental > Terrestrial > Soil > Temperate forest >...
GTTCTATAAACTTGTCTGGTATCCCTAATCGCACAACTTGCAGTTTGTAATTATTATCAGCCATAAATTCCAGCACTGCGCTTCCCATTCCGCCTTCTAAGCAGCCATCTTCAACAGTAATTATTTTGTGAAATTTTTTACATACATCGTGTAACAAAGCTTCGTCCAGTGGTTTTACAAAACGCAGGTCGTAATGAGCAGGGTAGTAACTTTCGGCGTTTAATTCAGTTGTTGCTTTTACAACTTCATTACCAATACTGCCTATTGATAAAATGGCTACCTCTTCGCCATCGCATATCATGCGGCCTTTGCCAACTTTTATTGCCTTTAATGGACGTTGCCAGTCAACCATAACACCGCTGCCGCGTGGATACCTTATAACAAACGGCCCCATATCGTCCTGCTGGGCAGTAAACATCAGGTTCCTTAATTCTTCCTCATTCATTGGCGATGAAACCGTCATATTGGGTATGCAGCGCATATAAGCAAGGTCATACACGCCATGGTGCGTTGGTCCGTCTGCTCCGGCAACACCGGCCCGGTCAAGGCAAAATACCACGTTAAGGTTTTGTATAGCCACATCGTGTATCACCTGGTCATAAGCCCTTTGCATAAAGCTGGAATATATATTGCAAAAAGGTATCAATCCCTGCGTAGCTAAGCCTGCCGAAAACGTTACAGCATGCTGCTCGGCAATACCCACATCAAAGGCCCGGTTTGGCATAGCCTTCATCATCAGGTTCAATGAACATCCGGATGGCATGGCAGGCGTTATGCCCATTATTTTAGGGTTTTGTTCAGCCAGCTCAATAATTGTATGGCCAAATACATCCTGGTATTTTGGTGGTTGTGGTTTATCCTGCTTTGATTTTTTTATCTCGCCGGTTATCTTATCAAATAAGCCTGGTGCGTGCCATTTGGTTTGGTCCTTTTCAGCTAAGGCATAGCCCTTACCTTTTACAGTAATACAATGCAGTAACTTAGGGCCCGGAATATCACGCAGATCGCGCAATACTTTTACCAAATGTTCTACATCATGCCCGTCAATCGGGCCAAAATACCTGAATTTAAGGGCTTCAAAAAAATTGCTCCTTTTAAGCAGGGTGCCCTTAATGCTTTTTTCAAGTTTTTGAGCAATCTTAAAGGCATCGGGCCCAATAGCAGAAATTTTTGCTAAAATATGTGCTATATCATCCCTGAAGCGATTATAGGGTTTGGATGTTGTTATATCAGTTAAATACTCTTTTAGCGCCCCAACATTAGGGTCAATGGCCATATTGTTGTCGTTCAATATCACTAAAAGATTCGAATTTTCAATCCCGGCATGGTTCAACGCTTCAAAAGCTATACCTGCGGTCATGGAACCATCACCAATTACAGCTACATGCTGCCTGTCGGTTTCGCCTTTATATTGTGAGGCAACAGCCATGCCTAAAGCTGCCGAAATAGAGGTAGAAGAGTGCCCGACGCCAAATGTATCGTATACGCTTTCTGAACGTTTGGGAAAACCGCTTAATCCTCCATGTAACCTGTTGGTATGAAAAACATCGCGGCGGCCGGTAAGTATTTTATGTCCATATGCCTGGTGCCCCACATCCCAAACTAATTGGTCATAAGGCGTATTCAGTACATATTGCAGGGCAACGGTTAGCTCAACAACACCTAGGCTGGCAGCAAAATGGCCGCCGTTTACCGATACCACATCAATAATATATTGGCGCAACTCCTGGCAAACCTGTTTAAGCTCATCCTCTTTAAGTAGCTTTAAATCAGACGGGTAAATTATTTTCTGTAGTAAATTGCCAGCTGTTACCTGCATGGGCACTCCTTGTGTTAATTAACTTACAAATGACGGTATTTTATTGATAAAAATCAGGATAAAAATTGGTAATTTGAATTAGTGTCTTAATCGTGTTTGTACGTTTGTTTATTATTTAAAAGCGAACCCTACTGACAGGTAAACTGCTCCTGTTTTTAATTGTTGTATAGTACTATTTGGATTCGAATTTTGTATGATATTTGTGAGACCAATATCATAATTTATATCAATTATAATCCCGCTGCCTGTTTCAAACCCCAGCAAGGTTGAAGCCCCAAGATCGGTTGATTTAAATTCTCCGTTTTTGCCAGATTTCAAATTGTCAGTTTCCGGGTCTGAGCTTCCCACAGTAGTCATGACTTTGCCACTTAAATACATAGCCACATAAGGGCCGGCGCCAATTAGGATATTAAAATTATCACTAAGTGGGATATGGCCTATCAGATTAACCGGAACTTCGAGGTAATTGAGTTTAAATTGTTGTTCCACTATTTGATCGAAACTTCCAATGCCCGATATAGTTGATGATTCAATATATTGAATAAGCCCTCCTTTACCCGAGTAGAATACCCCGGGCCGGATTGATAGATAATCGCTCATTTTAAAATCAGCATTTACACCAAATGAAGCAGGATAGAGCGGATTGTTGGAAACAGTTGAGCCTGCCGGTAATTTTGCTTGTAAAAATGCTACGTTTGAGCCGCCCATTATGCCTATAGTAATATTGCTTTGCGATGAGCCCCAAAAGTTTTGGGCAAATGTAAAAGCCGATACAAGTGCAAAAAAAATAGTTAATAAAAGTTTTTTCATTATTGTGATAAGATTGATTACGGTAGCAAATTAGTAAATATTGTTTATCTTAAAATTTTTATCTTAAATCGTTTGCCAATGCGTTTTAGATAAATCGCTATTGTTATTCTCATTCATAATTACGATCATTTAAACTCTTTTTTAAGTTATTTTTGGACACATGATAACCGAAGAAAATTTCGAGATAAAACTACCTCAGTTTGAAGGCCCTTTTGACTTGCTGCTTTTTTTTATTGAACGTGATGAGCTGGAAATTCATGATATCCCCATTGCCCGCATTACCGATGATTTTTTGAACTACATCCATCAAATGACCATCCTTAATATGGAGATTGCCAGCGAATTTATATTTGTAGCAGCCACTCTGATGCGTATTAAGGCTAAAATGCTATTACCGCGGTATGAAGCCGATGATGAAGACCCAACTGATACCAAAGAAGACCTGATAAGAAAGCTAATAGAGTACAAAAAATTTAAAGAGCTGTGTATAGAGCTTCATCCTTTTGAAGATGAACGTTTTAAACAGGAAAAGCGTGGCAATATCCAGGCCGATATAGAGCAGGCAGAAACTGCGGCTGTGCCGGGCGAGGAGCTATCAGAAATTAATTTATACAAATTAATGATGGTATACGGTCGGATGATGAAACGTTACCTTAACCGGAGCGAAGAGGTAAAGCATACGGTAACCCAGTATCCCTATACTATTGAACAGCAAAAAAAGGCTATTGAGGAATTGTTGAAGATTAACAAAAAAATGGATTTCAAATCTATTGCAGATTATTCGGAAAATAGAGTACATTTTGTTTATAATTTTTTGGCCATGTTGGAAATGCTGCAGCAAGAGATAATTGATATTCAGATAGGTTTAGGATATAATAATTTTTGGATATCTGTTAAGGAGATTTGAGATATTAGATGTGAGATTTGAGACAATCTTTTTCTCTTTCTTTCGGATTTTCGGACTTTTCCGACTTTCGGACTAAAAAATCTCATATCTCAAATCTCACGTCTCACATCAAATTTCCTATCTTTACTCCCGATTTAATCACATCATGAAAAGAGATAAACTTATTTTTAAGCTATTGGACGAAGAGCAGCAACGCCAGGAAGAAGGCATAGAGTTGATTGCGTCTGAAAATTTTGTAAGCAAGCAGGTTATGGAAGCTGCAGGTTCTGTTGCAACCAATAAATATGCTGAAGGATTACCGGGCAAACGTTATTACGGCGGTTGCGAGGTAGTTGATGAAATTGAAACAATAGCTATTGAAAGAGCCAAACAATTATTTAATGCTGAATGGGCAAACGTGCAGCCACACTCAGGTGCACAGGCAAATGCAGCAGTAATGCTGGCTTGTTTGCAGCCTGGTGATAAAATTTTAGGCTTTGATCTGTCTCATGGCGGTCACTTAACACATGGCTCTCCGGTAAACTTTTCAGGTAAGTTATACGAGCCTCATTTTTACGGTGTAAAAAGGGAGACCGGGTTAGTTGATTATGATCAGCTTAAAACAGTAGCCTTAAAAGAAAAGCCCAAAATGATTATTTGCGGCGCTTCGGCTTATTCGCGCGATTGGGACTACGAATTTATTCGCAAGGTGGCTGATGAAGTTGGCGCATTGGTATTGGCTGATATTTCGCACCCTGCAGGCCTTATAGCACGAGGGTTATTAAATGATCCGCTGCCGCACTGCCATATTGTTACCACTACAACACACAAAACATTACGCGGCCCCCGCGGCGGAATGATATTATTAGGCAAGGACTTTGAAAATCCCTGGGGTTTAAAAACACCAAAAGGCGAGGTAAAGATGATGTCGGCCTTGTTGGATATGGGTGTTTTCCCGGGCACACAAGGTGGGCCGCTGGAGCACATCATTGCGGCTAAAGCTATTGCATTTGGCGAAGCCCTGACCGATGAGTACATGAAGTACATTTTGCAGGTAAAAAAGAACGGCGCCGCCATGGCACAGGCTTTTACTAACTGTGGATATGAAATAGTATCAGGCGGAACGGATAATCACCTGATACTGATAGACCTTCGCAATAAAAATATTACAGGTAAGGCAGCCGAAAATGCTTTGGTAGCTGCCGATATCACGGTAAATAAAAATATGGTTCCGTATGATGATAAATCGCCATTTGTTACTTCGGGCATTCGTGTGGGCACAGCTGCAATAACTACCCGCGGAATGAAGGAAAAACATATGGAGGAAATTGTTGAGCTGATAGACTCAGTAATAAGCGACCCGGAAAACGAGCACACTATAAAAAAGGTAAAGAAAAAGGTTCACAAACTCATGCACGATCATCCCCTGTATCGTGATAAGGACGTTGATTAGTTTTTAGTATCAGGTAGTTAGTATCAAGTATCAAGATAGGATGTACGGAATTGGTACGGATGCATGTTTATTTTTCCAGATACTAACTACTTGATACTTGCTACTTCAGCAAGTAACCTTTTTACTTGTTGCAACGTTTAACAGGTGCATAATTAATTGTAATAACTTGGAAGCCAGCTTAAATATAAACGTACTTGTTGTTGATGATAATAACATAAACAGGCTATTGATCAACAAGGTATTAACTAAATGGGGTGTAACCGCCGACTTTGCAGAGAATGGTGTGCAGGCCGTTGAAAAGATAGAGACCAATCATAATTATGATGTGGTATTAATGGATGTTTATATGCCCGAAATGGGCGGCATAGAAGCAACTCAGGTTATCCGCGCCAAGCAGGAGCCTTATTTTAAGCAATTACCTATTATTGCCCTTACGGCATCAATGCTCAGCAGCGAACGCAGCCAGATTGATGAATCGGGAATGAATGATTTTATTCTGAAACCATTTGATCCTAAGAATTTATTTGAAAAGCTGAGCACGTATCAGAAAGTTTGATGAAAGGTTAAAGGCGAAAGACAGAAACTTCTGCGATCGGCCAGATAGCTTTCGGACTTTCGGTCTTCCCGAATCCTTATCATTCTGCATAAGCAATTGTAGCCACGCTTAATTTCAATCCCTCAATTTTTAGCAGCTCGGTACCACAAGCCTCCAATGTTGAACCGGTTGTAACAATATCATCCACTAACAAAATGTGCTTATTCACTAATCTTTCAGGATTCTTAACTGTAAATACTTCCTGCATGTTCTCAAACCGGGCAAAACGCGATTTATGTGTTTGTGTTTCGGTGGCAGTTATGCGCACCAGGTTATTGATGTTAACCGTCGCATTTAATTTTTCAGCCAGGCCCTCTGCAAAGCAGGCGCTTTGGTTATAACCGCGCTGTTGCATCCTTTTTTTATGAAGCGGGATAGGTATTATCAGGTCCACAGTATTAAATACGTCATTTTTAATTAATTGCTCTCCGGCTATATTGCCCAATAAATTACCTATCTGCTGTACGCCTTTATATTTAAACTGGTGCATTAAATTTTGGACCTTGCCGCCTTTGATAAAGTAGCACAGTGCATAGGCGGCCTGTAGATTAATTTTACCCCAAAATTGCCTGGCGACAATATTTTCGGGTTGCAAGTGAAAATTGGTAAAAGGAAGGTTGTAGCGGCAGTCCATGCATATTAAATGCTCATTAGCCACCAGGCTTTCTCCGCAGGCCGCACAAAGCTCAGGAAACAGTAAAGAAACAAAATCGGCCAGATAGCCACCCTGAACTTTCATGCTATGAATTTAGTTATTAAGAGTCAGGAAGTCAAGAGTCAAGAATCAAGAAAGGCAGCGAACGGATGAAGTTCACCGTAATGCCTATGTTTTTAATCATTTTATCTTGGTTCCTGACTCTAATCAAGCTGTTGCTTTATCTTTTATAGCCAATTGTCCGCAGGCGGCATCAATATCTTTACCGCGGCTTCGGCGTAAATGAGTGTTTACGCCATGACTACGTAAATAGTCGGCAAAGGCTTCAACCTTATCTTCACCTGCATTGATAAAGCTGGCGAACGAAATGGGGTTATATTCAATAATATTTACTTTACAAGGCAGATGCTTGCAAAATTGAGCCAGCTCTGCAGCATCTTCCATATTATCATTAAAACCGTCAAAAATGATATACTCGTAAGTTACCGGGTTTTTTGTTTTGGCATAGTAGTATTTTAAAGCTTCGGCCAGCGCTTTTAACGAGTTTTGCTCATTTATAGGCATTATGGTATTGCGCTTTTCGTCATTAGCAGCGTGTAATGATAGGGCCAGGTTAAACTTTACACCATCGTCACCCAGCTTTTTTATCATTTTGGCTATGCCTGCTGTGGATACAGTGATCCTTTTGGCAGCCATATTAAGCCCTTCTTCCGAAGTTATTTTCTCAACCGATTCCAATACATTTTTGTAATTCAGCAGCGGCTCGCCCATGCCCATATACACAATGTTTGATAGGGGGGCACCGTAATTTTCGCGTGCCTGCCGGTCAATCAATACCACCTGGTCGTAAATTTCATCGGGATTTAAATTGCGTTTACGTTCCATGTAGCCGGTAGCGCAAAATTTACAGGTTAAGCTGCAACCCACTTGCGATGATACACAAGCCGTCATACGACCGGGAGTTGGAATTAAAACACCTTCAATTAAATGGGTATCGTGTAAAATAAAAGAATTTTTTATAGTTTTATCCGCGCTGAACTGCGAGTTGTGAATTTTAACATTGTTAATCACAAAATTCTCATCCAGTTTAGTGCGAAGTTCTTTAGAAATATTACTCATCTCGTCGAAAGAAAAGCAAGATTTTTTCCACAGCCATTCGTATACCTGTTTCGCCCTGAAACTTTTTTCCTTCATTTGGATAAAATTTTCCTGCAAGGCATTCAGGCTCAGGCTGCGGATGTCAATTTTATCTTTTGTTGGATTCACTCTGCAAAAGTACGAAATTTAAAAAACTATCTTTTTTAAAAGACATTCTTTTTATATTTAAAAACAATAACTAAAAGTTAAGTGTATTAAAAATAATTGGATTGTGTTTAAATAAGCGTTACGAGAAGTGTTACTTATACTTGAATGAAAAGTTTTAAAGCCGATTACGTTTTCCCTGTTTGTGCCGATCCAATTAAGAATGGAATTGTTACTGTTGATGATTTTGGTAAGATAATATCTGTTACAGACCAAAATACTTCAACCACTAATGCACCTGTTGAGCATTTGAGTGGCATTATATGCCCCGGATTTATCAATACCCACTGCCATCTTGAGCTTTCACATCTGAGAGAAAAAGTAGATCAGCATAAGGGCCTGGTTAACTTTATTTTAGATGTTCAAAAATTCAGAGGAGCTGAAAATAACCTGGTTTTGGAGGCGGCAGAAATGGCTGATAAGGAAATGTATGAAAATGGCATCGTTGCTGTTGGTGACATTTCCAATACCAATATAACCATCCCCATTAAAAAAAGCAGTAACTTATATTACCATAGCTTTATTGAAATGTTCAGTTTTTCGCCCGAAAAGGCAAATGAAACTTTTGATAAAGCGCTTTCATTATTAAATGAATTTAAGCCACTGCCAGCCTCAATAACCCCGCATGCGCCGTACTCGGTATCAAAAGAATTATTTAAACTGATACAAAAGTATTGCGAAACCGGCCAAAACCTCATCAGCATACATAACCAGGAGTGTGATGATGAAAATAAATTTTACAGGTATAAACAGGGCAGTATTAATGATCTGTATGCCCACTTCGGAATAGATATCACCCATTTTAAACCGCAGGCACGCAACTCACTGCAATCAATCATTCCGCTGCTAAGCAACAAACAAGAAATTTTAATGGTACATAATACCTGTACCAATTTAAAAGACATCTATTTTATAAAACGGTTCGATCGTAAAATACACTGGTGCTTTTGCCCCAATGCAAATTTATATATTGAAAACAAGCTCCCAAAGGTTGAGCTTTTTGTTGGCCAGGGCCATAATATTACCTTAGGTACGGACAGCCTTGCTTCAAATAGTAAATTATGCATTTTAAGTGAAATGCGTACTATTCAACAAAAATTCCCATCAATAAGCACTGCTAAATTAATAGAGTGGGGTACCATTAATGGTGCAAAATATTTAGGCATCGGCGATGAAAAAGGCACGCTGGAAACCGGCAAAATTCCCGGGTTAAATTTGATAACAGGGATGGATGGATTAACCCTGACGCCGGATAGTAAGGTTAAGAGGTTGATTTAGTGCTAAGTGAATGGTTGATTAAGTGAATAGTTGATTGAGTTAATAAAGGGATTTTTTTAAATTAAAACTTAATCTAACTTAGTCAACTTAATCTAACTCAATCAACGTTTAATGACCAAACACCTCGATATAATAATAAAAGGAAAAGTGCAGGGCGTATTCTACCGGGCGTCAACCAAGGCAGTGGCTGATCAACTTGGTGTTAAGGGTAATATTAAAAATGAGCCAAACGGCGATGTTGCTATCGCTGCCGAAGGAGATTCCATTGCATTAGACATGTTTTTAGATTGGTGTAACGAGGGCCCGCAGGATGCTGAAGTAACTTCTGTTGAAAGCAATGAAGGCGAATTAAAAAACTATCGTAATTTTGACATTGTAAAAAAGAGCTTGTAGCAGGTATAAACTTTCACCATTAATTCTCTGTAGATCATTGTCAACAGCTAAAAAATTTGCCGGACAAACAGCCATTTATGGAGTAAGCACTATTGCCGGCCGCGTGCTTAGCTTTTTTCTCACCCCGCTTTATACCAATGTAAAAGCGTACGCACCGGGTGCTTATGGGGTATTAACTACCATGTTTAGTTATGTATCTATATTAAATGCTGTGATGGCTTTTGGTATGGAAACCACCTTTTTTCGTTACTTAAACAAATACCCAGATAATAAACAAAAAGTTTACAATAATGCTTTTGCCTCTATACTAACAATCACCATCCTGTTTTTGTTATGTACGCTTCCGTTTATAGGCCACATAGCCACCTTTATAAATGTAAGTCAAAGCACAAGCCTTACCCATGCTTCCCACTCAACCAGGGTAGGTTCAAGTCATACAGATTTTGTTACCTATATCAAGTATTTCCTGGCCATATTGGTTATTGATGCCTGGTGTGTTATTCCATTTGCAAAAATTCGTGCTGATGGCAAACCTGGCAGGTATGGGATTATAAAACTGACTAATATTTTTATTTTCATTATACTCAACCTTACTTTTATCCTCGTTCTGCCTTATTGGATCAGTCATCACCTTACCGGTTGGGCATGGATAAACGGATGGTATGTACGGGGCTGGGTGGGCTATGTTTTTCTTTCTAACCTGGTAGCAAGCGTCATTACATTTTTAATGTTACTTCCTGAGTTGTTAAAAATACGATTTGATTTCGACAAGAAAATGCTGCTCGAAATGTATGCGTATAGCTGGCCGGTATTGGTTGCTAACCTCTCTTTTATTATTAACGAGAATTTAGATAAGTTGCTGTTAGGTCAGTTGTTACCCCCAAAAATAAGCCTGCACGAGGTTGGTATTTATGGCGCGTGTGCTAAAATCTCCTTGTTCCTCAGCATATTTATACAAGCGTTCCGTCTGGGCGCCGAGCCTTTCTTTTTCAGCCATGCTAAAAATAAAAACTCCGGACAAACGTATGCCCGTATCATGGACTACTTTGTGATTACCGTATGCGTAATATTTGTTGGTTTGATAGCTAATATCGAAATTCTTAAATATTTTATCCCTAATAAAAGCTACTGGGTGGGGCTGCCTGTAGTGCCTCCTTTAGTTTTTGGTTATGTTAGCCTGGGCATCTACATGAATTTATCGGTTTGGTATAAACTATCCGACCAGACAAAATATGGTTTATATATATCAGGGGTTGGGGCAATACTAACCATTGTGTTGAATGTTATTTTTATACCTCAATACAGCTATATGGCATCAGCATGGATCTCGCTGATAGCGTATGCTACCATGATGGTATTATCCTATTTATGGGGGCAAAAAAACTATCCTATTCCTTACAATCTTAAAAAGAATTTGGCCTATATTATTTCCTCAATTATAATCGTTTACTTATCGTTCTATGTTTTTAACAGGAATATATTTGCAGGAGACATACTTTTAGTTTTATTTATATTAGCTGCACTTTATTTTGAAGGCAAGGATTTGAAGGCTATATTAAAAAGATGATCAATATCAGGATAATTAATAAATCGAAGAATGCGTTGCCTGCTTATGAAACCATGCATGCAGCCGGTATGGATCTGCGTGCTGATATTGAGGAGGCGATTACCCTTAAGCCAATGGAACGCAGGCTGATACCTACAGGTTTATTTATAGAGATCCCTCCGGGGTCCGAGGCACAGATCCGTCCGCGTAGCGGCCTGGCTTTTAAACACGGTGTAACGGTATTAAATTCTCCGGGTACAATTGATGCAGATTATCGAGGAGAGGTCAAGGTATTACTGATAAATTTCTCCGATCAGCCGTTTGAAATCAATGCAGGCGACAGGATTGCACAAATGATTGTAGCCACACACTCAATAGTAAATTGGAAACCGGTTGATGTTTTAAGTGAAACAACAAGAGGTGCGGGCGGTTATGGACATACCGGGGTGGAATAGAAATCAAGAGTCAAGACATCAAAAGCCAAGAATCCTGGGTTAGAGTTAAAAAAAGCAAGATTAAAGGTGTGATAAAGGCAAAAACATGAAAGATAAGAAAGCTAAATACGTGATAGAATGTGCGGGTAGAAAGATTTACCGGGCATTTTCTGTCTTGACTCTTGTTTCTTGTTTCTTGCCTCTTTTAACGTTTGCTCAAAATAAAAATGCAGGGAAAAGTAATATAGTGGTTGTAGCAGGTAAGCCAATGACTGCTGATGACAGCACGATGGTGAAACAATTGTTCTTTTCGGCTTTGCGCGAGAAAACGGTTGAAAATCTGTCGTTGGCAGCCGAATTTTTTGACAGGGTTATACAAATCGATCCCTCGAATGATGCATCCTTGTTTGAGCTGGCTAATCTTAAAAAGTTAAAAAATAATTATGACGAAGCGCAGCCTTTGTTAGAAAAAGCTGTGACGGTTAACCCGGATAATGAATGGTATTGGGTGGCTTTAGCCGATTGTTATGAAAAAAGTAACGATATAGGTAAGCTTGAAAATGTATTTAACGAACTGATAAGGATTAACCCCGATAAGGCCGATTATTATTTTGACAAGGCTAACGCGCTGTTCCTGGAACAAAAATATGATGAGGCTTTACAGGTTTATGATCAGATAGAGAAAATAACCGGCCCTACAGATGACTTGTTAGCTAACCGCCAAAAAATTTATTTGAAGCAGGGTAAAGTAGACCTGGCTGCCAAACAACTGGAACATATGATCGAGGCTAATCCATCTCAAATAAAATATTATTTATTCCTTTCCGAGCTTTATAGTTCAAATAACTTTAGCGATAAAGCGCTTAAAGTATTAACCACGGCCGAAAAGATCAGTCCAAATAACGGATTGATTCATTTAGCGCTGGCCGATATTTACCGTGATAAAAAGAAGTATGAGGCCAGCTTTAACGAGTTGTCTTTAGCATTTGCTTCGGCTGATGTAGATATCGACCAAAAATTAAAGATCGTTTTAGGCTATTTACCAAGGTTCCCTGATCCGGATGCAAAAGCCAGTGCGCTTGAATTGAGCCGGATAATTTCAGTTGCCCATCCTTCCGACTCAAGGGCTTACGCTATTTATGGAGATATGTTGCTGCAAAATGAAAAGTTTGCGGATGCCGAAGCGATGTATAAAAAATCAATTGCGCTTAATAATGAGGTATATGAGGTACAGGAACAACTGTTAAGGCTTGAATTGGGTAACAATGAACTGGATGCGGCTATTAAAGACGGCGAAAACTCATTAGCGCTTTTCCCTAATCAGGCATGGATGAATTACTTGGTTGGCGTAGCCTGGCTGCAAAAGAAAGACTATAAAAAAGCTATTGAATATATAAAAACAGCAACGTCATTAGAGTTTCAGGATAAGGACTTGCTTTCGCAGAGCTATTCAGCATTGGGCGATTGCTATCATAGCTTAAAAGATTATAAAAACTCCGATGCAGCTTATGACAAAGCACTAAGTTATAATGCCGATAATGCATTCACCTTAAATAATTACGCCTATTACTTGTCATTGAGAGGCGAACAACTGGAAAAAGCGGCTGCCATGTCAAAACACTCGAATGAGTTGCAGGCCAATAATGCCTCGTTTGAGGATACCTATGCATGGATATTGTTTAAACAAAAAGATTATGCAGGGGCCAAAACATGGATGGAAAAGGCACTGGCCGATGATAAGACCAACAGCACTGTAAAATCCGAACATTATGGCGATATACTGTTTTACCTGGGCAACATTGATGCTGCCGTTGAAAGCTGGAAAAAAGCAAAAGCAAATGGCGACGATTCGCCGGTTTTGGATAGAAAAATAAATGAAAAGAAATACATTGAATAAAAGCTTACCTATTTTCCATAGCGATGGGTTTAAAACCCATCGCTATGGAAAACTATTGCTGTTTTGTGGTTTGGTTATTTTATTTAGCTGTAAAGCAAAAAAGCTGGCAACAGTGAATAAGGGAACTCCTGATAGCGCAGCAGTAAAGCCGGTTGATACTAAAGCTTTAAAATTGGGAGCAGTAAGATCGGCTCAAACTAACTTTAGCACCTTCTCGGGTAAGGCGCGTACCAAACTGGATATTGGTGGAAACAGCAATGATGTTACTTTAAACATCCGCATAAACAGGGATCAAAAGATATGGGTTTCGGTTACTGCTATTGCCGGCATTGAGGTTGCACGTGCGTTAATAACACCCGATAGCATATTGCTTATTAACCGGTTGCAAAGTCTTTACGTGCGTAAGCCTTTCAGTTATATTCATAGCTTCACAGGCGAACATGTTAACTATAAAACGCTTGAATCATTGCTGATTGGCAATGCCATCCCCGAATTGATAAATGAAGATACCAATTTTAAGGTAAGCAATGACAGTACTGTATTAACAGGCAATTTACAAGGATTGATATATAAGTTACTGGCAGCTCCCAATTTGAAAATTACCCAGACAAATCTCAATAATCAAAGTGCGGGCCAGTCGTTACAGGTAAATAACAGCGCTTTTATACAATCAGGTAACCGGATAATACCGTCACAAATAGATATGGCATCGGTAGTGAAAAGTAAAAAAATACAGGTTAATTTGCATTATATTAAAATAGACTTTGATCAGCCGCTTGAATACCCTTTTACAATACCTTCAAGATACGCGCCGGCAAACTAAAATTAAGCACTGAGCTATAAATGAAATTTTTAAAAGCCCTATTCTTTTTACTCTTTGTTTTTGCTGTATTGCGTGTGCATGCTCAAAGCAGTAATGAATTAAAACACCAGCGCGAAGTGTTAACGCAGCAACTGGAGCAGCTTAACCACGAGTATGAGGAAACGGCAAACAGTAAAAAAGCCAATCTTAAACAGCTTAGTTTATTAAAACAACAGATAAGCCTTCGCGAGGCAAAGATCAGCAATATAAATACGGAAGTAAGAAACTTGGATAACCAAATCTCTGAGAGCAATAATTTCGTACATAACCTGCAGGGCCAATTAGACCAGTTAAAAAAGGAGTATGCGGCAATGGTTTTGTTTACTTACCGTAATCAAAGCGCCTACAATAAGCTGATGTTTATATTTGCCGCCAAAGACTTTAACCAGGCATATAAACGTTTAAAATATTTACAGCAAATTGGTACCTATCGCGAACGACAGGCCGGATACATACAGGAAACACAAACCGAGCTGCATGTTAAGATAGTTGAGCTTGATAAAAATAAAAGAGAAAAAAACAACCTGCTGTTAGATCAGGAAAAAGAAAAGGCAACACTTGGGATTGAAAAAAATAACCAGGTACAGGTGGTAGCCGACCTTTCGAAACACGAAGGACTACTGAAACAGCAGCAACAAGATGTACAAAGAAAAATAACAAAAACCAACCGCGAAATTAACGCGGCCATACGAAGGGAAATAGAGGAAGCAAGGCGCAAGGCCGAAGAAGAAGCTAAAGCAGAAGAAAGAGCTGCCGCAGCAAAAGCAAAAGCTGAAAATAAAGAAGCACCGGCGCCAAAGGCCAGAACCATTACAAAAGCTTCAACTACCAGCGAGGTTTTGAACGCAACACCCGAGGCTGCTAAATTATCCAATGACTTTTTGGGTAACCGCGGATCTTTACCATGGCCGGTGGCAAATGGGCAGTTGAAACAAGGTTTTGGGATTTATTATGATAATGAAAATATTAAAAATGAAAGTTACGGCTGGGATATAAAAACAAATTCAGGTGCTTCGGTAAGAGCAGTTTTCCAGGGAGTTGTAACTAAAATTTCAAATATAAGCGGCACGTTTTTAGTGGTAATACAGCATGGCGAGTATTTTACAGCCTACTCAAACTTGCGGTCGTTTAGTGTTAAAGAGGGGCAAAAGGTGAGTACAAAACAAACTATTGGTACAGTAGCTACCGATGCAACAACAGGAGAGGCTGTAGTTACGTTTGATTTGTATAAGGGAATGACACCTGTAAACCCTAAAATATGGCTTACATCAAATTAGTTTTAAATTTGTAATACTAATAATTGTTTATATTTGTATCCTCAATTAATAAAATGTTATGCATAGTCCGGTTTTCTTATTTTTAGGCAACCTTTTTTCGTCAGACATGATAATCATTGTATTTGTTGCTCTGATACTTTTTGGTGGCGAAAAACTTCCCGAAATTGCGAGGGGACTTGGGAAAGGTATACGGGATTTTAAAGATGCTTCCGAAGGAGTAAAACGGGAAATAAACAACCAGATAAACAGCTTTGAGGAAAAAAGGGAAGAAGAAAAAAGGATTGAACAGGCAACTGCCAGTCAGCAAGTTGCTGCAAATCTAACTTCTGAGCCATTAGTTGAAGGCCACCCACCCGTTGTTCCGAATACAATGCCGGTAAGTGACTATATTTTTGTTGAAGATAAAAACGCTTTGAACGAAAATCACACAGGTGTACATGTTGAGCCGTTAACTGAAAATCATGCTGATGCCCCGCATACGGAAGCTGAAGCTACTAATAATGAATCAATTAAGAATTAATATTAACCACACATAAAAATTATAAATTATGGGACTTCTGGAGCCACAACATATTATTTTAATCGTCCTGGCACTTCTGTTGTTTTTTGGCGGTAAAAAAATCCCTGAACTTATGAAAGGTTTAGGCAAAGGCATGAAAGAATTTAAGGATGCCCAAAACGGTGAAAGCGCACCTACGCCAACTAATACCAATACAACAACTGGTACTACTGACGAAAAACCACGCGTTTAGTGATTAGCGACTGGAGGTTAAAGATTAGAAGGAAATAACTTAACTAATCTCTAATCTCCAACTACCAATCACTTAAAAAATAACTTATCTGTTGATAATATATACTTTCAACGGATAAGTTTTTTATTTTAGCCCCATGACTAAATCTTACTCCTCTTTAACTGAGATAAAGAGCGAATTACAGAGTGGGGAAATTACAGTTGAAAAACTGGTAAAAGGCTATCTGGGTAAAATTACCTTAAATGCTCATTTAAATGCTTTTAATGAAGTATTTGAAGAAGAAGCGCTGATCTGTGCGCAAAAGGTTGACCAGCGCATACAAAAAGGTATTGCGGGTAAGCTGGCCGGCATGGTTATCGCTATAAAAGATAACATCTGTTATAAAGGGCATAAAGTAAATGCTTCTTCAAAAATTCTAAAAAATTTCACTTCTGTTTATTCATCAACCATAGTTGAACGCTTACTGGCCGAAGATGCTGTGATCATTGGCCGTTGTAATTGCGATGAATTTGCTATGGGCGCCGCAAACGAAAATTCATATTTTGGTCCGGTAAAAAACTACGCGGATGAAACCAGGGTATCCGGTGGTTCATCCGGTGGTTCGGCGGTGGCGGTTCAGGCCAGCATGTGCCATGCAGCAATAGGTACAGATACCGGTGGCTCGGTAAGGCAACCCGCTTCATTTTGTGGACTGATTGGGCTTAAACCAACTTATGGCCGAATTTCAAGACATGGAATAATAGCTTATGCTTCCTCATTTGATCAGGTAGGGCCCATAACCAGGTCGATTGAAGATGCCGCCCTTTTATTGGAAGTAATGGCTGGCCCTGACGAATACGACAGTACATTGGCAAACAAGCAGGTTCCTGCATTCAGCAAGGATATCAAATCTCCATCACCTAAAAAAATAGCGTATTTACAGGAGGCATTATCAAGCCCTGGGGTAGACTCAGAGGTAAAGAACAATCTCATTAGCTATATTGAAAAATTGCGCGCCGAGGGGCACATAGTTAAACCAATTGCTTTTGAGCTGCTTGATTATTTGGTCCCGGCTTATTATATTTTAGCTACAGCCGAAGCCTCTTCAAATCTTTCGAGATATGATGGCGTGCATTATGGCTACCGCAGCCCTGAAGCGTGCGATCTGCTGTCTACCTACAAGCGCTCACGGTCTGAGGGGTTTGGTAAAGAAGTAAAACGACGCATTATGCTGGGCACTTTTGTACTAAGCGCCGGTTATTACGATGCTTATTACGCAAAAGCGCAAAAGGTACGCAGGCTGATACGGGAAAAAACCGACGCCATTTTGCAGGAGTATGATTTTATTTTGATCCCCACTGCGCCGGAACCGGCATTCCCGATTGGAAAGGGCGAAAAAGACCCGGTGGTAACCTATCTTTCAGATATTTTCACTGTACAGGCATCATTAACGGGCGCACCGGCTATTTCTTTACCGGCAGGCAATAATAGCAAAGGATTGCCGTTAGGTTTACAATTGCTAACCAGGCACTTTGAGGAACAGGAGTTGTTGAATTTTTCTGAATATTTCCTTAAACTATAAAAAAGTGATATTTTAGTAAAATATTGGTTACAAATATTAAAGCCCTAAAGAATGAAGAGACTATTTACTTTAATTATCTGTTTTTTATCATTACAAATTGTTAAGGCATCCTCTTCCCTTATTTCTTCCGGTCAGCCGTCAGTTCAGCTAAGTAATTCAATTCGTCCGGATACTATTATTGTTCCTGTTATTAATCAGCCTGCTCCGCTTACTTATCAGAGTGGGATATTTAAGCGTCGACTGGATTCGATAAGGAAGGACGTACCGTTGGACTACAATGAATATGTACAGAGCTACATCGACATCTACATGCATAACCGCGATGAGATGGGGCATGTTTTAGGGCTAACCAAATATTACTTCCCCATTTACGAAAAAGCATTTCATGATGCCGGCATCCCCGATGAAATAAAATATTTATCAATAGTTGAATCAAAGCTCGATCCCTATGCAGTATCAAGAGTAGGAGCCACAGGTCCATGGCAGTTTATGTTTACTACCGCCAAGCTATACGGTTTAAACATGGACGATTATGTAGATGACCGTCGCGACCCGATACAGGCCAGTTACGCTGCCGCTGCTTACCTGAAAGATGCTTATGAAGAGTTTGGCGACTGGTTGTTGGCTATTGCATCATACAATTGCGGCAAAAGCAATGTGGAGCATGCTATTGAAAAAGCTGGTGGAGCAAACGATTTTTGGTCAATCCGCCAATATTTGCCTGCTGAAACCAGGGGGTATGTTCCGGCATTTATAGCAGTTGCGTACCTAATGAATTATTACAACAGGCACAATATTATACCGCAAGCCTGTAATTTTTCATTAAAAACAGATACCGTACTGGTAAACAAATATGTTGCATTAAGCACAGTTTCGCAGGTGTTGAATATTGATGTTAAAGAGCTGTCGATATTAAACCCGGCTTATAAACGGCAAATTATTAACGGTACAACCAAAATACCGCGTCGTTTGGTAATCCCTCAAATAGATAAAGAAAAATACGGCGCGTTATATGATGCCTTAAATAACACCAATAACGCAATTGCACCGGCCGCTCCGCAGGTAATGTATGCATCATATCATGAAAACAAAACCGAAGAATTACCGGCCTATCATAAAGTGAAACGCGGAGAAACACTGGGCGATATAGCCGACACTTATGGCGTTGAAGTGCAGGACCTTAAGGCCTGGAATCATTTGCATAGCAACAAAGCTGTAGTTGGGCAAAGATTAAGGCTAAGCGAGACAGCAAGCGAACCAAAGGAAAGCGCATCTGCGGTAAACCACCACAACTACATCACTTATAAAGTTAAAACCGGTGATACCTTAAGCGGAATAGCATCGAAGTTTGAAGGAGCTTCGGTTGAAAAGATAAGATCGATAAACGGACTAAAAAAAGATCGCCTGCAACCCGGCATGACGATCAAAATAAATCGCAGTTAAATAATTCTGATCCGGGTTTCGTTCGCCGGCCGGCTTAGCGGTTCCGGATTTTTAATTTTATAGTTTAATAGCAACAAAGATTTATAAACGTGTTTGTAATGAGTCGTAAAATTCCGGGCTTTTTATTTTTGCCCGTTTTTTACCTGTTTCTTTCACCAATCTTCCTGTAGCTTTCTGTTTTCCGCGAAAAAGAATTGTAATTTTGAGCACGTGAATTTTATAAGATGAACAAGCCCCCCCCGTAACCAGGACGCATTAAATTATCATTCAAAAGGACGACCAGGTAAAATACAGGTAGTACCAACCAAACCCACCAATTCGCAACGGGACCTGAGCATGGCTTATTCGCCGGGCGTTGCAGAACCATGTTTGGCTATTGCCGATAATTTTGATGATGTATATAAATATACAGCCAAAGGTAACCTGGTTGGTGTTATCACTAACGGAACTGCCGTACTTGGTTTAGGCAACATAGGCCCCGAAGCAAGCAAGCCGGTAATGGAAGGGAAGGGCCTGTTGTTTAAAATTTATGCTGATATCGATGTTTTTGACCTGGAAGTAAGAGCAAAAACCGTTGATGAGTTTGTAAACATAGTTAAAGCGCTGGAGCCTACATTCGGGGGTATTAACCTGGAAGATATATCGGCCCCAACCTGCTTCGAAATTGAACGCAGATTGAAGGCCGAAATGAAGATCCCGGTGATGCACGACGATCAGCATGGCACTGCAATCATATCGGGAGCAGCATTAATAAATGCTTGTGAGATACAGGGTAAAAAGCTGGATAAAATAAAGATGGTGGTTAATGGCGCCGGCGCCGCAGCAGTGTCATGCTCAAAAATGTACCTGGCCCTTGGCGTTAAAAAAGAAAACCTGGTGATGTTTGATATCAATGGTTTAATAACGCCTGCGCGTACTGACCTGGACGATATCAGGCTGGAATTTGCTACTGAACGTAAAGATGTTAAAACACTGGCAGAAGCAATGAAAAACGCCGACGTTTTTGTCGGCCTTTCTGCAGGGAATATAGTTACTCCGGATATGCTAAAGACTATGGCTAAAAATCCTATAGTTTTTGCCATGGCTAATCCCGAGCCCGAAATATCATATAACCTTGCTATAAATGCACGCAAGGATATTATAATGGCTACTGGCCGGTCTGATTTCCCTAACCAGGTAAATAATGTAATAGGCTTTCCGTATATCTTTAGAGGAGCGCTTGATGTGCGGGCAACGGCTATTAATGAAGAAATGAAGATTGCAGCTGTTAAGGCTATAGCGGGAATGGCTAAAAAACCTATCCCTGAAGCGGTTAACCTGGCTTATAATACCACCACGCTTAAATTTGGCAGGGACTATATCATCCCAAAACCGATGGATCCGCGGTTGATTACTGAGGTATCGTCAGCAGTTGCAAGGGCTGCCATTGATTCGGGTGTGGCACGCAAGGTGATAACCGATTGGGATGCCTACCTGGAAGAACTTAGATTACGAATTGGCATTAACGATAAACTATTACGCAGCCTTACCAATAAGGCAAAGCAAAATCCTAAACGCATAGTTTTCGCCGAGGCCGATACTTATAAAATTTTAAGAGCAGCGCAAATTGTTAAAGAAGAAGGAATTGCCACCCCTATTTTACTTGGGAATATTGAGAGGATAAGGCAGATAATGAAGGACAATGATATTGACCTGGGAGATGTTCATATCATTGATCCGCAGCAAAACTGTGAGCGCCTTGATGAATATGCTTTGTATTTATACAACAAACGCCAGCGCAGGGGAGTAACCTTATCAGAGTCGACCAAATTATTGCACGACAGAAACTATTACGGTGCGTGTATGGTACAATTTGGCGAAGCCGATGCATTGATATCGGGTTTAACCAAAGATTACGTAGCCACCATTAAACCCGCTTTACATATTATTGGTACTGACGATGGGGTAAGCCGGGTAGCCGGAATGTACATGATGATCACCCAAAAAGGACCTGTTTTTTTTGGCGATACAACTGTTAACATTAATCCTTCGGTACAGGAACTGGTTGATATTACTGTTTTGATTGAAGATTCTGTACGAAAATTTAATATTAATCCGCGTGTTGCTATTCTTTCCTATTCAAATTTCGGATCGAATGAAGGCCTTATACCTGAAAAAACCAGGGAAACTGTGCGCATTTTGCATGAAAAATATCCTGATATGGTAATTGACGGCGATATGCAGGCAAACTTTGCATTGAATGCTGACCTGCTTGCTGATAATTTCCCTTTTTCTACCTTAAAAGGTAAGCCGGCAAATACCTTAATATTTCCAAATCTTGAATCGGGCAATATAGCCTACAAATTATTACAGGAAATGGGCGGGGCAGAAGCAGTAGGGCCCATATTATTAGGACTCAAAAAACCGGTTCACGTACTGCAATTAGGCAGCTCTGTTAGAGAGATTGTAAATATGATAACAATAGCAGTGGTTGATGCACAGGAGAAAAGCAAATAAAGAAGGTAAAAGCTGAAAGGTAAAAGGCGAAAGACCGAAGAATAGGAAATATAGTATATAAAACAAAGCAGATTGTATTGATATAATGTTAAAAGAAGCTAAGCATAAAATAAAACCTTTAACCTTTCGCCTTTAACCTTTAACCTTTAACCTTTCACCTCAAAAATAAATATATAAGAAAAACATGTACGCATACATTGATGGGAAATTAGTTTTTAAAAGCGCTGCTTATGTGGTGATTGATGCCGGAGGTGTAGGTTATCATATCAATATTTCACTAAATACTTATTCACGATTGGGCGATGGCGAGCGTTGTAAGCTATTTACATGGCTCCATGTAAAAGAAGACGCGCATACGCTGTATGGTTTTGCTGAGGAAGGCGAACGCCGCTTATTTTTACATCTGATATCCATATCTGGCATAGGGCCCAATACAGGCCGGATGATGCTCTCATCCATTACTCCCGAAGAGATTCAAAACGCTATAATTTCTGGAAATGTTTCATTGATACAACGCATAAAGGGCATCGGCCCCAAATCGGCACAGCGTATCATACTGGAGCTCCAGGACAAACTACGAAAAGAGGGCACCGATACGTTGAGTCCCATGCCGTTAAATAAAACAGCTAAGGACGAAGCGCTCTCGGCACTGGTTATGCTGGGGTTTGCACGCAATGTAGCTGAGAAAGCGCTTGAACAGGAAATTAATAAAAACAGTGGAGATTTAACGGTTGAACAGCTAATTAAATCTGCATTAAAAAGTTTATAATTACGTACTAACTGTACAACTATTGGTCAGGATTTTTACTTGGAAGCCCATCTTATGTGCCTTTTTTATTTCTGCGTTTTGCGGGATAGGAGGGGCTTTTGCCCAGCAGCTTCCGGGAAGTAAAAAAGATTCGCTTACGGTTAAAGCCCCGGTTAACATCAGGGAATCAAACAATTTCCGATTAAGAGAAGGGATTTTTGATGCCGATCCGCCTAACCTGGTGCGTACCATAGAGTACGATCCCATTACCAATATGTATATACTTTATGAGCGGGTAGGCAACTTGCTTTACCGGCCACCACAGTATCTTACCTTTACTGAATATCTGAAATTAAAGCAAAGGGAAAATGAACGTACTTACTACCAGCAACTCTCTGATAGTTATGCCTATCAATCACAGCAGCCCGGGTTCATCCCGCAGATAAAAATACGGAGCCAAACATTCGAACAAATATTTGGCGGCTCGACAATAGATATCAGGCCACAGGGTTCGGCCGAGGCTATCATGTCGGGGCAGATCAATCAAAACGACAACCCGCTTTTCAGCGCCAAACAGCGCGATCAATTTAACTTTGATTTCGATCAAAAAATACAACTGAATGTAACAGGTACCGTCGGCGATAAATTAAAAATTACTACCAATTATAATACGGATGCCCAGTTCCAGTTTGAGAACCAGATAAAATTAGATTATACAGGTAAGCCCGATGAAATAATTCAAAAAATTGAAGTGGGTACCGTAAGCATGCCATTACCCACCACGCTGATAACCGGTAGCGAGGCCTTGTTTGGCGTAAAAGCTAAATTAAAGTTTGGTAACCTTGATGTAACTGCTATTGCGGCGCAGCAACGTTCACAATCGCAAACCATTACTATCACTAACGGCTCGCAGCAAGGCTCATTTAAGCTTACTACAGCCAATTACGAGGCAAACCGGCATTTCTTTTTGTCGCAGTTTTTCCGCAATAATTATAATAAAGCGCTTGCCAATATCCCCATTATCAGCTCAAATATAAATATCACCAAAATTGAGGTTTGGACTACAAACAGAACAAACAGTACAACAGGCTCAAGGGACGTGCTGGCCTTTATGGATCTGGGCGAAAACACTCCTTATAATAAAACATTGGTACGTGGTGGCCCTGGCTTTTCGGGTTTACCGGCAGGTTTTGACGGGCCGGGGTTTCCGCAACAATCCAACTCGTTGCTGCGAGGTTTACCTGCTAACGCACGTTTAACCAACGATCCTAAAAATACTATTGCCACTTATTTCAATAGCTCGGGCGGCTCTGATAATTATGCCAAATTAACGTATGCCCGTTTATTAACTACTAAAGAGTATACCCTGCATCCGCAATTGGGGTATATCTCATTAAACTACCCGTTAAATAATGACGAGGTGCTGGCAGTTGCTTATCAATATACTTACAACGGCGTACAATACCAGGTAGGTGAATTCTCTACCGATGTACCGGTTAGCCCAACTACCCCCAAGGTATTATATGTGAAGCTGCTTAAAAACGAATTGTTAAAAACAAGCCTGCCTACCTGGCAATTAATGATGAAGAATATTTATTCATTAAATGCTTCGCAGGTAAGCCCCACTAATTTTAAAATGACCATATCACGGCTGGACGATAAATCGGGTATTACAAAAGCGATAATGGAAGATGGGCAAAGAACTAAAAGCAAACTCTGGATACAATTGACAGACCTGGATAACCTGGATGCACAAAATAATAAACAGCCCGACGGATATTTTGATTACCTGGAAGGAATAACTATCGATTCGCAAAACGGGCGTATCATGTTCCCTGTGCTCGAGCCTTTTGGCGCCGATCTGGCTAAGCAGTTTCAGCCGGGAGAAAAGGACCTGGTGAGCAGATACGTTTACCAGCCTTTATATGATTCGACTCAGACCATAGCAACGCAAAACTTCCCGAATTTAAACCGGTATACCATCCAAGGCACTTACACGGCAACAGGTGGATCAGTTTACCAGTTAAATGCCGTAAACATACCGCAGGGATCTGTAATAGTAAGCGCAGGGACGCTGCAATTGAAGGAAGGAACCGATTATACCATTGATTATGCTGCCGGTACTATTCGTATCCTTAACCAGGCCTTGCTTTCGTCCGGGCAGCCTATCACCGTAAAGGTGGAAAATAACGCCTTATTTGGTGTACAGCAAAAATCACTATACGGCGCGAGGCTTGACTATCATGTCAACGATGATCTGCAGTTAGGGGCTACTTTAATGCATTTGACAGAGCAGCCGATAACTCAAAATGAAATTGTTGGCCAGGAGTCTATTTCAAATACTATGGTGGGCTTTGATGCCAATTACAAGTCAAATTCCCGGTTGCTGACCAAACTGGTTGACGATATACCGTTTATTCATACTAAAGTCCCATCATCTGTATCTGCGTATGGTGAATTTGCCCAGTTGTTGCCTGGCAGCCCAAGTGCGCTTAATTTTGCGGGTTCAAAAAACGGAACATCGTACCTGGATGACTTTGAGAACAGCACATCGAACATTGATGTTAAAAGCGCTAATACCTGGCAAATTTCGGGAACACCCCAGCTATTTCCCGAATCGCAGGCATTTAATGACCTGAGCTATGGCTACAACCGCGCACGGCTGGCATTTTATAATATCGATCCAACCTTTTATTCCGGTTCAACCATCCCGGTTAGCCGTAACGAATTATCAAACCATTATGTAAGGCAGGTGCTTCAAAATGAGGTCTTCCCTACCGAGCAATCGCCTACAGGGCAGCCATTAAACATATCTACATTAGACCTGGCTTATTATCCAATGGTACGTGGGCCATATAATTATACAACAACCGGGCTTAACAATAACGGAACGCTCGCAAACCCGCAGACACGCTGGGGCGGAATATTCAGAGGGATTAACTCAAGCGACTTTCAATCGTTAAATGTTGAATATATTGAGTTTTGGATGCTTGACCCGTTTATATATAAACCGAATTCAACAGGTGGTGATCTGTATTTTAATTTGGGTAATATATCAGAGGATATATTAAAAGACGGGCAAAAAAGCTTAGAGAATGCATTGCCGGTTGACGGCATTTCAACTGCAGTAAACGAAACAGCATGGGGGAAAGTGTCTACTACACAACCAGTTGTAAACTCATTTGACAGTAACCCTGCATCACGAGTACTACAGGATGTTGGGTTAGACGGATTAAATGATACGGAAGAACAAACAAAGTTTTCGACTGTGGTGAACCAGGTTAAGGGGCGGTTAAATGCCCAGGCTGCAAGCAGCTTTTCGTCCGACCCATCGTCGGATGATTATCAATATTACCAGGGGCCCGCCCTCGACAGGGCTAATGCAGGTATTTTACAGCGGTATAGTAAATACAATGGCACTGACGGAAACTCGCCTACTTCTCAACAATCAGAAGCAACGCTTGGCCTTCAGACATCCGCCTCTACATCGGTACCTGATGGGGAAGATGTTAACCACGATAACAATATGGACCAGGACGATGAATATTTTCAATATAAAGTATCCATCCGCCCCAAGGATTTGGTTGTAGGGCAAAATTTTATCACCGATAAGGTTACCTCACAAGTTAAGCTTGCCAACGGAACAACACAGTCAGTTACCTGGTACCAGTTCAGGGTGCCTATAAACTCGTACCAGTCAACCGTTGGCGGTATACAGGATTTTAAATCTATCCGCTACATGCGGATGTTTATGACCAATTTTGCCGATACGGCGGTTCTGCGCTTTGCTACATTGCAAATGGTAAGGGGTACGTGGATAGGTTTTAATACCGAGAATAATCCTGCTAACGTAATTGCCGATCCATCCATAGTTAACCCACCGCTTGATAATTCGACACTTGATGTAGAAACGGTGAATGTTTTTGAGGATGCGAACCGCGTACCAATACCTTATGTAGTGCCGCCAGGTATACAGCAACAGCCTGATTATAACAACTTGCAAACCAATACCAAGTTAAACGAGCAATCGCTGTCAATGCTGGTAACAAATTTACGTGATGGTTATTCACGGGCCGCTTTCAGGCTATTTAATAATGATTTACGGCAATACGGGCATTTACAAATGTTTATCCACGCTGAAGGCACACAGATAAAGAATAACGACCTAAGCGCGTTTATACGTTTAGGCGCTGATTATATAAATAATTATTACGAATATGAGATACCCCTGCAGGTTACACAGCCCGGTACTGCAGATCCCGCTGCCATATGGCCTGCCGCAAATGAAATGGACCTGGAGCTCTCTTTATTAACCAACGCAAAGCTTGCGCGCGACGGCGCTAAATATAACGGGCAGCCGTGGCCGTTAACAATGCCCTATACACTAATAAGCGGCCATAATAAAATTACTATTATGGGTATGCCCAACCTGAGCCAGGTAACCACGGTTATGCTTGGGGTGCGTAACCCATTAAGAACAGCGGCTACATCCAGTACCGACGACGGAATGACTAAAACGGGTACTGTATGGTTTGACGAATTACGCTTAACAGATTTTAACGAAAAGGGCGGCTGGGCAGCCACCGGTAGGGTTAACGCCAAATTAGCCGATTTTGCAGATATAACCATATCAGGTAGTAATACTTCGGTAGGCTTTGGTACCCTGGACTCGAGAGTAGGTAACCGGAGTCTTGACAATACATTAGTTTATGATGTAGCAAGTAACATTGAGCTTGGTAAATTCTTTCCGGATAAAAGTGGGGTGCACATCCCGTTGTATATTGACGTATCCACGCAAAAGAGCACGCCTGAATATGACCCATCATCTCCGGATCTTTTGCTGAAACAAACATTGAATGCAGCCGCGAATGCGCAGGTACGTGACTCTATAAAAAGCGCTGCTGAAGACTATACGCAACGAAAAAGCATTAATTTAACCAACGTTCATAAATCAAAAACAGATGCTAAAGCCCCTAATCATGTTTGGGATATTTCAAACTGGAACGCTACGGCCTCTTATACCGAATTTGAACATCACGATTTCACGACGCTGAATGACCTGGAAAAGACCTATCACGTTGCCTTAGCCTATAATTATACTAACCAGCCTAAGTATGATAGTCCGTTTAGTAAGATCATAAAAAACAATATGTATGCGCTTATCCGCGATATCAATTTTAGCCTTATGCCAACGCGGCTAAATTACGGTATAAGTTTCGATCGTTTTTATTCAGAAAACACACAAAGAAATACTGATCCGGATGATGTTGTGCCTATACCAACCACTTTTAATAAAACCTTTAACATCACCAGGACCTATGGTATAGGCTGGAACCTGACGAAATCGTTCACGATGGATATTGATGCTACCAACCTATCGACAGTTGATGAACCGGCTGGCAGGCTTAACGGCTTAAAACTAGATACGTTATGGCATAATATACTGCGGTTAGGGCGCACCACCAACTATAACCATACCCTGAATTTTAATTATACAGTGCCGCTAAATAAAATTCCGGGAATGGATTGGACAACATTAATTGCCCATTACAGTACAAACTTTACGTGGACGGGGCAGCCTTTGTTTGCCATTGACGACCCGCAGTATGATATTGGCAACAGTATACAAAACTCGCGTACTATTCAGCTTAATCCCTCATTAAATTTTGCAATGCTGTACAATAAGTTTCCTTTTATAAAAAAGGCGATGAGCGGCGAAGATAAGAGTGGCATGGAGAAGCTTTTGATTACGCTGGCAACAACTATTAAAACCTTAAGTGCAACATACACAAAGACACAGGGCACTTTTATACCCGGCTATTTACCGGAGTCGAACTTTTTGGGTGAAGATTTTAACTACCGGGCGCCGGGCTTAGGGTTTTTATTGGGCAGCCAGGCTGACCTGCGTGCTACTGCAATTGCCCGGGGATGGCTAAGTACAGACACGCTTCAAAATCAGCCATATGTAACAACCCTGAACGAGGACCTGCACCTTAAAGGACTGTTTGAGCCTATTAAAGGACTGCTAATAAATTTAACTGCTTTTAAAACGCAGGATCATACTTTTCAAACCAACCTTAAATCTCTTGATGGAAGTGATGATATTCAAAGCCTGACTCCTGTAACATCGGGCGATTACAGTATATCATACATGACCCTGGCAACTGCATTTTCAAAAACCAGCGGTATCAATAATACTTCGGCAACCTTCCAAAAATTTATGAATGACCGGGTAATTATTTCGGAGCGGCAGGGGAAACTTAATCCAAACTCCGTAGGTACGCTGGCTAATGGTTTTGCCGATGGTTACAGCTCAGCTTCACAGAATGTATTGGTACCGGCTTTCCTTGCGGCCTATACAGGAAAAAATCCTGCAACTTCTAATCTTAGCCAATTTCCTGCTATACCAATACCTAACTGGCAAATAACTTATAACGGCTTAAGCAAGATCCCTTTATTCAGCGATATTTTCGACTCATTTGATGTTAAGCATGGATATCAGTCGTCCTATAACGTAAGCGGGTACAGCAGCTTACTGCAATACCAGGCAACCAACGGGGCGGTAAGTTCAAGGGATGCTAATAATGACTTTTTGCCTTTTTATCAATTTTCGTCAGTTACTATTTTAGAGCAGTTTACGCCATTGATAGGTTTTGACGCCCGTTTTAAGAACAGTATGTCGGCCAATATTGAATACCGGTCGAGCCGGGCGTTAAGCTTCAGTGTGTTGAACGGTCAGTTGGCGCAGCAAAATATAAATATACTGGTATTAGGATGGGGTTATCATACCAAGGATTTCAAGTTTCCTTTTGGATGGTTTAGCAATACAACAAAGAAGAATGATGTTAACTTTAAAATAGATTTCTCGCTGAACGATAATAAGACGCTTATTTACCAGGCAGATGTGCCAGCTGCGCAAGTATCATCCGGAGCGCAAAATATTACCGTACGGCCATCTATTGATTATGTTATAAATCAGCGGTTTAATCTGAACTTGTTTTACGATTCCAATCTTACCCGTCCTTATACCTCACAAACTTTCAATACCGCATTTACCAACTTTGGGATTAATTTGAAACTGATGTTGCAGTAGGAGAGTAGGCAGTTATCAGTTTGCAGCAGGCAGTTTGCAATTTTAAAGCCAACTGCTCTTTTATCAATTTGTTAACTGCGTACTGCTAACTGCCTGCTGCAAACTGATTTAATCTGCTTTTGAAACTCTTCCTGAGCCGATGGTTTGTGTATTGGTAACAGTTGCATTGCCTGTGTAGATTACATTGCCCGACCCTACAATATGTGCAGATATGTCTTTATCAGCAATAATGTAAGCGCTGCCTGATCCGGCTATGGAAACGGCTGCCGAACCGGTTCTGAGCTCTTTGCCCATCAGTTCGCCTGAACCACTTATCTGTAATTTAGCTTCTCTTGTGCTACCGGTAATATGAATAGAACCCGAACCGCTAATGTTAACGTGGAGATTGCCGGATTTAACTGAAGAAACGATATCACCCGATCCGCTTAATATCACATTTACTTCTTCGCCGCTAACAACACCATCTACTTTAACAGAGCCTGAACCTGCATTTGCCAACGATGATA
>Ga0206874_1065_pt1 | contig 29714 bp, 19 predicted proteins | sample Alteio_BWOrgCont_12_FD_152629 | JGI IMG/M metagenome (GOLD analysis project Ga0206874, IMG submission 152629) | Enriched cells from forest soil in Barre Woods Harvard Forest LTER site, Petersham, Massachusetts, United States -... | ecosystem: Environmental > Terrestrial > Soil > Temperate forest >...
GGATAAATTCATGAACTATCCTAAATACGACCCGCATGGCGATCCTATACCTGATTGCAATGGCCTGTTTAAAACGCATCAGCTTAAACCGGTTTCAACCGCCGGAATTAACGAGGCCGGAGTGATTTGCGGCGTACGCGACCACTCAGCGGGCTTTTTGCAATATCTTGAAAAAAAAGAATTGACCATTGGAAAAAAAGTGAGCGTTGCCGAGATCATCGAATTCGATCACTCTATGGTGTTAACAATGGAAGATAAAACCATACAAATAAGCCGCGAGGTGGCCAATAACCTATTAATATCCTTATGAGCAGTACTTCTAAACAGTCTTTAGGCAATGTAAACAGCTCCATTTCTACCGAAAATAAAACGGGATGGCACCGCATACTGGCATTTATTGGGCCAGCCTACCTGGTAAGCGTTGGTTATATGGACCCGGGCAACTGGGCAACTGACATTGCCGGCGGCAGTGCATTTGGCTACAGGCTGATATGGATATTATTTGCATCAAACCTGATAGCCTTATTATTGCAATCGTTAAGCGCAAGGCTGGGGATTGTACGCGGGCTTGATTTGGCACAGGCTTCAAAAAATGCTTATCCGCGTTTTATAAACTTTTGCCTGTATTTGCTTGCGCAGATAGCAATCATTGCCTGTGACCTTGCAGAGATCATCGGTATGGCTATTGGGTTACAGCTATTGTTCCATCTGCCGCTCATCTGGGGAGTATCACTTACCATTACTGATACGGTATTGATGCTATTTTTAATGAACAAAGGCATGCGCAAGCTGGAAGCGTTCATTATGGCAATGATATTTATTGTTGGGCTGTCATTTTTAATAGAGATGTTTATTGTTGGCCCTGACCCGGCCGGGATTGCAAAGGGATTTATACCTGGCAATCTATCGGGCAACGCGCTTTACTTGGCTATTGGCATTATTGGCGCCACGGTGATGCCCCATAACCTGTACCTGCATTCATCACTGGTACAAACCCGGCAGATAACACGTACGGACGAAGGCATCAAATCGGCCATTAAGTTTAACCTGTTCGATACGGTGATAGCGCTTAACCTGGCGTTTGTGGTGAATGCGGCCATATTAATATTAGCGGCAAGCGCATTTTTCAAAAACGGCTATTTCCAGGTTGCCGAAATACAGGATGCCTACAAGCTGCTGGAGCATATTTTTGGTAAGATTGCTCCTACCCTGTTTGCCATAGCTTTAATTGCTTCGGGACAAAGCTCAACTATAACCGGTACCCTTGCGGGGCAAATTATAATGGAAGGCCATATTAACCTGCGTATTGAGCCATGGCTGCGCAGGTTGCTGACCCGTGTATTGGCCATAGTTCCGGCAGTGTTTACCATAATCTATTCCGGCGAAAAAGGCTTAGGCAGCCTGATTATTTTAAGCCAGGTGGTACTAAGTTTACAATTGGGTTTTGCTGTTATTCCGCTTATTCATTTTACCTCGAACCGTAAACGGATGGGCAAATTTGCCATCAGCGTGAAAACTAAAATACTTGCCTGGGCAAGTGCCATATTAATTGTAGTTTTAAATGGCAAATTAGTTATAGAGCAGTTAAATGACTGGATAAAACAGTATCCGTCAGCAGGCATATGGATCTACGGATTGGCCACACCTTTAATAATTGCCATTGGACTGCTATTGATCTATGTTTTTTTAAGGCCATTGCTTTTTAAACATTATGATATGCCGGCACAAGTGCCTCATGGCCTGGCGACAACCATCGAGGACCTGGAACCTATCAGCTACAGGCATATCGCCATCACCATCGACTTTTCGAAAAACGATCGAGATTGCATTGCCCATGCTATAATGCAGGGAGGCAAAAGGGCTGAATACACCTTAATACATGTGGTTGAAACTGCAGGAGCACGTTATTATGGTACAGAAGTGATGGATCATGAAACTCAAAGTGATGCAGATAACCTGAATAGCTACGTTACAGCTTTAACAAAGCAAGGCTATAACGCCCGGGCGCATATAGGTTTTGGCGGCGCAGCCAGCTCGATAGCCAAAATTGTAAACAGTGAAAATATCGATTTTATAGTGATGGGTTCGCATGGGCACAAGGCTTTAAAAGATCTGATTTTTGGAACGACTGTTAACTCTGTGCGGCATATGGTTAATGTACCCGTGTTGGTTGTTAAGCAGGCGCCGAAGCTGGCATAGTTCAAGGGTGTCATGGTGAGCCTGTCGAACCACGGCGCGTTGGGTGTCGTGAACTATGCATTGGCGGTAATGCCTGATGTATAGGCCTTTGCGCACAATGGTTCGACAGGCTCACCATGACAACTCTACTAAATTGAACCCCACAAAAATAATTCGCATCTTTGCAATAATGGACCAGAATTTATATATAAAGAACAAAAAGGCTTATTTTGAATACCATATACTGGATAAATACATCGCAGGGATAAAATTGCTGGGTACTGAAATTAAATCCATCCGCGAAGGGAAAGCGAATATTAACGATGCATTCTGCACTTTTATAAACGACCAGCTATATGTGCGCAACTTGCATATTGCTGAATACAGCTACGGCTCATTCTACAACCATGAAGCCAAACGCGACCGTATTTTACTGCTCAATAAAAAAGAACTAAAAAAGCTGCAAACCCGCGGCGAAGAAAAAGGATTAACTATTGTGCCGCTCGCCCTTTTCATTAGTGAACGTGGCTTTGCCAAACTGGAAATCGGCCTTGCCCAGGGTAAAAAGACCTTTGATAAACGCGAGACTATGAAGGAGCGCGATACTAAGGTTGAGATAGATAGAGCGATGAAAAGATAGTGGCAGTGATGAGTGGAAGTAGCAGTTACAATTCCTGCTACTTTCTCCTGCTACTGCTACTAGCCTCCTACCACGCTTTGTCACCCACTAACGGCACAAATCTGAAAGTGTCGAGTGTTATCTTTTCATACTTATCTTCACCGGTTTTTAGTACGGTAACCATCTTTTGCGATTTTTCATCGCCTACAGGGATTACCAATATACCGCCAATGTTTAATTGCTTTAATAATACATCCGGAACTGTGGGGGCACCTGCCGTGACTATTATTTTATCGTAAGGTGCACGTTTGGCAATGCCTATGGAACCGTCACCCAAAAAGAACCGGGCATGGTAGCCAATTTCTGGCAAAATGCGTGCGGTATGATTAAAAAGCTTTTCCTGCCGTTCAATAGTATAAACTTTCGCGCCAAGCTCTAACAATACGCAGGTTTGATAACCGCTACCGGTACCAATTTCCAATACTTTATCGCCTTTATGGATGTGTAATAATTGTGACTGATAAGCAACCGTATAAGGCTGTGAAATGGTTTGATCTTCACCTATCGGGAAAGCAATATCTTTATAAGCCTGGTTCCAAAAGGTTTCATCAAAAAAATAGTGTCGGGGCACTTTGCCAATAGCGTTTAATACTTTTTCATCCTCAATACCTTTTTTTCGTAATTCTTCAACCAGCTGTTTGCGGGCACCCTTCTCGCGGTAACCATCAATGTATTTGTATCCCATTAGTCCGCTAAATTAAGCTACAAATTCTGAATATCGCTAAAATCCTAAAAATCGTGTCGTTGGCTGATGTAAAACAGGAAAATTACACGAATTTGCTATATAACACAGCTTATTTGCTTTATGGTGCAGCTCATTCGCTTCGGCTATCATAGACTCGTCACTTACTGTGACTTTTGGGTGCAGGGTAACCTCTTCAAAACGACCGCCGCCGTCGGCAGTTTCTGCCATTATTCCTGTCGCATTGTCGATATAATCAACCACAACAACACCGGCTTCTGAGCAAACATGCAGATACCAAAGCATGTGACAGGCCGAAAGTGATGCTATTAACATCTCTTCGGGGTTATATCTTGCAGGGTCGCCGCGAAAAGATGGATCGGATGAACCGGGAATAGTTGGCTTCCCATCAATGCTTATGGTGTGGTTTCTTTCGTATGCTCTGTAGTTGCTTGTTCCCTTGCCTGTATTCCCAGTCCAGGTAATGGTTGCTTTATAATGATGGATCAAAGATTAAACTGATTTATATGATGATACTGATATTTATGATTTTAAATTAATAATCATGAACCAAAATTAATCCAATCAACGATCAAAAATCTGCGAAATCAAAAAAACCATTCTAATCTGTGATCAAAAATCAATTTAATCGTGTCTTAGTAAGGATCAACATCCGGCTGCACAACGCTTCCTTTGCTTAGCTTGGTTGTTTGAAAATGCGTTATCACATCCCTTATTATAGCTTTTGCTTTATTAATGGAGATACCATCCTTCTCAAACTTCAGCATAATGGTTTTAATGTAGTAGTTCCTTATCCTTCCAATCAACGGGAATTCAGGACCAATCACTCTATCGCCAAAATGTTTACGCAGTTCAGCAGCCAGGTATATAGATTGATTATTTACAATTTCCGGATCTTTATGCTTGATGTCGAGGTTAATGATGCGATAAAAGGGCGGATACTTAAAGCTTCTGCGTTCCTCCATTTCCGTAAAATACAGATCGGTATAATCATTCTCTATTACTTGCTTAATAACCCGGTGTTTGGGATCATAAGTTTGTATCACAACCTTCCCTTGCTTGCCCCTGCGGCCAGCCCTGCCGCTTACCTGGGCAAGCATCTGGTAGCTGCGCTCATTTGCCCGGTAATCAGGAAATTTAAGCAGACTATCAGCGTTAATGATGCCAATCACCGTTACATCCGAAAAATCCAAACCTTTGGCAACCATTTGGGTACCAACCAAAATATCGATCTTTTTCTCTTCCAGGTTATTTAATATGGTTTGCAACGAATTGCGCGAACGTGTAGTATCCAGGTCCATACGCGCGATGCGGGCATCAGGTAACAGCAAAGCCAGCTCATCTTCTACCTTCTCGGTTCCGAAGCCTTTGTACTCCAAATGAGTTGATCCGCAGGCCGGGCATATCTGCGGTGCATCTTCTTTATAACCGCAATAATGGCAATGCAATTTGCCGCTGCTTTTATGGTAAGTTAAGCTAACATCGCAATTGATACATTTTGGGGTGTAGGCGCATATCTTGCACATCAGTACCGGTGCATAACCGCGGCGGTTTTGAAACAAAATCACTTGTTCTTTATTCTCCAGCGCTTGCTTAATATCATCCATCAACACACTGGTAAAGTGCGATTGTATAGTTTTCTTTTTTGTTTCTTCGGCAATGCTTACTACCTCAACTTCGGGCAGCTTTACACCGCCGTAGCGCTCGGTAAGCTCGGCAAATCCGTATTTGTGCATACGGGCATTGTAATAGCTCTCAAAGGATGGCGTTGCGGAGCCCAGCAAAACTTTGCCCCCGTGCATATTAGCTAAAAATATAGCCGCATCCCGGGCGTTATAGCGGGGAGCCGGGTCAAATTGTTTGTACGATGTTTCGTGCTCCTCATCCACAATAATTAACCCCAGATCATTAAACGGTAAAAATACCGATGACCGTGCACCCAGCACAACCTTGTACTCGTTATTAAGCACTTTTTGCCAAACTTCAACCCGCTCATTATCATTAAAACGGGAATGGTATACGCCAATGTTAGCACCAAAATACAATCTCAAACGTTCAATGATATGTGTAGTAAGGGCAATTTCGGGCAACAGGTATAATACTTGCCTTCCAGTGCTGATCATTTCCTCAATCAAGCGGATATAGAGTTGGGTTTTACCCGATGAGGTAACCCCGTGCAACAGAACTACATCTTTCTGTGCGAACTCGTCCCGAACTTGTTTCAGAACTTCTTGCTGCTGTTCGCTTAGCTCAAAACTATTATATGCGCCCTCTTCTTCATAATACAGGCGACTTACATTCTTTTCCTCTGTAATAAAAACCTCTTTTTCGGCAAGCGATTTAATAACCGAGGCATTGGCTCCGCTTTCTTCAATCAGCTCATTTTTTGAGATGCTTTTTTGATGACGCGATAGCTTAATATAGGCCAGCAAAGCATCCGCTTGTTTTGGCGCGCGCTTTTCAAGTATGCCAAATAGCTCTTTTAAATTCTCCTGGTTATGATAAACAGGGTTCAGTGTGATAAAAGTACGGGTACGCGGCTTGTAACGTTCGCTAACTTCTTCCGAGATATGGATAATATTTTTCTCGAACAGCAATTTCAAAATTGGCATTACTGTTTTTTGCCCTAAAAGCTTCACAATGTCACTCACCGTTAGCTCAGGCTGAATATCAAGCGCTTCAACTATCAAAAACTCCTTATCGTGTAAAGCAGCGCGGTCAATTTCAAAATCCTTGTTGAGCATTATGCGGGTTTCGCTGGCCAGTTTTAGGGCCGATGGTAATGCGGCATTCATTACCTCGCCAACATAACACATATAGTAATCAGCCAGCCAATACCAAAACTGCAATTGTTCTGTAGTCACCACCGGGCGGTCGTCCAGCAGTTCAATTACATATTTAGCCTGGTACTTTTCAGGCGCAAGCTTACTTATGGATGAGATGACAGCAGTGTAAAGCTTACTTTTGCCAAACTGCACCACTACCCTCTTACCTATCATTACAGCGTCATTCATCTCGAACGGTACCCGGTAGGTATAGTTTTTAGCTATCGCCAAAGGGAGTATTACCTCAACAAAAAGCGTTTCGCGATCGGTATATTGTGCTTCGGCAAACTCTAACATTAAGCAAATTTATTACGGAGTGCAGCTATCCCAAGTGTAACCCAGCCTGTAATAAACAACAAGCCACCAAGTGGGGTAATAGGTCCCATTATTAGCAACCAGCTCCAGCCCAAAAGATCACGGCATGCAAGCAGGTATAATGAGCCCGAAAAAAATATGATACCCAAACTAAAAAGGTAATAGCAGGCATTGATCAACCTGGTTTTATCATGGGCGAGGGTTGCCAAAAACAATAAAGCAAAAACATGATAAAATTGATATTGAACCGCAGTATGCCATACTTCCAAATCCCCGGGTGATAATAAACCTTGTAAGCCATGTGCACCAAAAGCACCAGCCACTACTGCCAACAATCCGAAAACAGAAGCCGTTATAATTATTTTTCTTTTCATTAGTTACAAAATGCTAAGTTAATGCTTTTGAGTGAATGGTTGATTGAGTTGATTAAGTGAGTAGTTGATTGGTTGATAAATTTATAATAGCGCGATATTTAATTTTCGAACTTCCGGGACTTTAATCATGCCAGTTTAGGGGTTAACAAATCTCTTAATTAACTGCTCACTCAATCAACCATTCCCCAACTCAAAATTACCTACCTTTGTAAGGCATACAGCAATGAAAAGGCAAATCATTATCACCATAATTTTGTTAATAGCTACTGCGTTTGTAACGGTTGTTTATTTTAAAAATTTAAGCACTCCGGGCATGCGCACCAGCAATATTATGCGCACCATTCCCCCTACTGCCTCGCTGATATTTGAGTTTAATAATGATAAAAGCTTTTACGATATTTTCAATAACAACAAACTATTTACAGCTATAATTGGAGAACAAAAGCTGAACGAATTAGATGTATTAAGAAAGCAGCTATTGCTTAGCCCATTATTAGAAAAATATTTTACAGGACAAAACATCTTCCTATCTTTTCATACCTCAAAAACAAACGATATCGATTTACTGCTCACCATGTCCTCGTCGAGCGGATTTGAGCCGGATGTGTTTGAACAGCTAAGTAAACAACCGGGCAGTGGCCTGCTTGTTACCCCACTCAAATCGGGAGGAAAACAAGGCTATAACATTTATGTAAATGCCCTAAAAAAACGTTTTTATATCATCAGTAACCTGGACAATGTTTTTTCGGGAAGCTTTTCAAAAGAGCTGGCAGATGAAAGTGCAAACTATAAGATCAGTAAAGAGAAACAGGCGTTTGTTTTATTGTCCGAACAGCAAAACGAAAATTCGCTGGCCAGTGTTTATATCAACTACAGCCAGCTTTCCCCATTGTTTAATCAATTATTTGCCAATAACAGTACTGATATTTTTAAAAGTTTTAGATTATTACCCGCCCTGGCGGCTTTAAGCTTAAATTATCGCAGTGATGCTTTAATGTTTAATGGGTCAACAACCATTCAAACTAACCAGGCAGTAAGCTATTTAAACCTGTTTAGCTATCAACAACCTGTCATTAATCATTTAAAAGATATTTTTCCTTCAACAACTGCCTATAGTATAAATTTCTCCGTATCTGATCCGTTAAAGTTCGGGGCCGATCTTGCTCAGTGGCATGTTAAAGCAGGGCTTAAGGCCGAAAAAGATGCTTTGTTTGATAAGATAAAAGCAGAGACCGGCACCGGTATAAAAAAAGAGTTTACTAATTTATTGGGGAATGAGTTTGCCCTTATCACTACCCGTTATTTTGAAAAATTTGCTATCATATCTGTCAAAGACGGATCAAAGCTTAATTCGCTGTTGAGTGGCATCAGTGTTATGAGCAGCGAGAATTCGGGCCGGTTAAATTATAGCAAGTTGCCATACTTTTTACTGGGAGATGCATTTAGCGTACTAAAGCAGCCCTATTTCATGATAATTGATAATTATTTGATACTGGCTAATAGCATGGGTGAGCTAAAGAGTTATTCTGATATTTACATTAACCGTAAATTTTTAAGTAAAAATGATCAGTACAACCAGTTTGATAACCTACTGGCCGGCAGAAGCAATGTTGCTTTCTTTTTTCATTTTAAAAATTCACAGCCGGTATTAAAAAGAGATTTTTATCCGGGTATTTATGATACTTTTGAGGGTAATGAAACCGGGTGGAAAAATTTTTATGCGGCATCGTTTCAATTTACGGCAGCAGATAAAAATTTTTATACCAATTTTTGCATGAGGCTAAATACCGATACCACCACAATTAAGAATTAAAATAGGATCACATCACACAACTATACTAATCTGAATTTCGTTAAAGTGCCTGAATTGTTTATTATTTTTCTGATAATCAATTTTGAATTTTATCTTTAAAACGGATATAAAAAAGCTCAGATACGGCGCGATATATGAAGAAGATTTTACTTGTTTTATTTTTATTGTTATTTACAGTTAAAATTTTTGCTCAACAATTTTCGCAATATAATACCGGCACCCTTTATGATTCTTTTGAAAACCCTGCCCAAAGGGCTTTCGTTCCGGACACCAGCAAAAAATATGCTTTCAATTTTTTGATCCCCAATTTTAATGCTAATTTTTTTTTAAGCGGCAACGGACAGGCAACTTTAAAAGGCCGCGCCTTCCTTAACGAGTATAATAATGATGCGTTAATGATTAACCAGGGTAAAACCAACCTGGCAAATGCGAATGCAAACATTTACTGGGCAATGTTTAAGGCCTATACAAGCCTTAACGGCAATGTAGAAATTGGCTTCTCGGCGCAAACAAAAGTGGAAGCACGTGGTATAATTACCGACGAAACATTAGCGGCTTTTAACGGCACCAACAGCTTTATTGATGGCAGTGGGAATAACAAAAATATTTTTAATAATCATTATACTTACCAAACTTACAACCAGTTTAGTTTAACTTATCGCGAAAACATCAATAAGGATTTTTCTATCGGCTTTAAATTAAGTGGGTTATTAGGTGTGGAGTATCAGAAGTTAGATATTAACCATTCGAGCGTTAATTATGATAAATTCATGGATACCGCGGGCGTAGCCTTAAAAGGAACTTACCAGGCGGGCTTTGAACCGGGCCACGCAAGCGTCCGCGATTATTTACCAACTTTCCGCAATCCTGGAGCTGCTATATCCATTGGTACAACCTACCGCACAGAAGATGGCTATATTATACAGGCTAATATAAAAGACCTTGGTTTTATACATTGGAATAAACAATCAAACACTTATAATTTTGATAACAGCGCAAATATAAAAGGGCTATCAACATCGGCACGGGAGGATAGTATTTATAACAAGGTTTATGGTATAGTGCATAATGGTAGTGTAGAAGGTTCATTTACCACCCCTATTGACGGCAGAGCAGAAGTAAGCGCATCAAGGATATTTTGGTTAGACGACGATAAGACATTTAAATATTCACCTACCTTAATTGCATCAAAAGAGCTATTTTATACTGGTTTTGTAGGCGCCCTGGTAAATCCTTTCCAATATCAAAAGTACGTGGTAACGCTTACAACAACTTATGATGATTTAAAAACTTTTAACCTGGGCTTACAATTTATGGTAAAAACATACAATTATGAGTTTTTTATTGGCAGTGACAGATTAGCACAAACCAGCAGTCTTTTATCAGATGCAATAAGCAAAAATCCGGCATCAGTATTTCAAAATAGTTCTTATACAGGAGCGAGCTTATTTTTAGGCTTTTCTTTAAAATTCGGCCCGGTAATAGAGCATCCGATGAATGCAAACGTAATACCTACCGGCGAAAAAGGTTTCCTGGGCCGTATAATTGGTCGCCTGTTTAAAACTAATGACAATGATTAATTTCGGATTTCGGATGTTCGATTTTGGAATTAATTTTATTAGGATTCTACTTAGAGATTAATTTAATATAAAAAGAAGCTTAGATTCAAATTCCAAATCCGAAATCGAACATCCGAAATCCGAAATCACTTAGCCTTTCCTGCAATAAAATCTTTCAGATAGTAGGGTTCAAAATAGCCGACATTTTCAAATTCACTGTTTTTAAATTTTTCAAAGGCCTTTTGAGTAAGATAGGTTGCCGAATTGGCAAAACCGGGCAAAAATCGGGCATTAGCATTTGCGCCTAAAGCAGTCCTGCATTTTTCAGCGCCATCACCAAAAAATAATATTTTATTATTTTCCAATAGCTCCTCAAAACTATTTTCGTCGATGATCTCGGCTCTGGTTGGTTTTATTCTATCGCCTTTAGCATTAAATACTGCCGTAAAAACCTCCATCCGTCTCGCATCTATCATAGGGCACAATAGCGTATTATCATCCAATATAAATTCATGGTGATTTATTACACCATAAGCCATAGCTTCAAGGGTTTCAACGGCTATTAGCGGTTTATCCAGGGCAAAACATAAACCCTTAGCTGTCGACACCCCTATCCTCAAACCTGTATATGACCCCGGGCCGCTGCTAACAGCAATAGCGTCTAAATTATTATATTGTATTCCAGCCCCGGTTATTAATTCGTCAATGAACAAAGTAATTACTTCGGCATGTATATTACGCTGATCTATTTGCCTGAAGCCCAAAACATGGCCATCCTTTGCCAATGCAACTGAACACGAAGTGGTAGCGGTTTCAATTTGTAATATCATCTTTTTTGGTCATTAGTCATTAGTCATTAGTCATTAGTCATTGGAAAAACAAACCTAATGACTAATGACCAATGACCCTTCTAAGGTACCGGGTCGTGCCCGTGGCCTCCCCAGGGGTTACAACTGGCAATGCGCTTTAAAGTTAACCACCCGCCTTTAAAAGCGCCATATTTTTTTATAGCTTCAATCCCATACTGCGAACAGGTAGGCGTATAACGGCATGATGCACCTGTGAGCGGCGAAATAAAGTACTGGTAGATCTTAATCAGGACAATAAAAAATGATCCGATTATCACCTTTAATATATTGATGATGGCCTTCATTTCGCAATTTCGGTACAAAGTTGCGTTAAAAGCTTCAGCATCTTTTTCTCTGTAAAATCATAGGGGGCAATTTCTTTGCCGATATAGCCTAAAGAAAGCACAATTTTTTTATCAGAAGTATTGAGCAACTCATATAAGTGCTGCTGTTTATGCAACCGGTAGGCTTCGCGCATACGCCGTTTTATTAAATTACGGTCGACTGCACGTTTAAAGCGCTTTTTTGATACCGAAAATAAAACTTGTACCGGGAACTGCTGCGGCTCATTGATATACAGCCACGAAGCTTTAAAGGGATAACATAAAAAAGAAGAACCGTTATGAAAAAGCCTGTCGATGAGCTTTTTATTACATAACCGTTCTTCTTTTTTAAAAGTATACATTGTTGCTGATGCTGAACCGAAATTTAAGAATATAAGCGGTTCAAGCCCCTAACAAGAGAAAGCAACCAGCTTTATGATTTGTGGCTACCCTCGTCAGATACTGACAGTCTTTTTCTGCCTTTAGCTCTTCTTGCTGCTAATATCCTTCTGCCGTTAGCAGTTGACATACGCTCACGGAAACCGTGTTTATTTCTTCTTTTCCTTTGTGAGGGCTGAAACGTTCTTTTCATGGCTATTTTATTCTATTCGTCGTTTTAAAAACAAGAGCGCAAATGTAGTGTTATTTTTTTTCTTTTCAAATATATTGGTTGATTAAGTTTGATTAGGTGAGTAGTTGATTGGGTTAATTAAGTTGGATAAGTTTGTGACGTGAAACATTTAAAAAGGAAACAATAACTACTCACTCAATCAACCCAATCAACTACTCACTAAAATGAAGATACTACTATCCCTGCTTCTCCTCCCCTTCTGTGCTTTCTCCCAGGATTCTTTATCAGCTCATTACAAAATTTACAGCACAGCAAGGCAAAAAATTGTAACTGTTGATGATGTAGTTAGCGATATGGCTAAAGCCGATGTTTTGTTTTTTGGTGAGGAGCATAATGATTCTACCGGGCATTATTTAGAGTATGCTTTGTTTAAAAAACTGGCGGAAAAATATCCCGGCAAGGTTGCTTTATCCATGGAAATGTTTGAAACAGATTGCCAAACTGTGCTCGATGAATATCTTGCCGGGCTTATCCGCGAAAAGAATTTCGTAACCGATGCACGGGCCTGGCCCAATTATAAAGATTACCGGCCACTCATCGAACTTGCCAAAGAAAGCCATATCCCCGTTATTGCGGCAAATGCACCAGCACGCTATACCAATATGGCTAACCGGTTGGGCTTAGGCAGTTTGCAGCAATTAAGCGCTATCGGGAAATCGTACCTGCCTCCACTGCCAATTGATACAGCTACCGGCGCTTATTACGACAAATTTTTACAGATTATGGGCGGACACGGCGGCACAACCGGCATGCAAATGTACCAGGCCCAAAACTTATGGGATGCTACAATGGGATGGTCAATTGCCCGTTTTTTTAAAGCACATCCCGGTTATAAAATACTGCAGCTTAATGGCGATTTTCACAGCGAAGAAAAACTGGGTGCAGCAGCCCAGCTAAAAAAATATTTACCGCAAATACGCATACTCAATATAGCGGCATACGCCGATGAGAGTTTTGACAATCCCGACTGGAGTAAATTCAGTAAAAATGGCGACTACATCATTTTAACTGATCCCAAATTGCCGAAAACCTATTAATTGGTTCATTAGCTCACTGGTTCATTAGTCTATTGGTCTTGACACGTGAGCCCCCAACAAGCCAATGCTAACCGATAACAACAAATGAACTAATGAACCAGTGAACTAATAAACCCTCAGGCTTTCTTAGCAAGTAAATCGCGTATCTCGGTAAGTAACAACTCTTCTTTTGTAGGTTCCGGATCAGGTGCGGGGGGAGCAGGTACCTCCTCTTCTTTTTTCAGAGAATTGATGGCTTTTACCACAATAAAAATGCAAAGAGCGATGATCAGGAATTGAATGATTGCATTTATAAAATTGCCGTAATGCAAAGCGGTTTCTGCTACTTTATGGGCCGGATCGGCTTCTTTGAGAACAATTTTTTTATCCGAGAAGTCAACGCCTCCTGTTAAATAACCAATCGGTGGCATAATAACATCTGCCACCAGTGAGGTTACTATTTTACCAAATGCCGCTCCAATAACAACACCCACTGCAAGGTCAACAACGTTGCCCCTCATTGCAAATTCTTTAAATTCCTTTATAAAAGCCATGTAATCATGTTTTGAGTTTCCTAAAGTTATAAAATAATTAAACTATACAAACAAAATTTTTCCTTTTACATTTAACATCATTACACAGTTATTTTAACTTATTTTTAAGTTAGGCGTAATTGATGTATTTTTGGCGCTATCTGATTATGCTTAAACAAAATCTTCAACAAAAACTTTTACAAAAGCTTTCCCCTCAGCAAATACAATTTATAAAATTGTTACAGGTACCTACTGTTTCATTAGATACCCGCATTAAAGAGGAACTAGAGGAAAATCCTGCGCTTGAAGATTTGAGTTTGACCAATTTAAATGAGCCCGAGGAGCAATATCCCGACCGTGACCCCGAAGAGGATAACTTTAACGGTGATGAGGAAAAGGGTGAGACTGATGAATTTAACATTGATGATTACCTGCAGGAAGATAATGTTAATGAGTACGGATCGCGCTACGACCAGAATGGAGATGATGAAAACGAGCGCAAAGAAATCCCGATTGCCGTACAAAGCTCATTTTTTGAAAGCCTGCAGCAACAGCTGGACCTGTTGCCACTATCAGACAAAGATTTTAGAATAGGAAAACAAATAATAGGTAGCCTTGATGATGACGGCTACCTGCGTCGCCCTATAATGTCTCTTACTGACGACCTGGCGTTTTCGCAAAACGTTATAGCCGAAGATGAAGAGGTGGAGGACATGCTTAAAGTTATACAGAGCTTTGATCCGGCAGGCGTTGGCGCACGTAGCTTGCAGGAATGCCTGTTGATACAATTGCGCAAAAAAGACCCTGATCCGATTGTGAAGAAAGCAATGATGGTGGTTGAGCATTACCTGGATGAGTTTACCCGCAAGCATTATGATAAGCTGGAGAAATCATTAAACATGAGTTCCGAGGAATTAAAAGGTGTTGTAAATGAAATTTTAAAGCTTAACCCCAAACCCGGCGACTCGAACGAGGTGAATACCAAGCAAATGCAGGTAATTCCCGATTTCCATATCAGCAATAACGATGGTTTCCTGATCCTTACTTTAAACTCAAAAAATGCACCTGAATTAAGGGTAAGCCGATCATACCAGGATATGTTTGAGCATTATGATAAGGCATCCCAAAAAGATAAAAAATTAAAAGAAGCGGTACAATTTGTAAAACAAAAACTCGACTCGGCTAAATGGTTCATCGATGCTATTAAACAGCGCCAGCAAACGCTTTTAAAAACCATGAACGCCATTATGCAATATCAATATGAGTTTTTTTTAACCGGCGATGATAAAAACTTAAAACCAATGATCCTGAAAGATATTGCCGACAGGATCAATATGGATATTTCAACTGTATCGCGTGTAGCAAACTCAAAATATGTACAGACAGAGTTTGGCACATTCCTGTTAAAATCATTCTTCTCCGAAGCCATACAAACCGAAAGCGGCGAAGAAGTATCCAACAAAGAAGTTAAAAAAATACTGGAAGAGCACATTGGCGCCGAAGACAAAAAGCACCCGCTTGCCGATGAAAAGCTAACCGAAATACTAAAAGACGCCGGCTACAACATAGCCCGCCGCACCGTAGCCAAATACCGCGAACAGATGAACATCCCTGTAGCAAGGTTGAGGAAGGAGTTGTAGGTAGTGATTAGAGGTTGGAGATTAGAGGTTAGGGCTTGTCAGACTTACGAAGTTTTTAAATGGCGAAGCCCTCAATGAAGCCTTAAAATAAACAACACGAATTAAACTTCGTAAGTCTCTTGGTTGATTAGGTATTATATAGATTCTCTATCTTAAAACTCAATCAACAACTCACTCAATCAACTTAATCAACCAATCCCCTCAAAAAGTATGCTGCGGACAAGTAACCTTATACCTGTTATTGAGCAGCAAGGTTATCACAATTTCGTGAGTGCCGTTACTTACTGTATTTAATTCGGATGTGGTGATATCGTACGAGTAGCCGATATTAATGAATGAGCTGATATTTACACCGGCTAATACACCAAATGAATCATCGTGCCGGTATGACCCACCTACCCAAAACTTATCCTGGAAAGAAAACTTGGCATTAATATCGTAAGTTATGGGCGTTGGCTGTATTACCTTTATTAAAAATGAAGGTAAAAGCGTTATATCATCTGTTAAAAAAACTTTGGTTCCGGCCGTTATAAAGTATTGCGGAACTGTTTTGCTTTGATTGTAAGCATTATTGGTACTAAAGTACAAATTCTCAGGCAGGATCTGTTGCACCGAAGCACCGAAGTAATAATTTGCTGCATATAACCATATGCCTGTCCCAAGGTCTGGCTTCCATTGGCTATTTATGCCGTTGGTAATGGCCGGGTCAAACGGGTTTTCGAGCGTAAGTACAGAGGTATTCAAATTTATATGGCTTACCCCTGCTGATACGCCTAAAGCCAGGTTTAAGCCCGCAGATAAGCCCAGGTGATAAGCGTAGGTAAGATCAAAATTGGTTGTGGTAATAGGCCCGGTTTGGTCTGACACCAATGTAAAGCCGATGCCATGATGGGGCTCGGCAGCCATGTAGTTTTGGGTATATAATCTACTCGATGGATTTTCACCTCCGCTTGCCGGAAAAGCCGTGGCATCGCCCTGTAAAAAATCCTTCCCCAGTGGTGCATCAACCGTTAAATAGCTGGTTACAGGTGCGCCTTGCAGGCCGGTCCATTGGCTGCGGTAACCTGCTTTAACATCAGTATAATTTTCAATACCGGTAACAGCCGGATTTAACAATAGATTGTTAAAAACATATTGTGTGTACTGAGGTTTTTGCTGTGCTAAAGAAAGTTGAATACCTGTAATAAAAAAAATTAATAAGCATAAATATCTTTTCATTATTATCTAATGATGGTTACATCTCCTGATAAAACTTTGTTTCCGTTTTTAAGGTCAATAATATAGTAATAGGTTCCTGTGGGTAAATCTTTGCCTCCATATTTTCCATCCCATGGAACCCCATAACCAATAGACGAATATACCTTTTCTCCGTATCTATTGTATACCTTAACAGCATTTTTTGGGTATAAATTGATGTTTTTAATGTTCCAGGTATCATTTACGCCATCGTTATTTGGTGTAAATGAATTGGGCACCGCTATTGATGCAGAAGACGATGATGGGTTTACAGTTATATTAAATGCAAGCGGTTTACCGTTGCAGCCAGAAGTTTCAGGGCCAAAAGGAGTAATTACATCCTTATTTTCTGTAGTAAATGGGGTAACTGTAATGGTGGCCATTACCGGGATAGAACTATTGTTTATTGCTATAAACGAGGCAATATTACCTGTGCCACTCGCAGCCAAACCAATGCCGGGAGTATCATTAACCCAGTTAAAGATATTTGCTGTTCCTTCGAAACTAATGGCTGCTGCAGTACCGCCATTTGATACAGTTTGATTGGGTACACCATCAACTATAGGGAGTGTATTAACTATCCCTGTTACCGCTACATTTTGGTTTGCAGCCCCTGTTGATGTTAGCGTTACATTACCAGATATGGGGCCGGATGAAGCAGTAGCTGCCGACCTGACATAAACTACAGTATTGCTCACGGCACCATCAGATGGATTGATAGTTATATTGTTGCTATACCCGTTATCCGCGTTAAGCGAAATCTCAAAATCTGTCGGGGCAGTTGCAATAATATTATTTATTAAATTATTGCCGGATACGGTAAATTGCTGAATATTGGGATTTATTGAGGCCGTGCCTTCACAGGCGGAGATATTGCCATTAACCGCACCTGTAGTAATAACCGGTGACGGTAATGCCTGCGTTGGATTTACTGTTATGGTAAATGTAACCGGTGCGCTGTTGCAACCTTTGCCAGTAATAAAATTTCCCATTGAAATAGCGGATGTATTTACGGGAACTGTTACTGCAACTGCATTTTCAGCAGTATTGATTACTGAAACATCCATCGAGAATTGATTTGCTACATAAATTTGGGTACCATCGGGAGTAACAGATATCCCCCACGGGCCCATACCGACAGGTATAGTTGACATTACGCTATTGTTTTCGGTATTGATAACAGATAAAGTATTTGAATTTTGATTTGCTACGTAAACATAACTACCATCAGGACTTACACATATACCTGTTGGGCCCTGCCCTACGGTTATTGTTGTAACCGCATTTGTTGCCGTGTTAATTGCCGAAACAGAACCTGAATTTGAATTTGTTATATACAAAGTGTTCCCGTCAGGGCTTATGGCAGCATTATAAGGTCCATTACCAATCATAACAGTAGATGCATTAAAATTTGCGGCGTCGATAACTGATATAGAATTTGAACCCTGGTTTGTCACGTATACCATGTGGTTATCAGGACTAACAACAACGCCAAAAGGCTTATTGCCTACCTGGATAGTGGTTATTATTTTATTACTTACAGTACTGATAACTGTTAAAGTTCCCCCATAGTTGGTTACATAAACACGGCTGCCATCAGGGCTCACCGCTATCATAAACGGAGCCGCGCCTGCATTAATAGTATTTATTACCGAATTTGTTGCTGTGCTGATCACCGAAACAGTGCCGGAGCCAAAATTAGTTACATATGCCAGGCTGCCATCGGGGCTTACCGATATTGAATAAGGAAACGAACCAACTTTAATGGTTGATACCAATATATTGGTAACCGTATTAATCACCGCTATATCGCTGTCACCATGAGCTATGTACGCAAACCCTGCAGCTACAGGCGTAGCAGTAATGGTAGCGGTTACCGGGCTGCTAACGTTATTTATGGCGGTGAATGATGCAATATTACCTTTGCCGCTTGTAGCCAACCCTATGGCCGGGGTATTATTAACCCAGTTATAAGTGCAGCCGGTTTCCGAGAAATCGACAGCAGTTGTTGGAGCTCCATTTGTAACTGTTTGATTGGATTGTGCCGCTGTGTTTTGAAATGAAAAGAAAAAAATTGTTACGATACCGATAACAAGTAAAAATCTTTTCATAGGTTATGTTTGCTATATTAAAGGATAGCGGGCTGTTTCTAAAAGAAAATAAATATATTAATTTTTCTTCATTACTACCTGATAAGTGCGACATAGCCCGATAAAGCCCGGGTTCCGTTTTTAAGGTCGATAACGTAATAATAAGTACCTGTTGGTAAAGTTTCACCCTTATATGTCCCATCCCAGGGGGTTCCGTAATTAATTGCGGAATATACCTTTTGCCCGTAGCGGTTGAATATGTCGACCGTATTGTTTGGGTACAGGTAAATATTTTTTATATTCCAGGTATCATTTACACCATCATTATTAGGGGTAAAAGCATTTGGTACTACTACCGATGCAGCAAGCGGTGATGGATTGACGGTGATAGTAAAAGTAACGGGGGCCCCATCACAACCTGTATCCACACCGCCGGCATTTACCGGCACAACGGTTACAGTTGCAGTTACCGGGCTAATAGTTGTATTTACAGCTATAAATGAAGGGATATTTCCCGAACCGTTTGCTGCTAAGCCAATACCGGGAACATCATTAAACCAGTTAAAAGTATTTGCTGTCCCTGTAAAATTAATTGCTGTTGTAGCTGCGCCATCTGCAACGATTTGATTCGATACCGCGTTTACCGTTGCCGGCTCATTTACAATACCGGTTACGTCAACGGTTTGGTCTGTTGCGCCTGTTGATGTTAAGGTTACCTTACCGGATATAGGTCCCGCTGCCGCCACAGCAGATGACCGGACATAAATCACGGCATTATTCACTGTACCTGATGATTGTGGTATGGTTAGGTTATTGCTATAACCGTTGTCTGCAGAAAGTGATATCTCAAAGTTTTGTGGCGCAGTTGCGTTTATGTCAGTTGTCAAATTGCTGCCAGAAATCGTGAATTGCTGAATATTTGGGATTGCAGAGGCAGAGCCGGAGCAAGCGGAGATGCTTCCGGATACATTACTTGTGGTAATGGTAGGTAATAAGGGAGTTATGGTAGGATTTACAGTTATAGTAAATTTAGTGGCCGATCCAGTGCAGTCTACACCTGGTGCAGGTTCAGGAGTAACAGTTATAGTAGCAACCATAGGGTTGTTGCCTGTGTTTATCGCTGTGAATGGAGCGATATCTCCCGTACCGCTTGTAGCTAAGCCAATGCCGGGGGTATCATTAACCCAACTATAGCTATTTACCGTACCTGTAAAATTTACCGCACCTGTTGCCTGGCCGTTTGAAACAATTTGATTTGATACTACATTGACTGTGGGCAATGCATTTACTATACCTGTAACTGCCACACTTTGGCTGGTTGCCCCTGATATAAGCGTTACATTGCCTGCTATATTTCCGGCTTGATCTGATGCTGCTGATCGCACATACAAAACTGTATTGGTAACCGATCCGCCTGATTGTGCAATGGTAACACTACCACTATAGTCACTTCCCGGAGTGAGTGATATTTCAAAACCAGTGGGAGCAGATGCCGTAATATCAGTTGACAAACCATTCCCCGAAACAGTAAATTGCTCAATATTTGGGCTTGCCGAAGCCGTACCTGCACAGGCAGTGATGCTTCCGGATGCTGTACTGGCTGTAATAGATGCGGGTGTTGCCCCTGTCGGAGTTACCGTAATGGTAAATGTAGTGGTTGATCCGCTGCAATTTACACCCGGTGCGGGTTCAGGGGTAACCGTTATATTAGCTACTATAGGGCTGTTGCCGGTATTTATTGTTGTAAAAGAAGCAATGTCACCCGTGCCACTTGCTGCCAACCCAATATCCGGGGTATCATTAACCCAACTATAACTATTTGCAGTTCCTGTAAAATTAATCGCAGTTGCTGGTGTTCCGTTCGTTACAATTTGATTAGGTATAGCATCAACAGCTGGCAGTGCATTTATTACACCACTAACTGCAGCATTTGTGGTTGCAGTTCCTGATGTTAATATTACATCGCCTGCTATGTTTCCTGCCGTGGCTGTAGCTGACGATCGTACATAAACTACTGTATTATTTACGATACCACCAGATTGCAGGAGCGTTAAACTGCTACCGTAATTATTGGTTGCGGAAAGAGATATTTCAAAACTTTGCGGAGCTGTTGCCGTGATATCATTTGTCAAACCACCACCATAAATTGTAAATTGTTGAATATCAGGACTTACCGAAGCAGTGCCGGCACAAGCCGTAATGCTACCGGTTACAGCACTTGCTGCAATTACCGGGCTTGGCTTTACCGTAATAGTAAATATGACGGTAGATCCACTGCAATCAACACCCGGCGCTGGTTCAGGGGTAACCGTTATATTAGCTACTATAGGACTGTTGCCGGTATTTATTGCCGTGAATGAAGTAATGTCACCTGTACCGCTTGAGGCTAATCCAATATTAGGATTATCATTTGTCCAGTTATAAGTAGTGGCTGTTCCTGTAAAATTAATCGCAGCTGTTGGCGCTCCGTTCGTTACAATTTGATTGGATACAGCATCAACCATTGGCGGTGCATTTATTACACCTGTAACGGCTGCGTTTTCAGTTACACCACCTGATGTTAACGTTACGTTGCCTGTTATATTCCCTGCTGGAGCCGAGGCTGCAGATCGCACATAAATAACCGTACTGTTTACCGTACCGGATAATTGAGGAAGTGTAATGCTGCTACCATATCCACCTGACGCGGTAAGTGATACTTCAAAATTTTGAGGTGCGGTAGCTACAATATCAGCCGACAAACTACTCCCCTCAACCGTAAATTGCTGGATATTTGGTTCTGCCGACGCTGTACCAACGCAGGCTGTGATATTACCCGTTACAGTACCCACAGTAATAACAGCAGGGGTAACCGTAATTGTAAAATCAGCAGGCGGTCCGCTGCATATAATACCTGCTTTTATAAAATTACCAAATGAATAGGGGCTTGAACCTACAGTAACCGGGGTTACTGCGTTTGTTTGAGTATTGATATCTGAAACCGTACCACCGCCTTGATTGGTTACATATACGTGGGTGCCATCAGGAGTTATTGAAATGCCGTAAGGAGTTGTGCCGACCGGTATAGTAGCTACCAAACTATTATTTGCGGTATTGAAAACCATAACATTATTGTCATTGGCATTAGTAACATACAACAGAGTACCATCGGGACTTAATGCCACACCAACAGGGGCATTACCAGCTGTAATATCAGGTGATATCCTTGTATCAGTAGCGGTATTTATAATTGATACAGATTTAGAGTTCTGATTGGCTACGTATACATGACTTCCGTCGGGACTTACTGTTATTCCCGTTGGGAAGGTGCCTACCGCAATTGGTGTTACTACCCCGGTTGTTATATTAATTTCCGATACATTATTTGTGCCTTCATTGGATACATAAACATGATTACCATCCGGGCTTATAGCTATGCCGTATGGATCAGTACCAACAGTGTATACGGGCGTTGTTAACAATGTATTGGTCGCGGTGCTTACAACCGACACTGTACCCAAAGAATTATTTGCTACATATATTTTACTACCATCTGGACTTACGACTATGCCGTTTGGAAAAGAAAACTCGCCAACATCAATAGTTGCTGTTACCGTGTTATTTATGGTATTAATTACCGATATGGAGCCTGAAAATACATTTGCCACATATACAAAACTACCATCAGGGCTAACCGATACAGCAATAGGATTTGATCCAACAGAGATAGTACTTAATACCTCATTAGTGGCAGTATTTATTACTGATACCGTGCCGTTAGTATTATCATTAGCTACATAAGCAATTGGGGCTGTAAATGGCGTAACCTGTACATGGGCAACTACCGGGCTACTTGTAGTATTTACAGCAGTAAATGAAGCTATATTACCTGTACCACTACCGGCTAAACCAATGCTTTGCGTGTCGTTTGTCCATTTATAAGTATTTGCTGTTCCTGTAAAACCAATAGCGGTTGTTGATGTGCCATTGGCATAGGTTACACTTGGCGGCTGGTTCACCGTTGGCAATGCATTTACAATACCCGTAACCATTACACTTTGAGTTGCTGTTCCGGATACTAACATTATATTGCCTGATATATCACCTGGTGAGGCTGCAGCTGCCGAACGTACATATACAATGGTGCTATTTGCCGAACCACCCGACTCAGGGATTATAATGCTATTACTATACCCGCTTGCCGGAGAAAGAGATATCTCAAAATTACCCGGTGCAGTTGCAGTTATACCCGTAGTTAAATTATTTCCTGAAACAGTAAATTGCCTGATATCCGGACTTGCAGAAACCATACCTGCACAAGCAGAAATATTGCCCGTTGCAATACCGGCTGTAATAGTTGGCGGCGAAGGATTTACAGTAATAGTAAACATTACAGGTACACAACCCGTACCTCCATGTGTAGTAAAAATGCCGTAACTCTCGGGCTCTGTACCCACAGCAATATTGGTTACTGCCCTATCTACTGAACTGGTTACATCTATAACCGTTACATCATCCGACTGCGTATTTTCTACATATAACAAACTCCCATCAGGGCTTAATGATATACCGCTTGGAGCCGAGTTTACAGCAGAATAAGTAAGTATTACGGTGTTAGATGAGGCATCGATTACCGAGATATTGTTATTGATAACGTTTGACACGTATATCCTGCTGCCATCTGGGCTAACACAAATACCTAATGGTTCCTGGCCAACCATTATTGTAGTTATTAAAGTATTTGATGCTGTGTTGAATACAGAAACATTTCTTGAATTAATGTTTGTTACATATAACTTGCTGCCATCAGGACTGAGTACCGGATTACTTGGAGATGTACCACCGGCAGGTATAGATGTTAAAACTGAATTAGTTGAAGCATCTATTATAGAAATTGTATTTGAACGAAAATTAGTTACATATACCCATTTATTATCCGGACTTACTACTACGGCTGTAGGCTGCTCTTGTACTGTAATAGTAGTTACTACTAAATTATCTGAGGTTCTAATTACCGAAACGGTACCATTATTAAGATTATTGCCCACATTTAAAGCGTATACGGTACTCCCATTGGGGCTTATTGCTATACCGGATGGGCGGGAACCTATTGCTATAGTAGCAGTTACCGTATTACTTGAAGCATCAATTACCGAAACATTGTCTGAGCCGAAATTTGATATATATACTTTGCTGTTATCCTGGCTTACAGCCACGCCGTTTGGCACACTGCCAACCGGTATAGTTTTTACGACAGTATTGGTTGAAATATCGATTACTGAAACAGTGTTATCAACCTGGTTTGTTATGTAAGCAAAGCCCGAAGTAACCGGAGTTGCCGTAATAGAAGCTATAACAGGACTGTTACCAATATTTACAGCATTGAATGAAGCAATATTCCCTGTACCGCTCGCTGGTAAACCTATACCTGTTGTATTATTAACCCATTTATAAGTACATCCGATTCCCGGGAAATTAACAGCTGTTGTTGGAGCGCCATTTACAACCGTTTGCGTTTGCGCCAAAACATTATTTATAATGCAGAAAAGAGAAGTTATAATACTTATAACCAATAAAAATCTTTTCATGTGGTAAGGTTTGCGTACATATATTTTAAGGGTAGCAGATTCCTTTTTTCTAAAGGCCCTAAAATATAAATTTCTCTTCACTATTACCTAATGAGCGCTACATAGCCTGATAAAGTTTTATTACCATTTTTAAGGTCGATAACATAATAATAAGTACCTGATGGTAAGTTCTTTCCTTTAAATGTTCCATCCCAGGGTATACCATAATTAATTGATGAGTAGATCTTTTGCCCGTAACGGTTAAATATATCAACGGTATTATTTGGATATTGGTCGAGGTTTTTAATATTCCAGGTATCATTTATGCCGTCATTATTGGGGGTAAAAGCATTGGGTATCGTCACTACAGGAGATACAAGTAAAGGATTTACAGTGATAGTAAATTTAATTGGCTCGCCATCGCAAACTACCCCTTTACGGATAAAACTTCCGAATGCATACGGCGATGTACCAACGTTAACCGTGGCAGTTACTGAATTAGTGGGCACATTAATAACAGAAACGGTATTTGAACCTTCATTTGCCACATAAACACTTCCGCCATCAGGGCTTACAGATATGCCATAGGGAAGCGTACCTACGGGGATTGTAGTTACTATCGTATTGTTTGCGGTATTAATCACCGAGACGGTGTTATCATCTGCATTAGCTACATAAAGCGTGGTACCATCCGGGCTAATTGATACGCCCACCGGTTGCGTGCCTACGGCAATAGCTGCTATCACTGTGCTGGATGTCGTACTGATCACCGAAACGTTGTTTGATTTTTGATTGGTAACATAAACGCTGCTCCCATCAGGGCTTACAGATACACCAACAGGATAAGTCCCAACCGGAATAGTGGCAGTTACCGTATTAGTTGCGGTATTAATTACGGAGACCGTATTTGAAACAGAATTGGTAACATATACATTGCTCCCATCAGTGCCTGCCGATATGCCGTAAGGGTTTAAACCGACAGTAATAGTGGCGGTCACTTTATTAGTTGCTGCATCGATCACTGAAACTGTGCCTGAAGTTTGGTTTGCCACATATACATGGCTGCCATCCGGGCTTACCGAAATACCATCGGGAGAAGAACCCACAGTAATAGTAGCTATTGTGTTATTATTTGCAGTATTAATAACTGAAACGGTACCCGAACTATTGCCCGCATTATTATTTACAATATATGCCCGGGTACCATCGGCGTTTACAGCTTCACCTATGGGCTGCGGGCCAACGGTAAGTGTATTTACCACCAAATTAGTAACCGTATTGATTACTGAAATAGTTCCATCGCTTTCGTTTGCCACATAGGCAAATGCTGCGTTAATCGGCGTAGCCGTAATAGTAGCTGTTACCGGGCTGCTGCCTGTATTTACAGCAGTAAATGAGGCGATATTACCGGTGCTGCTTACGGGTAAGCCTATGCCGGGAGTATCATTAACCCAACTAAAGGTATTTGCAGTGCCTAAAAAATTAACAGCCTTGGTAGCCTTTCCGTTTAAAACAGTTTGGCTTGATGCAGGATTAATTGTTGGTAATGCATTTACTATACCCGTTACAGCTACATTTTGGCTTATAGCAGTGGCTGACGTTAGGACAACATTACCGGATAACGGACCAACTGCCGCTGAAGCAGATGAACACACATAGACCAGAGTGCTGCTCAGCATGCCTCCAAATTGTTTGAGAATAACGCTGCTGCCATAACCGCTACCGGCAGAGAGTGATACTTCAAAACCAGCGGGTGCCGTTGCCGTAACATCGCCGGTTAAATTGCTGCCTGTAACTGTAAACTGCTGTATATCGGGGCTTATTGAAACAGAGCCGGCACACGCAGCAATGTTACCCGTTACCGGGCTCGTTAATATGGACGCCGGTGTAACCCGGATACCCGTAATAAAATTACCGAGTGCATTGGGGCTCTTACCCACATTAATGGTGGATATAACCGCATTACTGATTGTGCTGATGACTGAAACTGTATTGGATGCCGAATTTGCGACAAATACATTGCTACCATCGGGACTTACAGACAAACCCAGCGGGTGCGTACCTACTGTTACAAATATTACTCCATTGGTTAAAGTATTGATCACGGCAACCGTGTTTGTACCATAATCGGATACATATACCTTGCTGCCGTCAGGAGTTATCGTCACACCATCTGGGTTATTACCCACATTAAAAGATGAAATCACCGTATTGTTGGCAGTATTAATCACCGAAACGGTACCTGAAAAAAAATTGGCTACATAAACACGGCTACCATCTGCACTCATTGAAATTCCACCCGGATTCTCTCCAACAGCAATATTGATAACCACGGACCCGGTTGCCGTATTTATAACCCTAACACTGCTTGAAAGTACATCTGTTACATAAAGTAGCCTACCATCGGGACTGATAGCCATTTGCGTTGGGCCCGATCCACCCGGGAGATTTGATAACACGGTGTTATTTGCTGTGCTTACAACAATAACCTGCCCGTTTTCCGTATCTGTTAAATACAGCAGGCTGCCATCCGGACTAACCAGCAATCCATTTGCCGTAATGCCTGTTATAGTAGCTATTACTTTATTAGTTGATGTATTGATTACTGAAATAGAGCCATCACCCTGGTTTGCTTCATAAACGCGGCTGCCGTCGGGACTTACCGATATTTCTGTGGGATTTTCACCCACCGGTATTACAGTTTCAACGATATTATTCGCAATATTTATTACCGAAACTGTGCCGTCATCCTGATTGGTTATATAAGCATACTCCACCGGCGCGGTTTGTGCCGTTGCTTTATTAATTAAAAAGAAAAGAAATATTGTAATACTTATACTAAGTAAAAATCTTTTCATACTTAAAAGTTTGCGCACATATAGCTTAAAAGAATTTGCTGAAAGCCTAAAAATATAAATTTCTACCTGGTAATAAGTATTACTGGTTATACTTCACGGTAACTTATTTATATTTTCAGGATTTTTGGTATAATAATGAAAGCCAACAGAAATTATGAGCTTCAATTAATAACTATTACCGCAATTTTTATCTTTAAGTTGCCTTAACTTAATATGGTTAAATAATGGGGATTATTTAGTTTCTAAAAAAACTTATCCGGGTTCGGCACCAAGTTTAAAAACCTCGTAAAATTCTCGGCGTAGTGCGATTGATCGAGCTTATAATAAAATGCTCCTTTTTTGGATGAGAATTTATCTTTTTCTGATAATTTTAGTAGCAGCCCTGTTGATAACAATTTACGGCTAAAGTTGCGGTCATCAAAAGTGGTATTGTAAACCCCTTCATAAAGCGCCTGCAATTGCGGAATGGTAAACTTCTCAGGCAATAGCTGAAATAATATAGGGTGCAATGCAGCCTTATAACGCAGTTGTCTTTGTGCCAGCTTAACCATCTCAGCATGGTCAAATATCAACTCAGGCATTTCGCTTAGTAAAAACCATTCTGCATGATATTCGTCACTGATCTGTTTTTCGTATTGATGAATATCGATCAAAGCAAAGTAAGCAATTGACAAGGTTCTTTCAACCGGATCACGATCCGGCTTGCCAAACACCTGGAACTGCTCCATGTACACATTTTTTAAACCGGTGCGTAGTTCTAAAACACGGTTAGCCGCATCATCCGGGCTCTCCGATGGTTGTATAAACCCACCCATGAGGCTCCATTTATTCATTTCGGGTTCAATATTGCGATGAACCAGCAGTAACTTTAAGTTCCATCCGTCAAAACCAAAAATAATACAATCTGTAGCTACTAAAATTCGTTTTTGACCGCTATACTTCTGCATAATAAGGCTTATAGTTTATTTACAAGTGTAGAAAAAAATCTTCGATTTTTTAAAAGGTTAGTGATTAGAGGCCGGAGATTAGGAACTAACCTATATAAATAAGCTATTTTGCCGAAACGTCAGTTGCAGCTTCTTTCGGACTTTCGGACTAATCACTAATCACCAACCTCTAATCTCTACAATCAACTCACCCTCTTCCCCTGCAGTAACATATCCATCGCATGGTCAAATGATCCGGCAAGGATAACTTCGCCGGAGTTTACGAAAAATATTTCGTCGGCGTTTTCAATCGTGTTTAAGCGGTGGGCTATAATTACGCGGGTTGTTGTTTCAGGTAAATTATTTAAAATGTCGCTCAGTAGTTTTTCAGTAATGGTATCGATGTTTGCTGTTGCTTCGTCCAGTATCAGCAGATCAGGATTTCGCAAAACAGCACGCATAAAGGCTATCAGTTGTTTTTGTCCTAAGCTTATGCTGTCGCCGCTTGATAGTACTTTTGTATCCAGCCCCTGTTCAAATATAGCTAATAAGCTGCCCAGGTTCGCTTCCAGTATTACCTGCTCCAATTGTTCATTGGTATAATTAACATACTTTTCATTACCGTAAAGTATATTCTCACGCACTGTTCCGGTAAATAAAAATGGTTCCTGTAAAATGAAACCTATTTTTTTCGTGCGTTCAACGGGTTCGTAAGTGCGGATATCTTTTCCATCAAGCAATACCGTTCCCTTGCTGGCATCATATAAACGGGCTATTAACGATGCTGTAGTTGTTTTGCCGCCTCCTGTTGGCCCAACCAATGCATAAGTTTTGCCGCGTTCCAGCTTAAAGCTGATGTTATGTAAAATCTCCTTACTGTCATCATAGCTAAAGTGCACATTTCTGAATTCTAACAATGAGGCTGACGGCTCGACAGCACTATTATCTATGGTTACAATATTTGTCTCAAGCGATAATATCTGGGCAATCCTGTCCCAACCTGCCATAGCTGTTTGAAAGCTTGTCCATAAAGCTGCCAGTTGCCTTAACGGATTATAAAAGTTATTGGCATATGAAAAGTAGCTTACCAGCAAACCGATTTTAAAATCGCCGATAGAAATAAGATAAATACCATAACCCAGTACAACCAACTGTGCAAAACTGGAAAACAAACCATAAACCGGCACATAGCTATTATTGGCTATGCCTGCCCCTATTGCTGTATCGTAATTTTGCCTATTGGCTTCGTCAAAACGTTTGCGGAAATAATCGCGGCGGTTAAAGGCGATGATCACTTTAAAGTTGTTCAGGCTTTCCTGTATTTCGGCGCTCATGCCGCCAACCGTTTTTAAGTTTTTCGCATTTTTCCGTTTTACCCATGGTGATGTTAACATGGTAAAAATCAAAATGATAACTGCAGGAACGAGTGTGGCCGATCCCAGTTTAATATTTATCGACAATAAAAATATACCGGCTCCTGTCATGGTAGCAATGCTGCCGATAAATTGCATTAATGATTGCGAGAAAAACTGGTTAAGCTTATCGGTATCGTTATTTACGCGCGAAATAAGGTCGCCAGCTTTATTCTGATTAAAAAAGCCAACCGGCAGCAGTTGTAATT